>OFCA01000004.1_pt1 | contig 57198 bp, 57 predicted proteins | sample 1520721 | NCBI WGS metagenome assembly OFCA01 (sample SAMEA3696450, study PRJEB22514) | metagenome | biome: water; feature: marine; material: hydrothermal vent | place: Pacific Ocean | collected 2014-08-16 | depth 1514 m
GATGGACTTTTATAATCCATGGCGATGGTAAGCTTGTATGAACTTTTGTGTTGAATCCGCGACTGAAGTCGCGGCCCCAAAACGGTGATATGAGTTTAAACCTTTATAGGGGCGGCGACTTTAGTCGCCGGTGGAGTCTTGCATACAGTAATGCTCAGATTTCGCCCTCTCGATGTGAAGCGTGAATAGTCAAGGAGTGGGAGCTTCAATCCTGTCGAAAGAGTTTTGCAAGAATAAGTCGGATGATAATTTTCTCTATATTCATGAAATTATATTTTCGATACAATCGAGCGAGATAAGAATCTATCTAACTATCATTCAGTGCTTTGCAAGAGGAGATAGATTAAAATCTGAACGAAATCATTTTTAATAGAAAGGTATTGGATTTGAACAAAAATATTATCGCTCTTGGTTTTGTAAGTTTTTTTACCGATATGGCGAGCAATATGGTAACGACAATTTTACCTATTTATGTAGTGTTTGGCCTTCACAATGGAGTCGATAAGCTTGGGTATATTTTGGCTATCGCTACAATCATATCCTATGGATTCAGATTCTTGTTTGGTTATCTAAGCGATAAATATCAAGTAGTGAAACCTTTCGTTGTTCTTGGATATTTCATATCTGCCCTTAGTAAGCCTCTATTGTATTTCGGAAACTCCTGGGAGAGTATAGCTACTTTAAGAGGTATTGAAAGAGTGGGAAAGGCTCTTAGGAGTGCGACAAAAGATAAAATGATTTCAGAATTTTCAGAAAAAAAATCCGGAAGAACTTTCGGATTTCATAAAATGATGGATATTGCAGGGGAGATGGTTGGTGCTACAATCGTATTTATAATACTATTTTTTTCGGGAAAAAGTATTGAAATCTTCAAGTCGATATTCGCTTGGACTTTACTGCCGGGGATTTTGGGGGTTGTGATAGTTGTTTTTTTCGTAGATGATGTACCTTACAAAAAAGAGGATAGGAAGCGATTGCTCTTAGCCAATGATAAAAAACTTTTACCTATGCTATTTGTCTATTTGGGATTTTCATTTTTCATGTTTAGTGATAGTTTTTTCATAATAAAAGCGAAGGAGACGATAAAAATAGAATATATTCCTTTGATGGTAATTTTACTTACATTCACCCAAGCGGTAGCAAGTTATTTTTTTGGCATTATGATTGATAAAATCGGTGTTGTCAAAATAGTGATACTCTCTTTCGTTTTTGCTATTTTTTCTATGGGATTTTTGTATTACAAACTCATCATTCAATCTTTCATATTTTTAGGTCTATTTTTGGTTTCGAGTTCAAATGCGATTAGAAGTTATATTTCGGACAATGCTGCAAACAAAGGCAGCGCGTATGGAGTTTTATATGCCGGTGTTGCCATATTCAGCTCATTGGGAGCGATTACGATCGGTGAAATCTGGCAATATTTCGGAGATAAAATCGCAATAATCTTCTCGCTATCCGGTATCGCTCTAATGAGTCTTGTTCTGATGGTATCAAAAAAGAGATATGAGTATCGCCAATAGCGAATCGATAGCTAAGTTCTCGTGAATATGACTCACTCGATTTCAACTCTCCGGGGCAGCGACTTTGATTGCCGGCAGGATCTTGCATACGAAAGAGTCCGAAGATAGCCTTTTCCACCCCGCCCCGACATAGGAAGTCGATTGCACATAGGCGTGCTCGATAGATCGACTATTCGATATCATCCCGATTTTTTTTGGAGAAAACTTTCGTGTATATGACACTATCGACCAAGATATTTAACTTATCATCCACTTTTCCCAGAGTTTTTCTATATTTTGAGACGAGCAGTGCCGATATCAGTCCAACCGTCACTCCTCCCGCAATATCCAGCGGAAAATGTACTCCGACATAGACTCGTGCCACTCCTCCGATTAGAGAGAGTACGAGAAAGAGATAGCCCGAGACTCTTCTCTCTTTTGTAAGAATCAGAGCAAAAGCTATGGCTGCCATAAATACCGTATGATCCGAGGGAAACGAGCTATCTGCAGAGTGTTTTACGAGATTTTCACCCAGACCTTGCACGAAAGGACGGGGACGATAATATACGATAGAGATAAGCTGGTTCATTACAATACCCGCCATAGCTGCATAAAAGGCGCTCAGTGCAGTTTTCCTCTCTCCTTTATAGAAGTATAGATATATCTCGAAAGCTATGAAAAGCAACGGCAGGTAATCAGCCACACATATCGCTATGATATCTCTCGTATGAGACTCCCCGGCAAACGAGTTTATATATGTGAAAAGAGCGGAATCGAAACTATACATAGTTCAACCTTTCAATAGAGTAGCAGATAGCTTGGAAGTACGCCTGTCTCTTTGAGACCGTCGATAAACACTATCACTCCCACCGCCCATACGAACCAGACGGCACTGAAAATATGTCTGCGATAGATTACAGGATTTACATTGTAGTTTTCCGGTTCTTCGAAGAGAGCGAAATTAGGTAGAAAAACCGGAACTCTTTTTTTGTATTCCGTGAACTCTCGAGCAAAAAGTCTATATAGCTTCTTCTCCTCCGCAGCTATCACAAACGGATAATAGAGCAGAAAAAGAGCCGCGATAAGTAGTGTCATAGTCAGTGTTCCCGTACTCAATCCTATCCCGAGAGCCCCAATGAAACTAAAGAGATAGAGGGGATTTCTACTTATGGAATATGGGCCTTCACTGACGAGCTTTCCATTCTTATAACCGGCTATGTAGATGGAACACCACATTCTACCCAGTGATGCCACCGCGACGAAAAAGAGCCCCAAAGAGAGTAGTAGATATCTCACTATCGTACCGTCCCATCCGCTCCTGCTCGATATGAAAAGGATGAAATACAGAAGCATTATCACCCTTGAAAGCACTATTCGCCGTTTTTCAATAAACTTTCTGATCAATTTTTCCTCTCTTCAACGATTCGTGATATATGACACTCGCACTCTGATAGTAGCTTATGAGTGTCTCTCTTTCGATTTGTGACATATTTGCATCACCATATCGGACTCTATTGAGACTCAAGGACTCGATTATCTTTTTGTGGACCTTTTTATCTGGTGTCAGATAGTACAAGGCTCCCCCTTCGACCAGACCCAGTTTCTGATAGTTGCCGATAAAGGCTCTTGGTCTGAAAGAGTCTTCGATTATAGATCTTCCATAGAATTTGCCTTTGAAATCGATACCGAGAATATCCAGAAGAGTAGGCAGAGTATCGATCTGCGAAGAGAGTTTGGAAACCCTACGAGGCTTTATCAGCGAAGGAGAATATATGATTAGAGGAATTTTGTATCTATTTAGAGGCAGGCTCGTTTTTCCCGCACTTCCACCATTGTGGTCGGCTACGAAAACGAAAACCGTATCTTTGAACCATGCTCTTTTTCGAGCCTCCCGGATAAATCTACCTATGGAGTAATCACAATACTTTACCGCACCATCTCTGCCGCTTCCGCTCTCTATATCTATTTTACCGGCTGGGTATGTATATGGTCTATGGTTGCTCGTCGTCATGATATAGTTGAAGAAGTGTCTATGCGAGGCATACGCCCTATCAGCCACTTTCAGAACCTTTTTGAAGAGATCTTCGTCGCAAACTCCCCAGACATTGGAAAAGCTTATCTCTTCGGATGCGAAATCTTTTCTATCGACTATATTGAATCCGTTTTTGGAAAAAAAATCGTTCATATTGTCGAAATAGCCATAACCGGCATAGATGAAATTTTCCAAATACCCCTCTTTTGCGAGGACTTTTCCGAAACTATCCATCGTATCGTTGCGGGGTCTTTTCACTATACTCCTACCCGGTGTGGGCGGAACACTCAAGATAAGAGCCTCCATTCCCCTCACCGTTCTCGTACCGGTAGCGAAAAGATTGTCGAAAAAGAGAGACTCTTTGGCCAGACGATCCAGATTCGGAGTCAGCTTTTTGTCGTTACCGTAAATTCCCATATATTTCGCACTCATACTCTCTATCATAACTACGATGATATTTTTTTTGCGTTTGGGATTGGAAGAGATGAACTGTTTTGCTCTTTTATCATCGAAGCCTTCGAGCTTTGCAAGGTTGCGAAAGAGCTTTTCGTGTGGAAGAGTCGCATAGAAACTCTCATAGTCGAGCTCATTGTGTCTGAATGCGTGAAAAAGTGAATATATCCCGTTTTTGGCCAACTCCTTTTCATATACATTCGAACTCTCGGGAAGCATACTCTCGCCATCGACAAAAAAGAGTGTCAGTACAATCGCGACAATCAAGGGGAGAGAGCGAAGCGTCCTCTCTGCGAAGGTGCCCTCATCTCTCTCTTGGATAGCTTTCGAAAATATGAGATATGTCATCAGGGCAGATAGAAGAGCCAGCAGAAACATTATCGTAGCGACAGGATAAGATTCCCAGATGTTTTTCACCACCTCATGCGTATATACCAGATAGTCAACAGCTATGAAGTTGAATCTCTTTCCGAACTCTTCCCAGAAAAAATACTCACTCACCAAAGAGAAGAGTATCGAGTATATAAATGAATAGAGTATCAGAGTCAATATGATTCTGTGAACTTTGCCATTGTATATTTTTCTCGGGACAAGCAAGAGATAGAGCAAGAGAGGAGACAGGAGATAGAGTGCCGTGACGATATCGTAGAGAAATCCTCTTGCAAATATCTCCACAATACCCGTATAGTCGGTATCTATCTCATTGCGTACCCATAAAAGGAAGAAGGCTCTAAGCAGGAAAGAGAGTATGACGAAGCTCGAGAAAGCCAGAGATACAATCCTCATCCGCCCCTTTGCGAATCTATACATATTTCGTTTACCTCCGGATTTTTTGGGGCTATTGTATTTGCGTAGATTAATTGAAAATGAAATATAGGGGAATTCGGGTATCAGAAGCCAAAGAGGGGGAGTTCTATCCTCACTTTGGTATAGAGAGTGTATCGCGACTCTATTTCGAGTCTGCCGCCGTGAAGCTCTACGGCTTTTTTCACGATGGAGAGCCCCAAGCCGAAGCCGCCGTCGCTCCTTTTTCTGGATTGATCGACCCTGTAGAATCTCTCCGTAACTCTCTCTATCTCTTCCGGTCTCATGCCGATACCGTCATCGACAATTTCGAAAAACAGGCTCCCATGCTCACGGTATAGAGATATACCTACACTCCCGCCATACGAACCGTATTCGATAGCATTCTCGATTAGATTCGCGAATATCGATCTTGTCAATGCACTGTTGGCTCTCGATTCCACAGCCTCCAGCCGCTCTATTTTCAATTCTATCTCTTTATCTCTCATCTTCTTCGAAAATTTCTCACACAGATCCAGAATCATGGAATCGAAGTAGATATGCTCGAAAGTTTCATATATATTCGATTCGCTATATCTGCCAAGTAGCAAGAGAGAGTCTATGAGTCTCTCGATCTCGGACAGCTCTTTAAGTGATTTTCTTATGGATTTCTCCCGCTCTTGGCCATTCGCATCCTTCCTCAGAGCAAGCTCCAATTCGCCTCTTAGTACCGTCAGCGGTGTTTTGAGCTCATGCGATATATCACTGTTGAATCTGTCGAGATTCTCCACTCCCTCTTCGAGCCTCTTTATCATATCGTTGAATGCCTCTATCAACTCTTTGGTCTCTTCATATGCAAAGGGAAGGTTCAATTTATGCGAAAAGTTGTCTATCGATACCGCTTTTACCGCATCGGTTATCCTGTTTATAGGGGTGAAGACTTCGTTTAGCGCCCTATTGGCCGAAAAGAGCAGCAAAAGCAGAAGAGCCGGTCCGAGCCATAGCAGTATATCTTCCATATCCTCGGCTCTATTGGGGAGAGATTTTTCGAAAAGAATCAATGTGCCGTTCTTTTCCCTCTCGAAATCCAGACGATAGATGGCATCGATAGTATATTCGTCTATCTCATGAGAGACGAAGCTCTTTTTGCTGCCGAGCATATCGCGCACTATCTCATCCGTCATTCCGGGTGTCTTGAAAAGCGTTTCGGAACCTCTAATAAATGCCGCCTCCATGCCCTGTGCGAGAACGGGAGAAAATGCCTCGGAGAGCTTCCTGCCCGAGAGAATGGCACTCTGCACGGAACTTGCCGCCATATATAGCTTCTCTTCTGTCTTGAACTCCATCCTCTCTTCCATTAGATAGTAGAAGGCGCTGCCGAAAATCACCAGCAGTAGCGATATCGCGAAGGCAAACCAGAAAAGCACTCTATGCCTGAGACTGTCACTTCTATAGAGATCAAAGATCAACCCTATACCCCAATCCTCTGAAACTTTTTATATACTTCTTCCCGAGCTTTTTGCGTAGATTGTGTATCGTGACCTCTACCACATTACTGTTTACGAAATCACTCTCTCTCCATACACTCTCGGCTATTCTACTTTTGGATATATATGAATTTCTGTGCTTTATAAGCAAAAGCAGAAGATCGAGCTCCTTCCGTGTCAATTCAAGCTTTTCGCCTTTTTTGTACAACTCTTTTTTATCCAGGTCTATCACCATATCGCCGAATCTTATCTCGTTGCGTCCGCTATTGTCGATCACCCTTCTATAGATAGCCTCTATTCTGGCTTCAAGCTCATCGAGGCTGAACGGTTTGCCAAGATAGTCGTCGCATCCTCTTCTGAGCCCCTCTATGCGATCTCTCACATCACTTTTGGCGCTCAACATCAACACGGGCATCTTCACTCCGCAACGCCTCAATCTCTCGATGAAATCCACTCCGCTCTCTCCCGGAAGCATCCAATCCAGAATCATCACATCATACTCCCCCGTCGAGAGATAATACTCCGCCTCTTCACTATCTTTCGCACACTCCACACTTTCGCCCCTGCTTTCGAAACTCTCGACGAGCAGCGAGCAGATGGCTTCGTCATCTTCTATTACAAGTACTCTCATAATCGGATTATACACATTTTGAATCAACAATATGTAACTCTACGATACACATCTCTATCTATTCCCATCCGAAAAGGCTCCCAAAAGTATCGGAAATGTAGTTTTGGATAAAATCTTGTTACCAAAAATCAATAGGAGTACTCATGTCCTTGATCGAAGATTACAAAAAACATACGCAGGAGAGAGCCGAATTGGGCGTACCTCCCCTTCCGCTTACGGCTCAGCAGACAGCCGAACTCGTAGAACTTCTCAAGCAGGACTCGATTCCCGAAGAGGAGTATCTGCTCGACCTCCTCAAAAACCATATCAACCCCGGTGTGGACGATGCAGCATATGTCAAAGCCGCCTTTCTCAACGCCATCATCACAGGTGATGCGCACTGCAAGGCGATCCATGCAGTGGATGCCGTCAAGATACTCGGGACCATGCTCGGTGGTTACAATGTAGGCCCTCTCGTAGAGGCTCTCAAAAGCCCCCATGTAGAGGTGGCTCAGGCGGCCGCGGACGAGCTCAAGCACACCATTCTTGTATATGACGCCTTCAACGATGTCAAAGACCTCATGGACGAAGGCAACAGTTTCGCCAAAGAGGTGATAGAGTCCTGGGCGAATGCCGAGTGGTTCACCTCGAGAGACCCTCTGCCCGAAGAGATGAAACTGACAGTCTACAAAGTGCCCGGAGAGACCAATACCGACGACCTCAGCCCCGCCAGCGAAGCCTTTACCAGAAGCGATATCCCTCTGCACGCAAACTCCATGCTCTCAGCGAGGATGGAGAGACCCCTCGAGACCATAGCAGAACTCAAAAAGAGAGGCAACGACCTAGCCTATGTGGGCGATGTCGTAGGTACGGGAAGCTCCAGAAAGTCGGGAATCAACTCCGTACAGTGGCACTTCGGAGACGATATCCCCGGAGTCCCCAACAAGAGAACAGGCGGTGTGGTCATAGGCTCCATCATAGCCCCCATCTTCTTCAACACTGCCGAGGATAGCGGATGTCTGCCCATCCAGGCACCCGTGGAGAAGCTCGAAACGGGTGACGAGATAGTACTCAAGCCCTACGAAGGCAAAATCTACAAAAACGGCGAAGTGGTCAGCGAGTTCAAACTCGAGCCGAACACTCTGCCCGACGAGATGAGAGCAGGCGGCAGAATCCCCCTCATCATAGGCAAAGGACTCACGAACAGAGCGAGAGAGGCTCTCGGACTCGAGCATAGCGATGTATTCGCCAAGCCCGAACAGCCTGCAGACAGTGGCAAGGGCTACACACTCGCTCAGAAAATAGTAGGCAAGGCCTGTGGTATGGAGGGTGTAAGACCCGGTATGTATGTAGAGCCCGTGGTTTCGACGGTAGGCTCTCAGGATACCACCGGTCCCATGACCAGAGACGAGATCAAAGAGCTCGCCGCCCTCAGCTTCGGTGCGGACCTGGTAATGCAGTCTTTCTGCCATACTGCCGCATATCCCAAGCCCGCCGATGTGGAGCTTCAGCACACTCTGCCCCCCTTCTGGACCAGCAGAGGCGGTGTGATTCTCAGACCCGGCGACGGTGTAATCCACAGCTGGCTCAACAGAATGGTACTCCCCGATACCGTGGGTACGGGTGGTGACAGCCACACCCGTTTCCCCATAGGTATCAGCTTCCCCGCAGGTTCCGGACTGGTCGCTTTCGCCGCGGTTACGGGAATGATGCCTCTGAATATGCCGGAGTCCGTTCTGGTCAGATTCAAGGGGCAAATGCAAGCGGGAATCACACTCAGAGACCTCGTCAACGCCATCCCCTATCAGGCTATCAAAGAGGGACTCCTCACTGTCGAGAAGAAAGGCAAGAAGAATGTCTTCGCCGGTAGAATCCTCGAGATAGAGGGTCTGGAGCATCTGAAGGTCGAGCAGGCTTTCGAACTCTCCGACGCTTCCGCGGAGAGAAGTGCGGCCGCATGTACGGTCAAACTCGACAAAGAGCCTGTCATAGAGTACCTCAGATCCAACATCGTGCTTCTCGAAAAGATGATCGAAGAGGGTTACGAAGACAAGAGAACTCTGCAAAGAAGAATAGACAAGATGAAAGAGTGGCTCGAAAACCCGACTCTCATGGAGAGAGACGAAGATGCCGAATATGCCGCTGTCATAGAGATAGACCTCGACGAAATCACCGAGCCTATCGTGGCATGTCCCAACGACCCGGACGATGTGGCCACTCTGAGCGAAGTACTCGCCGACGAGAAGAGACCCAAGAATATAGATGAAGTCTTCGTAGGAAGCTGTATGACCAATATCGGACTCTTCAGAGCGCTCGGAGAGGTACTCAAGGGAGAGGGTGCGGTCAATACGAGACTCTGGGTGACTCCTCCTACCAAGATGGACGAAAAGGAGCTTATCGAAGAGGGCTACTACGCCATCTACGGTGCCGCCGGCGCGAGGACCGAAATACCAGGATGCTCTCTGTGTATGGGTAACCAGGCGAGAGTGAGAGACAACGCCATCGTCTTCTCCACATCCACGAGAAACTTCGACAACCGCCTCGGAAAAGGTGCTCAGGTATATCTGGGCTCGGCCGAAGTGGCAGCCGTAGCCGCACTGCTGGGCAAAATCCCCAGCAAAGAGGAGTATCTCGAAATCGTCAACAGGAAGATAACCGACGAAAACAAAGAGAGTGTATATAGATACCTCAACTTCGACCAGGTGCCCGAGGATGTACTCGACGCGATGGTGAAGTAATCTCCACGGCCGGTGCGGACTCTCCGCGCCGCACACTTGCCGAAATTCTTCATATTATTTAATAGTGAACAATATTTTTCATATTTATTGATATAGTCTCTTCTTTGGACATTCCGCTAAGTCGATTATGTTAGAATCCTACAATATATCTCTGCAAGGTGTCGGCAATGAAAATGTTCGCTATATTCGGTAATCCTGTGGCTCACTCCAAATCTCCTCTAATGCACAATCTCGCCTTCAGAGCGTTCGGATACGACGCCTGCTACGGCAGATATCGCCTCGAAGAGGGTAGCGCGCTAAAAGAGAGGTTTTTCGAACTCTCTCTCTCGGGTATCAATATAACGGTACCGCACAAAGAGCATGCCTATCGGGCATGTGACCATCTCGACCCCTTCGCGAAAAAGGTAGGGGCGGTAAACACCATAGTCGAAAGAGGCGGTGCACTCATGGGATTCAATACCGATGCTCCGGGCTTCCTCAAAGTACTCGGAGAGTTCGGGCCAAACAGGAGAGTCCTCTTCCTCGGTGCCGGCGGTACGGCCCTCTCGAGCGCCGCCATCCTCAGAGACAACGGCTACGATGTGAGCATAGCCAACAGAAGCGCTCCGAGACTGCAACAGTTTGCGAAGGAGGGTTTCGAGACTCTACTGTACGACGAGATGGAGGGTACGGAAGATTACGAGATAGTGGTCAATATGACCTCCGCCGGACTCGATGACGACTCTCTGCCGATGGATGCCGAAAGACTGGAAAAAATCCTGCAAAGAGCGGAGGCCGCCATAGATGTGATATACGGCAAAAAAACCCCCTTCCTCTCTCTGGCGAAGAGCCTCGGCAAAACGGTAAAAGATGGTAGCCAAATGCTTCTATATCAGGGGATATTGGCTTTCGATATCTTTACGGAGGGGAGATTCTCCTTCGACGAGATAGAGAGAGTCATGAGACGGGCGTTCATCCTCTAAGCTCGTTTCGAGGGGATGAGCACCGCCGTCATGGCGACCGCTCCATGGGCACCGAATACGAGAGACTGCTCTATGTCGGCGGTCTTCGACGGTCCGCTCATGAAAAGAGCGTACGATACTTTCGAGAAATCGACTCTTTCGTAGGCCTGGTGCATCGTATCCACGATTGCATCTTCTTCCAGAATCACCACGATTTTGCGTGCGAGTGTCAGCAGGGAGCGGGGATATCTATCTTCGGTATCAATCCAGAGAGCTCCGTTTTCCGCCACTGCCAAATCCGCTCCCAAAATAGCGACATCCACCTCTTCTCCCTTTTTGTAGGAAAAACTTCCGTATAAAATAGAGGTGGTATCCACTACGGAGTCCGCATCGCCAACTTCCCTTGCGAGAATCTTCGATAGCTCCCCCTCGACGACTATCGACTCTCCGCCTGCCTTTTTCAGATTTTCGACAAAAGCGCAGACTCTATCCCCGAAAGAGAGAATGGGGAAACTCAGCTCCACCTCGAACCCTCTATTGCGTGCAATCCCAAGCGCCGATAGAATCTTCTCTCTACTTCCCATCCGACATCTCCTCGTATATTTGTGCGAAACTTCTCCCGGCCGGCTCAGGCAGCTCCCTCTCTCTGCCCCAGACATTCCATCTGCCATAGAGTATGCGGCGCGGGATGAAAGGGTATAGTCTGCGATAGAGATTCATCACGAAAGCGTATAGAGAGGGGTGCAGGAGCAGCCATGCCGCCGCTTTGAGCAGAGTGCGCTTGCCTCTATAGGCTTCACTCTTTATGGCATCTTCTCTAAGCCCGTAAAGCAGGTCGTGCAGGGCTATGGAAGAGGGGCAGACATTGTCGCAGGATGCACAGAGCGTACATGCGAAAGGCAGAGAGGCGAACTCATCCATATTGCCGGCGGCGGAGAGTACCGAGCCTATCGGGCCCGGAATCGTACTCCCGTAGCTGTGCCCTCCACTCCTGCGATAGACCGGACAGCTGTTCATACACGCTCCGCATCTCATACATGAAAGTGCCTCGGACTCCCCGGAAGACAAGAGTCCGCTCCTTCCGTTATCGACGATAACTACACAGAGTCTTCCGCCCGCTTTGGGACGCCTGAAGTGGGAGGTGTATGTAGTCACCGCCTGTCCGGTAGCGCTTCTTGCCAGAAGTCTCGTAAATACCCCAAGCTCTCTCGCCGAAGGTATCACCTTCTCGATACCCATACAGGCGATATGCACTCCGGCCATGGCGGTACCCAGGTCGGCGTTGCCCTCGTTGGTACAGACGACGAAGGCTCCCTCTCTCGCAAGAGCGAAATTGACACCAGTAATGGCGGCATCGGCTTCGAGAAAACTCCTTCTTAGCGACTTTCTCGCCTCTTTGGTCAGATATTCGGGGTCGCTCTCGCCCTTTCGCGTCGCCATATGCTCATGGAATATCTCCGAAACATCCTCCTTCTTCAGATGTATTGCGGGCAATACGATATGGCTGGGACGGTCACCGTGAAGCTGGACTATCCGTTCACCGAGGTCCGTATCGACTATCTCGTAGCCGCGCTCCTGAAGATAGTCGTTCAGGCCGCACTCCTCGCTCAACATCGATTTGCTCTTGACGATTCTCCGTGCCCCCTCTTCTCTCAGGATTTTCTCCACCGTTTCGTTGCACTCCCGTGCATCCATGGCCCAGTATATTTCGATACCGTTGTTTTGTGCCTCTCTCTCGAAGAGTTCGAGATAGTAGGCCAGATTTTCGACGGTATTTTTCTTTATCTTCCCTGCCACCTCTCGAAGCTCTTCCCACTCGGGCAGTTGCGAAGCGGCTACATCTCTCTTCCTGCGGACATACCAGAGAGCTTCATCGTGCCAGTGGGCTCTGGCGCTGTCGGCTACGAACTTTTCGGCTTCTGCGGCATGATTTTTCATACTTCATCTCCACGGAGGATTTCGCTGACATGGATAAATCCAATCTCTCTGCCCTCTCTCCTGGCCAATCCATCCATATGCATAAGACAGGATATATCCACTCCGGTGACAAAATCCACGCCGTGAGACTCGTGGTCGTCTATTCTGTCTCTGCCCATCATCACCGAAACCGCCTCTTCGCCGGTACTGAAAGTGCCTCCGAAACCGCAGCATTCGTCTCTCTCCGGATCGACGAGCTCTATACCTTCGACTCTCTCCAGTACAGCCCTGATTTTGGAGTAGTGAGGCAAGATCAGTTCACTCGCCCTGCCAAGTCTGAGCTCTCTGAGACCGTGACAGCTGTTGTGTAGCCCCACCCTGTGGGGAAAGCTGTGTCTGAAATGGAGATTCTCCACTCCGACGACATCGTGGAGAAACTCGCAAAGCTCCATGACCCTGCCCTCCTCTACCCCCGATGGGTGAGTCTCTTTCAAAAGAGTGGGATATCTGTGTCTTACGGTAGATACACAACTGCTTCCTGGCGAAACCACATAGTCGTATCCGGCAAAGATATCGACGAAACGGGTGGCGAATCTCCTCCCCTCCTCGACGAGGCCGTTGTTCAAAAATGGCTGTCCGCAACAACTCTGCCCTTTCGGATACTCCACCTCCATACCGACAGCACGAAGTATCTTCATCGTATTCAGTGCTATTTCGGGGTAGAAATCGTTTATATAACATGGTACGAAAAGTGCCACTCTCATCTGCCGCCTTTGTATGTCGCCCTGCCTCAGCCACGGACGGAATATAATCGAATAGAGTTATTATAATCAATAAAAGAAAATATGATATACTTGCCAAAATAAAAAGGGGGATGGCATGTTAGGTATGTTCGAATCCAAAAATAAAAAGCTTGTAAAAAAATGGAAGAAAGACCATGAGAATCTCGTAATCATAGGTCAGAAAGTAATAGCTGAATATGTAAAGAACAATGAGAGCGAAGCGAGAAGACAGCTGAAGAAATTTGTGGATCTATCCATGGATCATCTTACCAGCGAAGATATAGAGTTCTATAAAATGCTCAACGACAGTGAAAAGAAAGACCCCAGAACCGAAGAGCTGATAGAAGAGTTCCAGCGCACCTTCAAGGATACCAAGACGACTCTTATGAAGTTTCTCGCCAAGTATGTAAGACCGGAGACTCCTCTGGACGATGAATTTTTCGATACTTTCCAGAAGATAATGGAGATACTTGCCAAGCGTATCAAATTCGAAGAGGACAACCTCTACTTCAGACTCAGCCTCAGCTGAGATTCGAAAGAGTCCGCAGATGAAGCTGGTAGTGGCTATATCTGGTGCCAGTGGAGTCGAACTCGGATTCGATTTTCTGAAATATCTGCCTGACGATATAGAGACACATCTTGTGATTTCCGAAAACGCCGTCAAGGTGGCGAAGCATGAAAACGGTAGAATCATAGAGCACGACGATAGCGATATAGCTGCCTCCGTCGCAAGCGGCTCGTTTGGAGCGGATGCCACGGCAATAATTCCCTGCAGTATGAACACACTGGCCAAAATAGCCTGCGGAATAAGCGACAATCTCACGACGAGGGTCGCCGCGGTGGCGCTCAAAGAGCGCAAAAAACTCCTCATAGCACCCAGAGAGATGCCCTTTTCTACCATATCTCTGGAGAATATGTACAAACTCTCTCTATCGGGAGTGATTATCGCCCCTCCTATCCCCGCTTATTACAGTGAATGCGAAACTTTGGAGGATATCCACCGATTCCTCGTGGGCAAGTGGTTCGACCTTCTGGGTATAGATAACGAACTCTACCGCCGCTGGGAAGGAAAGCGCTGACTATCCCGCTCTCATGGCCGCAAGCATATCCTCTATGGCTCTGTGCAGTCCTGTGAATATCGATCTGGCTATGATGCTCTGCCCGATGTTGAGCTCTTCGACACTCTCTATGGAGGCTATCTCCGAAACATTCATATAGTTCAATCCGTGTCCGGCCGCCACTCTCATATGCAGTCCGGCCGCATGTTCACACATACGCTTCATATTCTCCAGCTCTTTTTCCAGCTCGTCGGCAAGAGTGTTTCTGGGAAGCTCGAGCTCCTCTATGCTGTGGGCGCTGCGGGAGAGATTGCCGTATAGCATGGCATATATATTGGCATATCGCCCGGTATGGAACTCCACCCACTCGACTCCCAACTCTTTGGCCGCTATTACGGAGTCGGGATGCGGGTCGATGAAGAGCGATACCTCCACCTCCTCGCTCTGCATGCGTTTGACCGCCTTTTCGAGTCTCTCAAACTCCTTCTCCACGGCAAGTCCGCCCTCCGTAGTCACCTCTTCGCGCTTTTCTGGTACGATGGTGGCCCTAAGAGGTCTATGGGTGCATACGAAATCCACTATATCCTCGCTGAGGGCACACTCCAGATTGACCGGCAGAGGGCTCTGCTCTATTATCCTGGCGGCATCTTCGTCGTGGATATGCCTTCTATCCTCTCTCAGATGTATGGTAATCTGATGGGCTCCCGCCAGTGCGCATATCCCCAATGCCTGTAGAGGGTCGGGGTCGTTCACTTTTCTGGCCTCTCTGAGTACCGCTATATGGTCGATATTGACTCCCAGTCGTGCTGCTTTCTCTCTCATAGACTCTCCTTTTCTCTATCGATGCGGATTATAACGAACTTTGTGATAAAATCCCTCCCACCATGACAGGCTCCCACTCCACTTCGTAGAGAGATGGAGGGCTTTGCAATCAAAACCAAATCAAGGATGGAAGATGTCTAAAAGAGATATAAAAAAGGCTGTCCTGGCATACTCTGGAGGTCTGGATACGAGTATTATCCTCAAGTGGCTTCAGGATGAGTACGGCTGCGAGGTGGTCACATTCACCGCCGACCTCGGACAGGGCGAAGAGGTGGAACCGGCCAGAGCAAAAGCCCTCTCTCTGGGAATAAAGGAGGAGAATATCTTCATCGAAGACCTCAGAGAGGAGTTCGTCAGAGATTTCGTCTTCCCGATGTTCAGAGCCAATGCGATATACGAGGGGGAGTATCTGCTCGGCACATCCATAGCAAGACCTCTCATAGCCAAAAAACAGATCGAAATAGCCCACAAGGTAGGGGCCGATGCCGTAGCCCACGGTGCGACCGGCAAGGGTAACGACCAGGTCCGTTTCGAGCTGGGTTATCTCGGACTCGATCCGGATATAGCCGTGATAGCTCCATGGAGAGAGTGGGACCTCAACAGTAGAGAGAAGCTTCTCAAATATGCCGAAGAGCACGGGATAGAGATAGATAGAAAGGGTAAAAAATCTCCATACTCGATGGATGCCAATCTGCTGCATATCTCATATGAGGGGCAGATACTCGAAGACCCAGCCATGGAGCCCGAAGAGGATATGTGGCTCTGGACCAAATCCGTGGAGGATGCTCCCGACAAGCCCGAATATATCACCATAGAGTACAAAAACGGAGACCCCGTCGCCATCAACGGAGAGAGACTCTCGCCTGCAGCACTTCTAAAACGCCTCAACGAATATGGAAAGACTCACGGGATTGGGCGTATCGACATCGTCGAAAACAGATATGTGGGGATGAAGGCCAGAGGATGCTACGAGACTCCGGGCGGCACGATAATGCTCAAGGCTCACAGAGCCATAGAGTCGATAACTCTCGACAGGGAGGAGGCTCATATGAAAGACGAGTTGATGCCCAAATACGCCTCTTTGATATACAACGGCTACTGGTGGTCACCCGAAAGAGAGATGATGCAGGCGGCCATAGACCATACCCAGCGTTTCGTGGAGGGTGAAGTGAAACTCAAACTCTACAAAGGCAATGTTATGGTCGTGGGCAGAAGCTCGGAGAAATCTCTCTACTCTCCCGAGCACAGTACCTTCGAAGAGGATGAGGTCTACAATCAGAAAGATGCGGAGGGCTTCATCAGACTGAACGCTCTTCGTTTCGTGATAGAGGGCAGAAGAAGAGTGCCATAGAGAGTTTCGCAGCAAAAAGCGAAAACGAGGAGGAAAAGAGCTCCTTCATAAAGAAAATACTCGACAAGATATAGAATCTGCATCCCTTCTCCATATCCTCCCGAAAGAGGGTATGGACTCTTGCAAAATCAAAAGCGCCTGAAAAAAAGACTACTCTATCATATCGATCTCTCATATAAGAAAAAATGAATATCGTAAAAAATAGAAGGAAAAAAGGCTGAATTGGAAGTAGTTGTGCGAAGAGGCCGCAAGGCCCCCTTGAAACGCTATCAGAGTTTGCCGTCGAGGTGGTCGGCGAGTCTCTGAAGCTTCTCTTTGTAGGCTTCGATATCGAAATCCTTCACTCTGGCCACACCATCTTCGATAGCGGCCTGTGCTACGGCGCTGGCGACATATACGAGAACTCTTCTGTCGAATGGAGAGGGGATGATATAGTTGGGGCCGAACTCCATATCGTCTCTTCCGTGAGCCTTCATGATATGCTCGGGTACAGGCTCTTTCGCGAGTGCCGCGAGAGCTTTGGAAGCCGCCATCTTCATATTTTCGGTGATTTTGGTAGCTCTTACATCAAGTGCACCACGGAAAATCTGGGGGAATCCGAGAACATTGTTGACTTGGTTGGGGAAGTCACTTCTACCCGTACCTACGATCACATCGGGGCGCGCCTCTTTGGCGAGCGGAGGCATGATTTCCGGAACTGGGTTGGCACAGGCGAAGATGATGGGACTATCGTCGCACATTGTCTTGACCCATTCGGGATTGATGAGATTGGGACCGGAGAGTCCCAGAACCATATCGGCACCCTTCATGGCATCTTCGAGAGTTCTGTCTGGAGTATCGAAAGCGAAGGCCTGCTTGTACTTGTTCAGGTCGTCTCTACCGCTATGGATGACACCCTTGGAGTCGAGCATGGTTATATTCTCTACACCCAGAGCCTTGTACATGTTGGCGCAGGCGATACCAGAAGCTCCCGCCCCTATAACTACCACTTTCAGGTCTTTTACAGGCTTGCCCGTCATCTCGAGAACATTTATCAATCCCGCAGTGGTGATGACGGCTGTACCGTGCTGGTCGTCGTGGAATACCGGAACATCACATATCTCTTTGAGTCTCTTTTCTATCTCGAAACAGCGCGGAGCCGAGATATCCTCGAGATTTACTCCTCCGAAGCTGTCGGCGATTCTCGCAACCGTCTCGATAATCTCTTCGGTATCTTTGGTATTGAGCTCTATATCTATGGCATCGACATTGGCGAAAGTCTTGAAGAGAACGGCCTTGCCCTCCATTACCGGCTTGGAGGCGAGGTGGCCTATATCTCCCAGACCCAGAACCGCCGTACCGTCGCTGACTACCGCTACGAGGTTGCCTTTGTTGGTATAGTCGTATGCACTTTCGATATTTTCCTCTATCTCTTTACAGGGATACGCGACGCCGGGGCTATATGCCATAGACAGCTCTTTTTCGGTATCGCAGGGCTTCGTGATGAGTGTACCTATCTTTCCGTTGGTATCGAACTCGTTACGGGCCTTGTGGTAGTCCAGTGAATCCTGCTTGAATTGATCGCTCATATTTCTCTCCTGTTTGTGTGAAAATGTGACGCTATTTTACTCTACTTTTTCATCGATAGAGGTGAAAAGCTCCGATTTGGCCCGATTATATCACGATATGTAACCATTCGAAGCTAAAAGCTTCGAGTGATATAAAATACCTCCACCCCAAATTTCTTATGCTTGCCAATAGCACAATTTTCCAGCTTATCTCTCCTCTTCTCGTAGCACTCTACTATCACTGCAGAGGGAATCGTCCGGGCTATTTTTCACGGGCTTCTCTCTCTACTACACATCATGGTATATTTCCATTTCCAATCAGGGGCCCATTCTGCCTGCATCCAAATCTTTTCTCGGTGTCGATGCCTATGGCAACTTCAACTACATACTCTCGACACTCAATCCGTCGTCGTAAAATTCATCTCCTTCGCCATAATGTACTATTCGGTCGCCATGATGTTTCTCGAAGCCTTCGATACGAAACGCAAAGGGCCGGGAGAGTAGGCACTATGATAAAATTACACAGCACAATGTAGGGCTATTGTCTTCTATCCGCGGATATTGACTACAGAGGGTATAAAAGAGATATATCGGAGAGTGAATGATAGAGAGAGTATTTGTAAGAGAGCTTCACGGATTCGACGAGACGGAGCTTGAACTGGCCGATGGTCTTGTCGTCTTCACCGGGCCCAGCGGCGCCGGCAAATCGATACTGATGCAGGCGATACTCGCCAATTTCGGATATGGTACTTCCGATGCGAGACTCTGCGAGGTGGAGATATCCTCGGTGCTACCGCCCGACTCCGAAGAGTTCGAACTCGAAGAGCCCATCGTGATAAAAGCCATAAGAAAAGAGAGGGCCAGATACTATATAAACGGGCAGAATATACCCCACAAAAAAATCAGGGAGCTGTTTCGTCACAAGATACGCTATCTGAGCGTCAGAGACAGGAGTCTGCTCGAGAGCTCCGAACTGCTGCGCATGATAGATGCCGTGACGACTCCCGAGAGTGAGGGATATGAAGAGCTGCTCGAAGAGTACCGCACTCTGCACAGCGACTGGACGAAAGCTCTCAAAGAGCTCGAAAGGAAACGGGAAGAGGAGAGAAAGATAGCCGAGCTTATCGACTTCACCCGCTTCGAGATAGAGAAGATATCCTCCATAGAGCCCGTGGAGGGAGAGTATGAAGAGCTCATGCGTACCAAACAGAGACTCTCTCGTATAGACAGGGTAAACGAAGCGCTCCATAAAGCCAGTATGATTTTCGACTACGAAGAGAGTGTCAACGACCTCTTCTCCCTACTGGAAAAGAGTGCCGACTACTTCAGCGAAGCGCTCAATCAGCTTCGTATAGATTTCGAAGAGGCCCAGAGTCTGGCGGAAGAGTTGCAGGAGATCGATATAGAGTCTCTGCTTAACAGACTCGAAAAGATAGACTCTCTCGTAAAGCGCCACGGCTCGATAAGAGAGGCTCTGGAGTATAGAGAGGAGAAGAGAAGAGAACTCGAAGGCTATCTCAATATCGAAAAGGATATGGATACGCTCGAAAAGATGGTCGAGGAGGAGAGAGAGAGGCTCGCAGACCTGGCCGAAGAGATATCCAGCAGGCGCAAAAGAGGGGCGAAGATACTGAGCGAGAGGACATCGAAATATCTCGAAACTCTCAAATTGCCCCCCTGCGAAATCATCTTCGAAAAGCTCGACGAGCCCGGTGCCCACGGTATGGACAGAGTCTCTATCCGCCTGGGAGAGAACGATGTCTCGGTACTAAGCGGCGGAGAGTTCAACAGACTCAGGCTCGCCCTGATGAGCGCTTCCTCTTCACGGGAAGATGATGGTGGAATAATATTTCTCGACGAGATAGATGCCAATGTCAGCGGAGACGAATCGATAGCGATAGCCGACATGATAGCTCATCTGTCGCGCAACCATCAGATTTTCGCCATCTCCCATCAGGCGCATCTGAGTTCACAGGCCAATCAGCATATCGTGGTCCGCAAAGATGCCGGCAAGAGCGTAGCCTACAGTCTCGAAGAGAAGGAGCGCATCAGAGAGATAGCCAGAATCATCAGCGGAGAGAAAGCGGACAGAGAAGCCCTCGCCTTCGCTGAAAAACTCAGAAAGAGAGAGTGAAAGATTCTGACTTTCCAAGATTGATAATCGCCAACAAATCATCCTTTGCCTATTTCATAAAATTGTTTTATATTCTCTACAACAAATTCTATATCCTCAGCGCTCAAGCTATAATACATAGGTAACCTCAAAACTCTTTCACTCTCCTTGCTTGTAAAGATATCCGCCCCGTTGAACCTACCGTATCTCATTCCGGCCTGCGAAGAGTGAAGCGGAACATAGTGGAATAGAGTCAATATTCCTCTCTCTTTCAAATACTCTATCAGTTCCGTTCTGGATTCGAGATCTTTTAATTTGATGTAAAAAATATGTGCATTGTGTTTACACTCCTGCGGTATCGTAGGAAGTTCTATATAACCTTTGGATTTCAACTCTTTCAGCCCCTCATAATATAGATTCCAACTATTCATTCTTTTCTTTTGTATCTCGACAGCCATCTCCAGCTGCCCCCACAAGTAGGCTGCACTTAAATCATTCATCAAATAACTACTGCCGATATCCACCCATGAATATCTATCGACAAGCCCCCTGAAAAACTTACTTCTATTCGTACCTTTCTCTCTTATTATCTCGGCTCTATCGACAAACTTTTCATCATTTACAATCAACAATCCCCCCTCACCTCCACTGGTGAAATTTTTTGTTTCATGAAAACTATAGGCTCCGATATGAGCAATCGTTCCCAACTCTTTGTTGTGGTAGCTACTCATTATTCCCTGTGCGGCATCCTCAATTACATAGAGACCATACCTATCCGCAATTTGCATAATTGTCTCCATTTCCGAAGAGACTCCGGCATAGTGAACCGGCACTATAGCTTTGGTTTTTTCGCTTATTGCTTCCTCGATTTTCTTCTCGTCGATATTCAGCGTATCTGGTCTGATATCGACAAAAACAATTTTGGCACCGCGAAGAACAAAGGCGTTTGCCGTACTGACAAATGTATACGAAGGCATTATTACCTCATCTTCAGGCTCGATACCTATAAGCATCGCCGCCATTTCAAGAGCATGGGTACAAGAAGGTGTAAGTAGCGCTTTATGACACCTCAACCTATTTTCGAACCACTCCTGACACTTTCGACTATAATGACCGTCACCGGATATATGCTTCGAAGATATACAATTGGATAGATGATAATCCTCTCTCCCGCAATATGTAGGTCTATTGAAATCGACTCTCATGCCTGAATCCATCGGCATCTCCCTCTTAATACAATGAATTTCCTATCGAGCTTCTATCTGTTATTCTACCCTACAAAAACAAAAACTCGCTATATCGATAACTATCAAAAAAATTATTATAAATCTACTTCAAAAATCACAAAGTGCTGAGATTATATTTTTTATCTATTTATCAAGCAGAATAAGATATCAAACTTTTTCTATGAAACTTTTCATATATTTTGTAGCCTCCACTCCTTCATTGAAAATAAGATCGATAATACTTACATTGTGCTCAAAAGGTGGATAGAGTTGTTTATATACAGGATAACCCTCGTAATTCATCCACTCCAAAGCTATGCCTTCATTTGTCAGAAGATCCTCTTTTAGATATTTCTTGGCAGACGGACCACTTAAGTATAGTTCCGCATCTACTTTCTTGAGAAGTTCTAAAACTCTTAAAGACTTTTTTTTCTTTAGATTATATTTCCTCGAATCATCAAAAACGGTCTCTATACCAAAAATCTCTTTTGAGATCGATTTTATTATATATTGATTCATGTCGGATAGATTTTTCCATCTCTTTCCCAGATAGATGTCTTCAAAAAAACTTTTATAGTAATTGAAATAATTACTTTTTCTATAATATGCCTCTATTTTATTCCAATGTTTTTTTTGCCAAGAAGAATCGTGTAATTCGACTTCACAAATCAATCTCGATGTTGAGCTACCACAAGGAACAGTCAACCATTTCACTCCATTTTCACTCTTTATCAGATTTCGATTTCTCCAATCTCCGGTAGTATATTGCAGATCATCATGGAAGATAAACAGATCTACTGAATTTATTATATCGAAATAGCCTTTCCAAGGTATATAATTCGATTGCAATATCGCTACTCTTTTCATATAATCTTCCTTTAAGCTATTTTCCAAAAAGTCTTTTTAGCTGCTCTATATAGTTTGCTTTCGAGAAATAGTTTGCAACTCTTCTTCGATTTTCTACAAGAACATGATTTTCTATAGGCTCAAGATTGAAATCTTGAAAATCATACACTTTTATACCTATTTTTTCAAAAAAGAACCATGGAGTAATATCGCTTCTCATATACACCTTTTTACCCATACCAAGAAGTGATATGATATTCCCCATGGCTTGCTGCCGCCTATGGGCGAAAACTGCAACATCAATCGAATCCAGAAGACGCATATACTCCTCTTTTGGCATATATTCCATCAAAGGACAAAATTTGTCACCAAATAGCTCGTAACCCCTCTTCTCAACCGCTTTGGCATACTTACGGCTACTATATGAGAGTGGGACATATATCTGCATATCACTATCTCTAAATTCAAGAAGTCTATCGAATATTTCAAAATGATTGTTGGATGGATCTGCCGAATTTCCCACTAATATATTTACACCTTTATGCTTCTCAACAGCAAAATCATCTTTATCGAAAAAATTGTTAGGATATAAAAAACATTCCAAATATTCTCCGTTAAAGTTGCATTTTTTAACTGCAAGCTCAAATTCGCCATAGACATAGGTTACGAAGAAAGCGATTTTCCGTATTACACTTCTTCTACAATATAGAGAGTAAAAATTTCTTATACTATAGCTTCGTTCCATGCACCCATACAGATCTCCACCCCACATCAACCAATAACACTTACTTAAAAATCTTTTATGCCAAAAGAGGTAATTTATCAAATCATCCGAAAAAAGCCCGTGGAGATAGATCCTTTCCGCTTTTTTCATTAATGGAGTCAGTATCGATCCAAGTGCGAAAAAATTCCTTTTTCCGAGATATCTATTGCATATATTCAAGACATTCTCTTTTTCCGGTATCTCATATTTTACAACATTGTCATCGAAAAAATAAACATAGAGATGTTCGTCGTTATTAAAATTTTCAGCAACAAAATCGATAAATGGTACAATGAATTTATCATTGTGAATTATATGTAGATATCTATATTCCATTTTTTCTCCGATTTCGCATGAAATAGAACTTGTCTGTAAATCTCATAATACGCCATGACAACCTAGCGAAGAGCCACCGATTTATACGATAAAGTATCAAAAAGATAAGGTATTCATATCTTTCGAGAAAGATTTTGTAATCCTTCATAGCTGTTTCGATCTCATGGGGTTCATGTTCATAATCTCCCACAAAAACTTGTGACAATCTTTTTCGTGCACCTATAAAAAAACACTCTCTCTCCCTGATGCTAAAACGCTTCTTCATTTGTAAATATGCAATATAGTCGTCGAGAGATATTCTATACTGCTCATACTTTCTCAAAGAGGAGAATACACCGCCTTCATGTTGTCTATAAACTGTCATGGCATCATCCATTACATATCCGCGCCCCTTCTTGAGTTGCGAGAGGAATATCGACCAATCACCGGGATATAATTCGTGAAGCTCTCTTGCATCTTTATCGTAATTACAGCGTCTGAACATAACGGAAGCTGTAGAGAGAATAACATCTCTTTTTATAAAATCACATATATCAAAAAATCCTGCTCGACCTGTAATATGACTACTGTTGGCGTTTTTTATTACGGTTTTGGTAGCAACGAGAGAGATCTCTGGATTTTTTTCCAAAATCTCCACCTGTCTTTGTAGTTTGTAAGGATCTGTCCAATAGTCATCCCCCTCGCATAACGCTATATATTTAGCTTTGGGCTTTTTCAAAAGTTGAGTAAACGGCCCTACGCCTTGACTATATGTATTTTCTTTCTCATAGTAGGCTTTTATTATTGAGGGATATCTTTTTGCATATGCTCTGATTATTTCCGCTGTAGAGTCATCGGAACAATCGTCTCTTATCAGAATTTCAAATGGAAAATCTGTCTTCTGTATTAGAAATCCATCCAATGCATCCTCGATGTAAGTTTCATGATTGTAGGAAGTGCAACAGATACTAACAATGGTTTCCGGAGTATTTTTATTCCACTTCTCAATGATTTCCTTCTCGCTTCTGTTAATCATTTAAACTTCTTTCTCAGGTGATTTCTAAGCTCCATTTTTATTATACCGTAAGAATCTGTTGAAAAAATTATATTTATACCCAAATATATAAGTAAATATGATATACTTTTTAAAACGAGATTCAACAGTAGTAGGTTTGAGTTTTGAATAAATAGAAATTTCACAATAGAGAGCGATATCAAAGCAATCGAAGCTTGGATTATGATTGGTTTATAAAAAAACCATTGTGTTACGACTGCATCTTTCGAAGCGAAATAGATATTCAAAATCATAGTATTTATAAAAGCCTGCGCAATCAAAGCATATAAAAACGGGGTTAGTCCATATAGATAAAGGATAATAAAAGAGATTGACGCTACAATCTTTTTGTATATTTCAAGACGCAAAAAAGCTTTTGAGTTTCCTTTACTACCAATAATGGCAACCAAGAGAGCGCTTATGGGATATGAATATGCCGTTAAAGACAAGAGTTTAAAAATTTCGATCGAGGCCAACCATTTCATTCCGAAAAATAGAATTATTATCTCCGTAGAGTCGATATAGAGCAGTCCAATTAGCAAAAAAACCACAAATGTAAGAACTAAAAGGGTTTTATGCAAGACACTCCGGAATTTTTCAGTATTTTTATTTATTTGACTAAGTAATGGAAAAAGTACCGACATCAAGCTGGCAGAAGAGTAGTTCACAATAAGTCTATTCAGTGATTTTGCACGCTGAAAATAACCAAGTGTACTCATATCAAGAAGCTTGCCTATCAGCAAATAATCCATTCTTGAATATATTTGCTCCAAAATTCCAGATAAAAACATTCTAAAACCAAAACTCCATAATTGCCTAAGTGCTTTCAAAGAAAAAGATAAGCCTGGAAACCAAGCTCCATATCTCCATAGCAATATTGAATATATTGTACTATTGAGTACAATTTGTAATACAAGACTCCAGACTCCAAAGCCTGAGATAGCCGCAATCGCTCCACCTATTCCAGACAATAGAGAGGAAAAGACGGATACTTTTGCGATAATTTTATGTTTGAGTTTTTTCGAAGACGAGTACTTTGAACACTAGCAAGTGCACTCAGTGGAAAAAGCACGGAAAGTATCTCTACTATCTTGCCAAGTTGTGGGATTTTATAGTATATGGCCACATGGGAAGCTATAAAATAAAACAAAAGAGCCATTAAACATCCAAGCGAGATATTGAAATAGAAAACAGAATTGTAGTGAATAGGAAGAACTCTTTTTCGTTGTATCAGCGCAGTAGCTAAACCCATATCCGTAAAAATTGTAGCAATTCCTACTGCCGACATGACAATAGCTATCGTACCAAAATCGGAAGGCTCCAGAAGTCTTGATAGAATTATCGTTACCAAGAAGCTTATCACATGATTTGATACTCTTCCGACAAAATCCCATTTAAGAGCATTGATGCCTTTTTCTCTGAGGGTATTCATTCTCGAATAAACTCTTCAAGTTTAGAAGATTTCAAATCTATACTTATCTCTTGCACTATTTTAGGATTTAACTCATTTTTCCATCTATTGTCTATCGACCTCCTTTTGAATACAGAGTATGGATCGGGCATATGAATATTTCTACTCTCGTATAGGAAATCTATTGTTTGTTCTTTTAAGGATAAATTGCAAAAACTAAAGATCTTTCCAACACTACCCAACGGATCTTTCAGAAGTTCATCATAATACAATATATACAGACGACTTGGATATTTTTCTCTCAACTCTCTAAAAAGCAGAACTACCTCTTTCCATTTCTCATAACCATAAAATTCTTCGGCTCTATTCATATTCTTTTTTGCGGCATATCTCCACTCTTTCAATTCATTCCAGCCTAAATCTCTCCTGAATTCTCTTGGTGCTTGTAAAAATGAATTAATCACAGCATAAGGATTCCTTATAATACCAATGACTTTGAGCTCATCATCTTCTGAAAGCATATTTGCCAAAATATTATGATATCGAACCTCTTTGTAAACCACATGGGTGTATATTGGATTTTTTTTAAAAAGTGGATAAATTCCTTTCAACACTTTATCTTTTTGCAAAAGAAAATCGTCATCGCTTTCAGCTATTTTTCTAAAAAAAGTTTCTATCCTTTTTTTGGAACTATCTTCGTTTAAATAGTCTTTAAAGGCATATGAAAATAGAGGTTGAAATCTATATGCGACATCGGGTGAGCTATTGAATATCTGTCCTATCCAAGAAGAACCTGATCTCGGAACGGAGTGAATGGCTATTTTGTTTATTTTATTCATATCGAAATGTACTCCTTGAAAAAACTTTTTGCTTTTTATTTAGAATTGAACATAATAATAAAGATCATAGTTAGATTCCCTGCCAACACTTCTCTAAGATGATAATACTCCACTTTTTCGCTTTGTAAAAAATTTAACTCTATAACTTCATATAGAAATTCATCTTTATAATGAAATTTTAATTCTTCCATCTCTTCTTACCATTCAAGAATATATAATTCTATTGATAAAATCTTTTTCGTAGTTTACTTCATCGAATATTACAAAAAGATAGACACTTTCGAATAACTGCCAGTGTACTAAAAAGTCTCTCATATTAAATCATACTCTCCTAATAGACTTGAAATTTCTTCTCTGGAATTAAACATCATTACATCAATAATCGACAGAAAGGGAACAAAATCGTTATTTTTGTATTGTCTGTATGTAACATTGCGAGTTTTAAGAAAATTAAGAACTATACCGTTGTCAGAAAAATTTTTTTTGCTATAAAGCGACATCCCTCCAATCGGATTGATATAGTTAGTACTCCCTAATACAATATTGATATTAATCACCCTATCTTGTCCTGTCAAATCATTATTCTTATTTAAGTCCGATGAAAAAACAACCGGGGTATCAATGGAAAGGTAATCGCAACATTCAAGAAGCGCATTGACATTAAATTTAGAGATGTTCGTTTCTTTATTTGAAAATACTCTTTTCGTGAGTGAAAATACCTCCTCAAAATAGGGTGCTTTTTTATATGCCGACTCAATCTGACGCAGAATTTTCTTTTTATGAGCATTGAAATTTGGTGAAATTTCTCTTTGGTTTATATTGAGGTAATTTGAGCCTTTTCGTATTGGTATGGTGAAGTATTGTGCTTCTCCATTAATAAGAATTCTATTTCTGTTAATCCAGCCACCCTTGATCCACTGAACATCATCATGAATGACAAATTTATCCACAAGTTTTATTAGCTGAAAGTAACCTATATACGGAAATATATAAGGTTGCATAATTCCAAGTTTCATTTTTTCTCCTTGTGAACATTTATTAGAATTTAAACTATAGCAGACATATACTTATACTCTCTAATTCTATAAGTCTCGAATCACGAAATTGAAGGATAATATAATAAGCAGAGATATCACGAAGGATCACCGCTTTTGTGCAATTACCGATATCCAAAATGTGGAAAAGTATGCTTGCATTATTGCTATTTTTTTCATTGTTTACCTTAATTTTTCAATTATACATTTTGTAATCCCTTTCTGCATATCTTCGGAGAGATAGGGTGATATCGGCAGGGTCAATATTCTGCATGATATATCTCTGGAGAGAGGACAGTACTGTTTCGGTTCGATATAGGAAAGAGAGTCCAGAGAGGGGTAGAAGTATCTTCTGGGGTAGATACTCTTTTCATTCAGGGCTCTTTGCACTCTCTTGAGAGTCTCTTCGCTTTCGAAAATTACCGGATAGTAGGCGAAATTCATGCTCGAATCACTCTTTCTTTTCTGTGTGGGGAGTATGGAGCTCAAGGCTTTTTCATAGCGCCTGTAGACCTCTTCCCTCCTTTGCAGTATAGTATCCATATCATCGAGTACACACAGGCCCATAGCTGCTTCGAATTCGTTCATTTTGGCGTTCGTGCCCAGTGATGGTATCGATTCGGGACCCTCGATGCCGAAATTTATCAGATAGCGGCTCTTTTGCACGACTCTTTTGTCGTTCACTATCAAAGCACCCCCCTCTATCGTATGAAAGAGTTTCGTAGCGTGAAAACTGAGAACCGAAATATCGCCCCTTTTTAGAATACTCTCGCCTCTGAATTCGACTCCGAAGGCGTGGGCGGCATCGTAGATCACTTTGAGAGAGTGTCTGCGTGCGATACTCTCTATGGCATCTATCTCACAAGCGTTACCGAAGACATGCACCGGCACTATGGCGGTGGTGTGTGCGGTAATCTGTTTCTCTATCTGCTCGGGATCTATCGTAAGAGTCTCGGGATCGATATCGGCGAATATCGGTTTGATTCCGTTGGCAACAAGAGAGCTTGTGGTGGCGACGAAACTAAACGGAGTGGTCACGGCGAAATCTCTGAGTCCGAGTGCTCTATATGCAGTCTCCAGTGCCGCAGTACCGCTGGAGGTCAGAATCACATCCTCCACCCCAAGATAGTCGGAAAGTCTCTCCTCCAACTCTCTTACGAGAGGTCCATTGTTGGTTACCCAGCCATTTTTGTATATGATATCGACATAAGTGTCGAATTTCTTTCTATCGGGTAGCCATGTTTTGGTTATATCTATCCTCATTTTCTCTACTCTCTCTCCGCTCTGGCGAGCCTTCTGAACTCTTCGCCGTTTCGCAGAAGCTCATCGTAGCTACCTCTCTCTACGATTCTCCCCTCTCTGAAAACGAGAATCTCGTCGGCGCTCTCCACCGTACTGAGTCGATGGGCGACGATGAAGGTTGTCATCTGAGATTTTATCTCTTCGAGTGCCCTCTTTATCGCCTCTTCGCTTTTGTTGTCCAGAGCGCTGGTGGCTTCGTCGAGTATCAGTACCGACGGATTTTTGTATAGAGCTCTCGCAAGAGCAATACGCTGTCTCTGCCCTCCGCTCAGGTTGGCTCCGAACTCGTCGAGATTAGTATCTATCCCATCGGGCAGACTCTGCACGAAATCCAGCGCGTGCGCCTTTTCGAGCGCCTCCATGACCCTCTGTCTGTCACACTCTTTGCCGTAGGCGACATTGGCGGCCACCGTATCGTTGAAGATGAAGATTCGCTGAGTGACGAAAGCCATACTCTCCAGCACACTGGAGAGACGATACTCTTCGATAGGCTTGCCGTTTATCCTGATGGTGCCACCGTCGGGGTCGTAGAAGCGTACAAGCAGACTGGTAAGACTGCTTTTGCCGGCTCCGCTGTCGCCTACGAGAGCGTAGACCCTCCCTCTGCAGGCATCTATCGATATATCCTGCAGAGCCCTCTTGCTGCCGTACGAGAGAGAGACATTTTCGAAAACTATCCTCTCTACTCCGCCGGGAGCCATCTCCAGCTCGCCCTCTTTGCTCTCTATCTCCCTCGAGAGTACGCTCTCTATCCTCTCGAAAGCGGCCACGGCATCCTGAATCTTGGTATGGATACGGGATAGAATCTTGATAGGGCCGTAGAGCATGGCAAGTGCCGCCATAAAAGCGAAAAACTCCCCGACGCTCATCCTCCCTTCGAGTACCTCGCTGCCTCCGCTATAGATGACCAACGCCAGAGCGAAAGAACCGATGATTTCCGCCGCCGGACTGGCCATCATGGAGACACGATTCTGCTTCATCAGGAAGCGAAAGACCTTGGCGCTCTCTTTTCTGAAACGCTCTATCTCGTAGTCGTGGGAGAAGTTGGATTTTATCACCTCTATATTGTTGAAAATCTCTGAAAGCCTCGATGTCATATCCGAATTGCTCTCCTGTGAACGGTGGGAATAGCGCTTCATCTTGCGCGAGAGATAGGCTATGGGCAGGGCCAGCAGAGGGATGACGAAGAAGAAATATACGGCAAGATGGAAGTTTAGATAGAGGACATATCCAGTCAGCGCCACGACGGTTATGATATTGGTGGCGAGTCTGGGCAGAATCGATGAGATGAAGCTTCTTATCCGTGTAATATCCGATATTACCCTGCTTATGAGCTCTCCGCTTCTCATCTTCTGCAGATAGGTCATATCTTGGTGCATCAGATGCAGTACCATGCGATCCCTCAGCTCTCTCACTATATCTTCTCCCACATAGACCATAAAATAGCCCTGGACGAAATTGCCTACAGCCTTGATGGTAAAGAGAATAATAATGGCGACGGGGATGACGGCCAACATGGTGCTATCCTTCTTTATGAACATCTCATCGAGAGTTGGTTTCATAAGATGAGCACTGGCAGCGGACGCAAAAGCTACGGCAATCATTCCAACAAGAGCCAAAAAGAGCTCTTTTTTATAGTTTTTCAGGTACGGCAGGAAATACTTTATCGTCTTTTTCATCTCACTCCACTATCTGTAGAACTTCTTGCGAAAGCTAATTATACCCTTATTTAGAAACGGGAAATCACAAGCGGCCAAAGAGCGTTTGGGATTTGACGATACAATATCGTTGCAAGAATGCAAAAGGAGAAGAGTGATGGATATAGTGGAAAAAGAACTCGAAAGCAGAAGAGAAGAGATATACAAAGAGCTCGAGATGCTCTTCAAGGCCAATATGAAGATAAGCGACTGGGATATACCCGAAGCCGACGATGCAAAGGTGGCGAGGAGACTGCTCGCCATCATACAGGAGGGACTCGACAAAATAGCCTCTGATATAGAGGCCGGGAAATACGACAACTACTGACTCCGTACGAAAAGGAAAAAGATGGGATATATGCAATGGTATCTCAGGCATGGGAAGAAACATGCCGAAATCATGCGCAGACTCGAAGGGCTCGACGAGAGTGAAGTCTTGGAGTATTTCCTATATGACAATATGCTCGAGAATGAACCCGACTTCTGCCCGCTATACAGAGATGGGAAGAAGTGCCACGACATCGAGAATCTCAACTGCTATCTCTGCGCCTGCCCCTATTTCAGATTCGACGATGCAGCGATAGAGAAGAGAGATGGAAAAGAACTCAGGAGTCTATGCTCCATCGATGCCGTAAAGAGCTCTTTCATAGAGCACGACGATGTAATACACCTCGACTGCTCCGCCTGCCTGCTTCCGCACAAAAAAGCTTTCATTCACAGACATTTCGACAGAGACTGGTTCGAAATAATGAAAGAGTCTCCACCATCGGGAAGAGAGGAGTAGGCGATGGGCCTATCTCCAGTCGGCTCCGACCGCTTCGGAGATATTGGAGTATCCGTCGGCCTTGAGCCTCTTTATCAATCCCAGATTTATATCCCGTATGAGGGAGGGACCTTCGTAGATGAGCATCGAAAAGACCTGTATCAGACTCGCACCCGCCTTTATCCTCCTGTAGGCCTCGTCGGGACCGTCGATACCGCCGACGGAAATCAGCAAAGTTTTGCCGTATAGCTCCTTCGCTACGGCTCTGAAGAGCGTGTAGGACTTCTCTTTGAGAAGCTCTCCGCTTATACCTCCGAAATCTCTGGCTTCTCTACTGAGAGAATAGTCGGTCGTGGTGTTGGTGGCTATTATTCCGGCGGCACCGGCATCTACGGCCGTTTTGCACAGGGCTATGGCCGTATCGGCCTCCATGTCGGGAGCAATCTTCAGCAGAATCGGTCTATCGCTTATAGAGTTGCCTATGGCGAATATCTCCTTGATGAAACTCTCATTCTGCAAATCTCTCAGACCCGGAGTATTGGGAGAGGATATGTTTATCACTATATAGCTTCCATAATCTTTGAATGCTCTAAAGAGAGTTTCGTAGTCTTTGAGCGCCTCCCTCTCCGGTGTCGTTTTGTTTTTGCCTATATTTATCCCTATGGGATAGTCGAAGAGGCCAAGCTTCTTGAGACGCTTTATCATCTCATAGCTCCCTTTGTTGTTGAAACCCATCGCATTCTGTATGGAGCGCTCCCGTACGAGTCTGAAAAGTCTTGGCTTGGGATTGCCCGGCTGAGGGCGGGGCGTGACCGTACCTATCTCGGTATAACCGAAGCCGAGGGCCGGCATGGCCTCTATATACTCACCGTTTTTGTCGAAACCCGCTCCAAGCCCTACAGGATTTCTGAAAAGCCTGCCGAAAATCTCTTGGTGCAAAATGGGCTCGTCTATGAAAAACTCATCCATCATCATTCTATACAGAGGTTTGACGAGGGGGAGAGTCTTGAGCGCCACCCCCGCCACACTGTGTGCATTTTCCGGCTCGAGTCTGAACATAAGCGATTTCAGGTTTTCATATTTCAAAATTGACATAAGTGCTCCATTGCTAATCTTGACGCTATTTTAGTCAGATATAGTAAAAAAAGGTTTATTTACCCATATTTCGAATACAAACACAATATCTGGTAAAATGGCACCATTCAAGCAAGCAGGAAGGATACCGATGAAAGAAGTGCCCATAGTAGTATTGGATTTTGGTTCCCAATATACGCAGTTGATAGCCAGAAAGCTCAGAGAGAGCGGAGTATATACGGAAGTCGTACCCTACAGAGAAGATATAGAGGCGATAAAGGCCCGCAAACCGAAAGGGATAATCCTATCCGGCGGTCCCGCTTCGGTATATGCCGAGGGAGCCTACCATCCCGACGAAGGTATCTGGGAGTTGGGATTGCCCATTCTGGGGATATGCTACGGTATGCAGCTCATATCGCAGCACTTCGGCGGAGAGGTGATACCTGCCGACCACCACGAGTATGGCAAGGCCAAACTCCATATTCTCCGGGAGGATAGCCCCATCTTCAGAGATATCCCCGACAAGAGCGTAGTCTGGATGAGCCACGGAGACAGAGTGGAGAGACTCCCCGAAGGTTTCCATGCCATAGCCACGAGCGACAACTCACCCTATGCCGCCATAGCCGACGAAGAGAGAAATATATACGCTTTCCAGTTTCATCCCGAAGTGCACCACAGCCAGTACGGTACCAAGATGCTGAAGGATTTCGCGAAATATATCTGCGGATGCGACAGCACATGGAATATGGGCTCTTTCGCCAAAGAGAAGATAGAGGAGATACGAAAACAGGTGGGAGAGAAGAAGGTGCTCTGCGGAGTGAGCGGAGGTGTGGACAGTTCGGTAGTGGCGGCCCTCCTGCACGAAGCCATAGGGGATAATCTCATAGCCGTCTTCGTCGATACGGGTCTGCTTCGCAAAAACGAGGCGAAGCAGGTAGAAGATATGTTCAAAGGGCTTGGAATCGATCTGATAACGGTCGATGCGAGTCGTGAGTTTCTGGGTAAACTGGAGGGGGTGACCGACCCCGAGCGCAAGAGAAAAATCATAGGAGAGACCTTCATAGAGGTTTTCGACGCCGAAGCCAAAAAACATGCGGACGAGGTGAGCTTCCTCGCACAGGGGACTCTCTATACGGATGTCATCGAGTCCGTCAGCGTCAAAGGCCCCTCCAAGACCATCAAATCGCACCACAATGTAGGCGGATTGCCCGATTGGATGAGTTTCGAGCTGGTCGAACCTCTCAGAGAGATATTCAAGGACGAAGTCAGAAAGCTCGGGCTGGAGCTCGGACTTCCCAAATATATGCTGGGCAGACACCCCTTCCCCGGACCCGGTCTCGCTATCAGAGTGATGGGAGAGGTCAACGAAAAGGCTCTCGAACTCCTCAGAGAGAGTGACGAAATCATGCAGGAGGAGCTCAGGGCCAGCGGCTATTACGACAAGGTGTGGCAGGCCTTTACCGTACTGCTCAATGTCAGAAGTGTGGGCGTGATGGGAGACAACCGTACCTACGACAATACCGTCTGTGTCAGGATGGTGGAGTCGGTGGATGGTATGACGGCCACCTTCGCTCATATACCCCACGATGTACTCGAGAATATCAGCCGGCGAATCATAAACGAAATAGACGGTATCAACAGAGTCGTTTACGATATCAGCTCCAAACCGCCCGCCACGATAGAGTGGGAGTAGAAAAGAGCTATCCTTTTTTGGATAGAATAGAGACCGCAAGCACTAAACGAAGATAAAAAAGGAGATGAAATATGAAAGTTCTATTGATCAAAGATGTGAAAAATGTAGGAAAAGCGGGAGAGATAAAAGAGGTCAAAGATGGTTATGGACGCAATTTCCTCGTGGCCAAGGGGCTGGCCAAAATAGCTACACCCGAAGTGGTGGAGGCTTGGAGAGAGGAAGAGGCCGAAAGAGCAAAAAAGGAGGCTGAGGAGATAGCCCGCCTGACGGAGGAGAAGAAGAGACTCGAAGCGGCCGAGATAGTCGTAGAGAAGCTGGCGGCCCCCATAGGTATAAGAGGCTCGGTCAGCAATGCCGATATCTCCAAAGCGATAAAGGAGCAGCTGGGAATCGACCTCGACAAAAAACATATAGAGCTGAAAAAAGCGATAAAGACAGAGGGGCTTCACAGCATAGATTCCAAACTCGGACACGGCATACACGCCTCTTTGAAGGTAAATGTAGTGGCAGTGCAGAAGTAGGGAGAGGGAATGTTCGAAGCCACTACCATACTTGCCTATAGAGACGGGAAAAGAGCGGTAATCGGAGGTGACGGACAGGTGACCTTCGGCAATACCGTACTCAAAGGCAATGCAACCAAGATCCGTACACTCTACGATGGAAAGATACTCGCCGGATTCGCCGGCTCGACGGCAGATGCCTTCAACCTCTTCGATATGTTCGAAGGTATCCTCAACGAAAAGAGAGGTGATCTGCTCAAATCCGTGATAGAGTTTTCCAAAACATGGCGCAGAGACAAACATCTGCGCCAACTCGAAGCCATGATGCTGGTACTCAACCGCGAACATATCTTCATCCTCTCTGGTACCGGCGATGTGGTAGAGCCCGAAGATGCCAGGATAGCCGCGATAGGAAGCGGAGGCAACTTCGCGCTCTCCGCCGCACGAGCACTCGACAGACACGCCGATATGGAGGCTCTCGAACTGGTAAAGGAGAGTCTGCGCATAGCCGGTGAGCTCTGTATCTATACCAATACCAATATCAAAACACTGGAGCTTTGAGAGTGGACAGAAACAGTAGAAACATGACACCTAAAGAGATAGTGGAGTATCTCGACCGATATGTCGTAGGACAGAACAAAGCCAAAAAGACGATAGCCGTCGCCCTTAGAAACAGATGGCGGAGGATGCAACTCGACGACGAAATGCAAAGAGATGTAACACCCAAGAATATTCTGATGATAGGTAGTACCGGCGTGGGAAAAACCGAAATCGCCAGACGCCTCTCCCGTATGATGAGACTTCCCTTCATCAAGGTCGAGGCGAGTAAATTCACCGAAGTGGGCTTCGTGGGAAGAGATGTGGAGTCGATAATCAGAGACCTCAGTACTACGGCCATACAGCTGGTAAGGGAGGAGGAGAACGAGAAGAATGCGGAAAAGATAGAGGCATATGTAGAGAACAAGATTATCGAAAAGCTCCTTCCCCCTCTGCCCGATAGCGCCAGCGAAGAGAAGAAAAGAGACTACGAAGCCTCTTTCGCCAGAATGAGCAGACGACTCGAAAACGGTGAACTCGACCATCTGAAGATAGAGGTGGAGATGCCTCCTCCGCGTATAGATGTGGGCACGGGCGGAAATGTGCCTCCGGAGATGATGAATGTCCAGGAGTCGATAATCAAGGTTATCGGAGGACTCGGCAAGAGGGAGAAGAGAGAGGTATCGATAAAAGAGGCTCGCAAGATTTTGGCGATAGAGGCGAGCGAAGAGCTCCTCGAAGAGGAGAAACTCAATGAGATGGCGCTGAAGAAGGTACAAGAGGGCGGTGTGGTCTTTCTCGACGAGATAGACAAGATAGCCGTTCCATCCGGCAGCGGACAGAGACAGGACCCCAGCAAGGAGGGTGTACAAAGAGACCTGCTCCCCATAGTGGAAGGCTCGACCGTAAATACCAAGATAGGTCCGGTCGATACCGACCATATACTCTTCATAGCCGCCGGGGCCTTCCACCTGAGTAAACCGAGCGACCTCATACCGGAGCTTCAGGGGCGTTTTCCACTCAGGGTAGAGCTCGATTCGCTCGACGAAGAGGCCCTCTACCGCATACTCACCGAGCCCAAAAACTCTCTTGTGAAGCAGTACGAGGCTCTCCTCGCGGTCGAAGATGTAAAACTCATATTCGAAGACGAAGCTCTGAGGGCCATAGCCAGATACTCCACTATAGCCAACGAAAAGAGTGAAGATATAGGGGCCCGAAGACTCCATACGGTCATGGAGAGGATTCTCGAGGATATTAGCTTCGATGCGGACAGCTACAGCGGAAAAAGTGTGGTCGTGGATTTGAAACTGGTCGAGGAGAAACTCGAGGATATCATAGAGAGTGAAGACAGCACGAGATATATACTCTAATAGAGATCGATATGAAGCTTGAGATTGCTCACAATACTTACACAAAAACAAGGAAAGGGATATGACCCCTAAGGCGACTTTGAGGATACTCGGAAACCATACCGATATCTCGAGATATCGGTATTCAATGACAATACTATAAAAAGGGGGATCTGTAATCAAAAAATTCCTTCTATATCTTTTATTGATAGTATCGATCGCAAGAGCGAGTCTCTATACATACATATATCCCTATTTTTTCGAAAAGAGGGTCTTCAAAGGGCTCTACTACATCCCGGACAAAAGCGAAGAGGAGATTGTCAACTCGCTGATTCGTCAGGGTGCACCACTGAATAGCTACGACTATATCGCTCTACGATATCTATACTCCAAGCCGAAAAAAGGCTGGGTGAGAGTCGATAGCTTCTGCAGTGCAAACGAATTTCTCGCAAGTCTGCAAAAGCTCGAGAGGGAGAAGACCAGACGGGTCGTTTTCTATAGCGGTGACACTCTGGAGATATTTTTCAAGACCTTTTGTACTCAGGCGAATCTGGACAAAGCCCGACTCTACAGATGGTATCGATACTATTCCCCCTACAAAGAGGGGGGCATAGTCGCGGGCTACTACAGACTCCCATACAGACTCGATGCCAGAGCGGCTATGGCATATATGACGCAAAAGAGCGAAGATATATTCAGAAAATTTGCCCTAAAATATCTTGGAGAGTACAATCCAGAGAGTTTCAGGCGTTATCTCATAATAGCATCCATCATACAAAAGGAGACTTGGAGAAGCGAGGAGATGAAAAATATCTCGGCAGTTATCTACAATCGCCTCGAGAGAGGCATGAAACTCCAACTCGACGCCACACTCAACTATGGTAAATACTCCGACAAAACGGTCAGTGCATACAGGATAAGACACGACAATAGCAGATACAATACATACAGGTATTACGGATTGCCTCCAGAAATTCTCGCAAGCGTAACGGAAGATGCTCTGGAGGCAGCATTCGAGAGATCTCGAAAGGAGTACCTCTACTTCGTAAGAGATCTTTTTGGAAGACATCTTTTTAGCAAAACTTATAGTGAGCATCTCGCAAAAATCACGAGATTGAAGGTGCAGAGAGCAAGATTGAGACAATACAGGAGAATAAATGAGGGAGCTAAGCATCAAAGAGTATGCGAAACTCGAACGAATAAGCATATATCAGACGGTAAAAAGGCTCAGGAACGGAGAGCTTCGAAGCATAGAGAGAGAGGAAAACGGGAAAAAGGTCGTAAAGATTCTTCTTCCTGAGAAGCAGGAGAGCGAGGGCGAAGAGAGCAAGAGAGTGACGGATGAAAGGGAGAGTGACAGTCTAATCGCCGAACTGATCGAAAGAATCGATAGGCTGGAGAAGCTGATTCAGGAGTGTTGCTCTGAAGGTTCGAGAGAGAGAAGACGGCTATCTATGAGAGAGTGAATGAAACTCTCCATATCTCTCTCGAGGATTTCTCTATCTATATCATACTTTTCGAGTAGGATATCGAGCGTCTCTTCGAGACTTCTACCCTCGTATAGGTACTCCCAAATCTCTCTCGATATCGCTTTGAGAGCGAAATAGCTATTCTCCTGCATATTATAGATGAGTTTCTCCCCGTCTATATCTTGGATAAACAGTGTATCTGGAAAGGCGATTTTGCTTGAAAAATCCATTGTTTCTCTAAAACGAACGATGTAGATGTGACAGATGCCGTCCAAAGACGGCAGAGGAAGTAGAATTACTTACCGAGTTTGCTGATATACTCAGCTACAGCTTTCATATCTTCTTCGCTCAGTTTGGCAGCCTGACCCTTCATAACGCCACCCATACCATGTTTGTTGAGTGTACCAGCCTTGTAGCCTTCGAGATCTTTTACAACAGTAGCGGCATCGAGACCACCGATTTTAGCAGATTTTCCGAGAGCGGCTTTTTCACCCTGAGCACCGTGGCATCCTGCGCACGCTTTGTAGAGAGCTGCACCATCTGCCGCCATAAGAGTGGCACCGGCGAAGATCATTGTCAATGCAATTTTTTTCATTTTGTCTCCTTCTAAATTTTTGTGCCTATGATTATAGCAGGAAAATTATCGATTTCAAGTAAAATATTCTATAAAAAACACTCCAAAAACAAAAGCGGATATTTTTTATGATAAAAAAAAGATTCAAAACACTCCTGACAACAATCCTATTCATTCTCTTACTCACATCTTTTGTGAGAATATACAGAGTCTCCGAAATCAGTATGAACTATACACTCGTGGATAAAGACCTAGTCGTGGTGGACAACTTTTCCGCCGGAATCCATATACCCTCTTTCCATATATATATAGACAAACATATATATTCCAACGAAAAAGGTATCCACAGAGGAGACATACTCGCCTTCAGACACCCTCAAGAGCACAGACTCTATGTCAAAAGATGCGTCGCACTTCCGGGAGATTCGCTTTTTCAGAAAAACAAGAGCCTCTATCTGCAGATAGAGTCCAATTCGGCCAAGACCAGAGACTACGCTTCGAGATACTCCATCCCGACTGTAATCATCGACGGGGAGTATTGGCTTAAAAATCCCTATGAGCCTTTTTACAATATCGTTCACGACGACAGAGTGTATGGACCCAAAGAGTTGATAGACTATCCTCTCGTGAAACTCTCTCCCCATATGTACTTTTTCATGGGAGATTTCAGAGACAACTCCACCGACAGCAGATTTTTCGGCCCTGTGCCTTATGAGCGGATATATTACAAAGTGAGATATATCTTCAAACTCTCCAGAGGATTGGAGAGCCTCGCAACGATAAAGAATTTTTAATCCTATATTAATTACTATAAATTAATCTTCCCTATGCTATACTTTTCCGTATGACGGATGGAACGGTGCTTCAAAAATTCTATCCAAGAGAAAAGCCGGAAGGATAAAAAATGAAAAAGGTGCTTATGGCTCTATGTGCAGCGGTTTCACTCGAAGCGGCCGAACACGCACTCTACACACACTCGTTGGAAGCTGTCGGCGGTTTCGCCCTCAACAGCTCCGACTCCAAACTCGACGACAATTGGAATATGGGCTTTCGATACAACTACAATAGAGATACATACAGCAACTGGGATATAGGAGCCCTTCAATTCTCCTTCGACTATAGCGGCTCCACCGACTATGTAAACGGATACGGTGAGACCTCCGTCTATAGATTCGGAAGCAATCTCCTATGGTATGCGGACAACGAAAGCGACATCACACCCTACGCCCTCATAGGTGTGGGAGCGCAATTCTTCGACAACGAGAGCGGTGGTGAGGAGGATGGAGTCTTCGGTACTTTCGGAGGAGGAATCGAGTATCAGATGAGGGGCGACTTCTCTCTCATGGCAGAGGGCAAATGGCTCTATGCGGGGGATAGCGGAGACTATATTCTCGGAAACTTCGGAGTCAAATACAGCTTTGGCAATTAAGGCTCGATGATTGGAAGATATACTCAAAAATCTTACGACATACGGATATGTCATACTCGCCTTCTACTCCTTCGGTGGAGGTATGCTTGCACTCGCGGGGGCGGGAATACTCTCCACTTTGGGAAAAATGGATATAGATACATCCATAGCTGTGGCTACCGTAAGCAACTTTATCGGAGACAATTTTCTCTTCTATCTTTCGCAGACCAACAAAAAAGAGGTCATGAGCTATTTCAGGAAACATCGTAGAAAGATAGCCTATACCAATCTTCTGATGAGACGCTTCGGTTGGCTTGTGGTATTCATACAGAAATATATTTATGGGGTCAAGACTCTCGTCCCTATCGTCATGGGGCTCTCCCGATACGATATCAGGAAGTTTACCCTTCTTAACTTTTTCGCGTCCATACTCTGGGGCCTCGTGGTGGGGCTGGGGAGTTACTACTTCTCTACTGCAGTAAGGAGCTGGTTGGGCTAAGTGCCGAGATATCCTCCTCGCTCTCCCTTCCTCTTTTTTCTCAGACAAAAAAGCATCTCGAGACACTCTCTATCGAAACAGACGGAGGGTACATTTTCGGCATACTCTTCATACTCTCTGCCGAATTTGGCTCTACACTCCATCTCTTCGAGTGTCAGCACCATGACAGCTATAAAGAGAGCTTCGACAGGAGCGATAACGAGTATGAACGAAGGTGAACCGATAATGAAAGCCAGTGCCAAGGGCAGTAAAGAGAGCCCCATAAGCATGGGATGACGCATATAAGAATATATACCCTCCGTAACCAGCTTGTCCGTCTCGAGTCTGGGCAGATTTTCGCTTCTACCTCTGCTTGCGAGTTCTCTCCCTCCCGTAGCCGCCGCACAAAAGGCCAGCCTCGCAAGAAAAACTCCGACTATAAAAGAAAATATATGAAAAAGGAGATTATGGTGAATATCGCCAAGAAGCATCGAATCGAGCCATATCCCGAGAATGGAGCCGCCTACGAGCATAAGCAGCCAAAGCAGGATACGAACGACGACTGAAACGGTGGTAAAAGCTCTCTTCTTTTTCATCGTCGTACTATAGCTTCAGTAGTCCGAGCAGACCTCTACCTTTCTTGAGACGCTCCACATGTCTCGCTGCCCTCTCCACACCCATCTCCTGAGCCTCTTCGTAGAGCAGAAGCGCCATCTTTCTATCTTTGCCTATACCTATACCATATTCATAAAATTGTGCCAAATCGCATATGGCTTCGGCGAAGCCCTTTTCCGCGAGAGAATTTATCTGAGTAAAGGCCTCTGCATGATTCTGCTCTATGATATCGCCGGTAAAGAGCTCTCTTGCAAGGAGAAACTGTGCGAATTTCGATTCCGTAGCCGCCGCGGCCAGAAGTATCTGCGCACTACAGACGAGGTCTCCCCTCTCCTTGTGCTCCCTGTATCTGAGCAAAAAACGCTCCATATCTCTTTCGCTGTAACCTGTCTCGGCTATCTGTCTGAGTATCTCCTCCACACCTTCGCAAAGCACATCGCTCTCTTCCTTCGGTGCGTACTGATGAAACATATTGCGGTACTTCTGCTCTATGTACGAGATGGGAGGATAGAGTTCGTCTTTGCCGACATCTTCATCCTCCTCTTCTCTCTCATCCGCATCCTCTCGACTCTCTTCGTAGATGTTCGCTTCACAAGATTCATCCGACTCTTTTTGGGCATCCAAATCGTTTGATTCGACACTTTGTATGGACTCATCTTCTTCATTTATATCAATAAAACTCTCTTCTCGAATCCCATCGACTCTATCCGTATCCTCGAGCTCCAATTCAGCCGAGAGTGAAGAGATATACTCTTCGGCCAAATTTTCACCACCCTCGCTTACCTCTATTATTTCCAACTCGTTTTCGACTCCTTCATCACTCACTGCCGCTACCAAATCCTCTTCGAAGATCTCACTGCTTTCATTCGTGGCGGCAGCCCTATACTCTTTCACTCTTTGCATCGAATAGTCCGACATCTTCAAGAGATCGTCGAGTGTCAGCACCTTCTCTCCGCCATCTATGCGGTTTTCGCGTACAGGATACTCAAGATCTCTCTCCTCCTCGATAGCCGCAGAGTCCGTACTCTTCTCTTCGAAAAAGTCATCTTTGAGAGTCGATGCATAGTGTTTCATCAAAAATAGGGCCTGTCTGAAATTTCTGTTTTCCAGAAGCGTAATGATCTCATCGAGATTGTCGTCGAGACTGAGATTTCTCAGTTTTTCCACCTGTATGGAGATGGTCTGCATATCACCGAGTTTCACTGCCAACTCGACAATTCCGAATCTAACATCTATCTCTTCCATTCGTACCTACCCGGAAAATTCATTTTTTGCATAATAGCATAGCTTAACTGCAAGCTATGTTAATAGATATATACCCATCCGATTTTTGGTATCATTGCGTGCTCAAAGAGAGGAAAAAGATGATGGCCAGAGAGGAAAACGAGAGACCGCACATTCCGGTATTGCTGGATGAAGTGCTGGAGAGTTTCGCCGATATCGAAGAGGGGATTGTCATAGACTGTACCGTAGGTTATGCCGGTCACAGTCGGGAAATTCTCGAAAAGTACCCAGACATATCCGTAATTGGTATAGACAGAGATGACGAAGCTGTAGATTTTTCACGCAAACAGCTGGCGCCATACGGCGAGAGAGCCGAGATAGTCAAGGGGAGATTTTCGGATATTCTGCCCGAGATACTCTCTGAAAGGGGAGAGCGTATCAGAGGCATATTGGCCGATTTCGGCGTATCTTCCCTCCAGCTGGACAAGATGGAGCGCGGTTTCTCCTTCGGCGGAGGAAGACTCGATATGAGGATGGACAGAAACTCTCCCCTGAGCGCTTACGAGGTCGTAAACGGATACGACAGGCAAAGACTCGAAGATATCTTCAGAGAGTATGGAGAGATACGAAGGGCACGGAGTCTGGCGGATGCGATAGTCTCCATACGCTCGAAAAAGGCGATAGAGGATGCTTCCGAATTGGCCGAAATAGCCAAAAAGGTACTCCCCTCCTCGAAAAAGATACATCCCGCCACTCTGCTCTTTCAGGCTATCAGGATAGAGGTCAACGACGAGTTGGGAGAGATAGAGAGACTCCTTGATATCCTGTACAGATACAGACCGGCCGGTGCCCTCGTGTCACTGATAACTTTCCACTCTCTCGAAGACAGACTTGTAAAAAATCGTTTCAGAGAGTGGGAGAAGAGTTGTATATGCCCGCCCGAAGCTATGAGATGCGAATGCGGCGGTGGGCACTCTCTGGGCAGGAGCGTGGGCAGAAAGCCGGTTGTGGCGAAAGCCGAAGAACTCAGGCTCAATCCGAGAAGCAGGAGCGCCAAACTGCGCTCTTTCAGATTCCACGAAGAGAGAAGACGATGAAGAAAGAAAAGCAAAAGAGTGGTCTCGGTATAAGTGATATGGGTATAGCGCTCATAGCCATGTCTATCGTTTTGATACTCGCCATAATCAAAATCTACATAAGCAACCGTATCTACTATGAGAGTAGGAAAATCAACAAAATAGAATCGGAAGTATCGGCACTAAGAGAAGAGAACAGACTTCTTGGAATCAATGTGGAGAAGCTGGAGTACAAAAGCCGTATAGAAGATACCATCTTCACGGTGGACGACGACGAAAAGGGTGAAAATGGCCGTGAAGGAGAATCCTTTTGATCGATAGATTTCTCGCCTTCGCACTGGATAGACCCCGACTCAACCATATATTTTTCCTACTGATAACGATTCTGGCTCTTTTCGCCTACCACAAGATACCCAAGGAGATATTTCCTCCGGCAGATCTCGACAAGATAGTCATTCGCGGGGCTTACCCGGGAGCGAGTGCGGACATACTCGACAAGATGGCCGTGCATACGATAGAAGACGACCTCAAGAGTGTGGAGAATCTCAGCGATATCGAGAGTGTGGTTAGTAACGGCTCTTTCTACATAGAGGCCGATATAAAGCCCGGAGCGGACCAACAGCTGGTATTGGGCGATGTCAAGGATGTCCTCGACAATGTACGAAGGGACCTGCCTTCGGATATGGACGAACCAACAGCGCGTATTCTCGTGCACACCTTTCCTCTGCTTCTGATAGCCATATCCTCCGACAAACCCAAAAAAGAGCTGCTCGAAGCAGCCAAAAAGCTCAAGAGCAGACTCTCGGGCATAGAGGCGCTCAACAGCATAGATATAAGGGGAGATGCCGACGAAGAGATAAAAATCGAGCTCGACCCCGACAGACTCGAAGCCTACGGCATCTCCAAAATCGGATTCTACAATGCTCTCTCCACCGTTAGCTCCATCTTCCCCGCAGGCACCTTCAAAAGCAAAGGCAGGGAGTTCTATCTCTCCACGATAAACGGAGAGAAGAGCGCCAGAGAATTCGCCGATACGCTCATAACGGTCGAAGGAAAGAGCATCCGCATAGGAGATGTGGCGAAGGTTGATTTCGCCCTCTCCACTCCGAGGGAGATATCCCATTTCAACGGCAGGCAGAATATCTCTCTGAATATTACCAAGACCAAAGAGGGCAACGCCATAGCCCTGAGCAGGAAGATAAGAGAGATACTCAGAGACTTTTCGAAGGACTATCCAGGGATGGTCTTCGAAGTCTATACCGATACCTCCGTATGGATAAAAAACAGGATCAATCTCGTAAGCTCCAATATCTTCTTCGGGCTGATACTCGTCTTTATGGCCCTTTTTCTTAGTGTAAACTGGCGTATAGCTTCGGTGGTGGCAATGGGGATACCCACCAGCTTCTTCATCGCTCTCATTGGTGCACAGATACTCGGATACAGCATGAATATGCTGACGATGCTCGGCGCCCTGATAGCTCTGGGTATGCTGGTGGACGAAGCGATAGTGGTGGCCGAAAACATCTATAGACATCTCGAAATGGGGAAAAGTCCCCGACAGGCGGCGATAGATGGGGCTTCGGAGATGTTTCCGGCAGTCCTGACGGCGACCATGACGACCGTTTTCGCCTTTTTGCCGCTACTGATAATGAGCGGTCAGCTGGGTATCTTCATGAAGGTCCTTCCCGTCATGATTACCATACTGCTGCTAAGCTCTCTCTTCGAAGCCTTCTACTTCCTGCCTCTGCACGCCAAAGAGCTCTTCAGTCTGGGCAGACGGATAGACCAGCACATACCAAGCCCCTTTTGGGATAGAGCGGCTCGAGTCTATGCCTCTTTTTTGCGCACCCTGCTCAACTACAAAGATATATCTCTTCTGCTTCTCGTGCTGGGTATAGCGGGAAGTACCTATGTCATGCTCAAAAGCAGCAAATTTCAACTCTTCCCCCCATTCGACTCGACCCAGATATACATAAGCGGGAAAGTGGATGTAAACAACAGGCTCGAAGATACGGAAAAGCTCATGAAACTCGTAGAGGAGAAGGTGATCTCCAGTGTCGATAGCAGGGATGTAGCCTCTGTCACCTCCATCGTCGGGCTCAAATTCACAGCGGACCAAAAGGCTGAAAACGGTGAAAACCTCTTCCATATCTTCGTGAATCTGCATGAAAAAGAGCCCGAAAATTTCTTCGACAGATATATAAACCCCTACCTCTCTCTCGAATATGACGACAGCGATATGCAAAGACGAAGAAGTGCGAAGGAGATACTCTCGGATATCCGCAAGAGTATCCTGCCTTTCAAAAATATGAAGGCGGACAACGGTACTAAGCTGTTCGAAGAGTTGAACAGCTTCGTACCCCAGACAGGCATAGTGGGGCACGATATCGAAATCAGCCTCGCCGGTGCGCCGGAAGAGACTCTGCTCTCCTCTTTGTACGAGCTTAAAAAGAGGCTCTCCTCTATAGATGGAGTGGAAGATATAGAGGATAACGCCAAAGAGGGTCCGACGGAGCTCAAACTGAAGATAAACGAATACGGCAGGCGACTCGGTTTCGACGAGGGCTACATCATCCGGAGTCTGAGGGGTATCTTCCTCGATGCCGAATACTCCAAAGCCTTCGGCCAGAGCGGTCTGCTCAGAATCAGGATAGAGGACCCCCGAAGAGATTACGATGTGGACTTGAAGAATCTGTCGATATCGACCCCAGATGGGAAAATGGTCGTCGGACTCACCGATATATGCGATTTTATCTACAAAAAGAGCACTCTAAAGCTATATAAGGAGAATGGGGAGAAGATAAGGACGGTAACGGCCAAAACGCAGAAGGAGAAGATTCTTCCCTCGGAGGTGATGCAGAGAATCGAACCGTTTCTCGATGAGCTAGCAAAGAGAGGAATCAAAGTCATCGTCAAGGGAGAGGAGAAAGAGAACAGACAGGTCAAGAGGGAGATGGGAGAGGCCGCCATAATAGCCCTTTTTCTGATTTTCATCTCTCTGGTATGGATGTTCAACTCTATAAGCTTACCGCTCATAACCATAACCGTCATACCGCTCTCCATTCCAGGGGCTCTCATAGGTGCGAAGCTGATGGGAATCAATCTGACAATGCCGGGAATGATGGGGATAGTGGGGCTTGCGGGAGTGGTAGTCAACGACGCTTTGATAATGCTCGATTTGATAAGAACTTCCAACAATTACGACGATATGGTGAAAAAGGCCGGAATGAGACTGCGCCCCATCTTTCTGACATCGCTCACTACCGTTTTGGGGCTGACAACTCTCATCTTCTTCGCAAGCGGACAGGCTTTGATAATCCAGCCCATGGCAGTCTCTCTCGGTTTCGGTATCGCCTGGGCCACCATTTTGAATCTCATCTACATCCCTTTGATGTATGCAGTTGTCTATAGGGTAAAGAGCAAATGATCGAACCGACAGAGGAGTATCCGAACTGATATATCCTTAGATGGGAGTGCATATACGAGAGATAAACGGACAAAAGTTCCATGTCGTTAGAACCACATTGCATAGCTCCGTCTCGGACAGAGATAGCACCCAAAAAGATGCCAACACGACGAAACAGTTTGCCTCTATGGACTCTCTATATCTTCTCGCTCTTTTTCAGCACTCTGCTGGGCAGCTGTAGTGTCGTCGAGCCCGCTTTTATGCTTCTGATGAGAAGAGAGCCCATACCGACTATGGAGTTTTCGCCTATGCTTATCCCCTGTCTCGCTATAGCGCCCACACCTATCATGCTGTCTCTGCCCACACTGACATTCCCTCCGAGGAAGACCAGAGGGGCGATAGATACATTCTCCTCCACTCTGCAGTCGTGGCCTATTGTGGCCCTCTGGTTTATCAGTACGAAATCATCTATACGGCTGTTGCACGATATCAGCACCTCGTGGCCGATATAGACGCCCTCCCCTATCTCCACACTCTCGCTTATGCAGTTTTTCGGCGATACGAGGGAAATCGACGGTATGCCGTGTCTTTTGAGGAAATCTATCACCCCCCGTCGGTTGGCGATTCCCTCTCTGTTGACCGCCCCGATGGCGATATGTACCGCATCGAAGCTCTTCATGGAGCTCTTCATCTCGTCGAGATAGCCCAGATGCTCATACTCCTTCAGACTGTTCCGCGTAGCGTATATTCCGACTATTTCGTGTCCGAGCATCAGAGCCACCTCTATAACCTCGGCGGCCAATCCGCCTCCACCCACTATCGCTATCTTCGCCATACATACTCCACCATCTCTCTATTGGGGCTCCTCGCGAATAGTACGGTACCCTCCAGCAAAGGGGCATATACCGGCCCCAGAACCTCTATCATCCTGTTTTCCCGTATGATGGAGCGAGCTTCATCCTCGGACGATACTTCGTAGCATATGTGGTGAAATCCACCGCCCTTTTCGAGGAATCTCCATGTAAAGGAGCTCTCCACTTTCGGCTCGATGAGCTCTATATATACATTGCCGGCATCCAGAAGCTCGAGCTGAGCGCCCTGAAATCTGTCGTAGAGACTCCTGAGCACCCTCTTGGGAGGCAAAGCCCGTCTATATCTCTCTCTATCGGCCACGACGAAAGCTATATGGTCTATCTTCACAGCAGTGCTCCTCCATCGACTTTGAGAGATTCTCCGGTCGTGCAGGCGGCACTCTCGGAAAGCAGAAACTCCACACTGCGGCAGACCTGCTCTGTAGTGCATATGCCAAGAGGCGAACTCCTGCGCAGCTCCTCTTTGAAACTCTCGCTATAGATATCGGGATAGGCTTCCGTCATGGCCGTTTCGAGGAAACCTGGAGCCACACAGTTGACTCTTATGGGTGCCAACTCCAGTGCCAGCCCGCGCGCCGCACTCTCCAAAGCCGCTTTGGAGGCACTGTAGGGCACTATCCCCTTCTCCGGCCTGAAGGCGGCTATGGATGTGATGAAGACGATGGAGGGATTGTCGGCAGAGTGTACGCTCCTTTTCGCGAACGCTCTGGCAAAGAGTATGGGGGCGTAGAGATTGACTCTGAAAATCTTCTCCATCTCCGACGCCTTGAGCACTCTTACGGGCTTGATATTCTGCACACCCGCACAATATACCAGCGCCTTGAGCTTCCCATACCTTGCGGCGAGCTCTCTCATGAAGCCGTCGATATCGTCGAGTCTCTCCACATCGAAAATCAGAGGCTCGACACCCTCGGGCAGACTCTCGAGCCTGCTCTCGTCTCTAAGCAGAGCGAGTACTTCGTACTTTCGGCTCAAAAGAGCGCTACAGGCTCTCCCCACTCCTCCGCCCGCTCCGACGAGCACCACCCTATCCATCGACGACATCTCCCACTCTCTCGATTATATCGGAGACCCTTTCGAACTTTTCGAACTCTCCAGCCGGGATATCGACTCCCAGCTCATCGAAAAAGCTCATCAGACTCAAAACGGCTATGGAGTCGTACTCCTCTATATCTTCGAGCGGTGTGGAGGGCTCGAGCTCCATCTCCGTATCTATCACATCCTGCAACTCTTCGAGAAACTCCTGCAGTTTCATTCTCTCTCCTTCTTTTCGTAGTGAAATATGCCCGGGGCGAAGATAGACTCCGTATCGACGATACAGGCTCCCCAGCTCAGACCGATACCGAAACCGGCGAAGATGCTTCGCAAAGAGGAGTTGGAGTAGCTATCCGACAAAAAGGCGTTTATCGTACCCGGAATCGAGGCGGAGTTCTGATTCCCGTAGATACTGACGGTATCCATGGGGAGTCTATCTTCGGAGACTCCCAGCCTTTTGGCTATGTTTCGCAGAATATATCTGTTGGCCTGATGGAGTACGAAGTAGTCCATATCCTCTTTGCCCATACCGGCGAATTCGAGCAGTTCGTCGAACATTGTGGGAACCACTTTTATGGTGAAATTGAAAATCTCCGCCCCATTCATATACATATCCATATCTCTGCGCACGGAGCCGTCCTGAGAGACTCTGAGCTCGAGACTCTCTTTGGAGAAAGGCCTTCTGCACCCTCCGTCGGGTATTATGAGGTGTCGATATCCGCTTCCGTCGCTTCGTAGCAGAAAGTAGCTTCTACTGCCGCCTCCCCTCTCTATCAAAACCGCACTTCCGGCATCTCCCATAAGAGGGGTGAGATTTCTGTCTCTCTCATAGGCGAAACGGCTGGCGACATCACCTACACAGAGCAAAACCCTGCCCAGACCGGAGTTTATCATGGAGTAGGCCGTAAAGAGACCGTTTATGAAACCGCTACAGCCCAGATTTATATCGTAGGCGATGGTATCTTCCGTGAGTCCGAGTCTATGCTGCATTATGATAGCGCTCGACGGTGCTCTGTAGTCGGGTGTCTGGGTGACCATTATCAGAGCGTCGATACTCTCGGGCCCGATATCGAGCCCCTCGAAGATCTTTTCCGCCGAAGCGAGGCAGAGGTCGCTCGTGCAGACACTATCGTCCGAAAGGACATAGCGGCTCTCGAAGCCCATACTCCGCTTCAATCTTTTGAGACTCTTCTCGTCGTAAGAGAACCTGGAAGCCTCATCTTCTATCTCGAGTTTTTTGTCTCCGGCAGTCGTCACTACCGCCTTTATGGATATATCGTCGAAGGAGAGCTTAGCCATTTCGCACCCTTTCGCAGATATACTCTATGGCACTCCCCACCGTCGCAAAAGGTGTCCGACTCGCATCCATACTCCTCTCGTCGGCTATCTGCACATATTTGGAGAAACTCTCCTCCAGCTTCTCCTCAACTGCGAGAATGAAATCGAGCACCGCCATCGAATCCAGAGCCTCGAAGAGCGCCGTATCCTCCTTCGCTTCCCGCAGTTCGTCGCTTCCAAGCTCTTCGTTGAGCTCCTCTATCGCTTCGTAGACTATCTTTTGGACCCTCTCTCTCATACTACTCACCCTCCTTCAAGCTCATATAGTCTCTATTTGCCTTTTTCGATACGAATCTGTACTCTTTGGAGCCATCCTCACCTACGGAGAGAAGCTCGAAACCAAGCCTCTCATAGAGATTCTCCACCTGGGAATTTTTCTGCGATGGGATATAGAGAGCCCTGAGCGAAGTACCGCAGCGCTCTATGGCCACATCCATTATCCTCTCCTCTATACCCCGTCCGAGAACACGACAGCTCAGAAGGAAGGTATCGATGAAGCAATCTTTGAGAATCATCACCCCTACTATACCCATATCTCCGAAACGGTCTTTGACTCTGAAGGAGAGGACCGTATGCTCGCGCATCATCTTCTCCACCTCGGCCTGGGTATATCTCTTCGTGGTGAGATTGAACTGATTGGTCTTGTTCAGCAGCTGGCTTATCCTCGCCAGCTGGGAGTGCTCGTTCTCCCACCATAGAATCTCTATCCCGAGACTCTTTATGAAGCTCTCCATATCCGCACTCTTTCCGAAGACTTCGGCCCTTCTCTTCTCGCTCCTGTACTGCTCGCTCTTGTTTCTGTCCTCCTCCGTGACCATATGCGCGCAGACACCTTCGACGGCGCTCAGCCTCTCTATCATCGCGAGGGGATTCTCCTTGTCGAAGAGGAGCGTATCTATCTCGGGCAGAGCGTTCTTCACCTCCTCTATCTCGAAGGGGTTGTCGTCTATGAAGAGGAAACTCTCTATCCCCAGATTGAGCTCGGAGGCTATCTCCGAGATATTGAGACTCTTGGGTCTCCAGTCGATACGCCACGATACGAAATCCGACATGGAGAGGGGCATATCTCTCTTCTCGAAGAGCTCTATGAGATCCTCTTCGTTGTTTTTGCTCACCAGTGCCAGCACCAGGCCACTCCTACGCAGAGCAGCGAGATAGAGTTGAAAGCGTTTGTAGGCTATTCCGGGATAGTTTTCGTCGCATGCGACACCGTAGATTCCATCCTCTCCCACAATCCCGCCCCAGAGTGTATTGTCGCCATCGAGCAGAAGCACCTTCTTTCTCTTGCGGGATATTCTCGCTATCGCCCTCTCTATCTCCAGAGCCACCTCGGCGGCACCCTTTCTGGTGAACGGAGCCTGAAAGAGAAAGCGGTTGCGCTGATTGTAGAGTCTGTCGAAGCCGAACCTCAATCCGAGCGAATATAGATCGCAGATTTCGACATCACTCACCCCTGTCTTGATCTTTTCGATAGAGAGATTTATCTCTGTCAGAACCCTGATATTCTCCTGTGAAAGTCCGCTCTCTATGAAGGCGAAAGAGTCGAAGAGATTCGAAAGGATCACCTTGGCTTCGTTGCGCTCTCTGAAGCCTTCGATCAGTTCGTGCAGAAACTCCACCCGCTGCAAAGAGGCTTCATCCGGATAGAACTCATAGAAAAATCTGCTCTCCAGAAGTATGACGAGATAGTCGCTCTCCACTCTCCCGCTCAGCGTGGAAACGATAGAGTCGAGATCGCGATACTCTATCTCGTAAGCCCCTTCGAGCATCTTGCCGACAGGCTCGACCACCATATTTGAGACAAAACTTATACTCTTCATCCATTCCCCCTGAACTTTTCCATGGTGGCACTCCCCTCGTGCGCGATTCCCTCTCTCCTGAGGACCTTGACGAGGGTCATCCAGAGTATCTTCATATCGAGTGAAAAACTCTGATGCTCGACATACCACAGATCATATTCGAACTTCTCCTTCCAGGAGATAGCGTTTCTTCCGTTTACCTGCGCCCAGCCCGTTATACCGGGGGTCACTTCGTGTCTCCTTCTCTGTCTCTCGTCGTATAGAGGCAGATACTCGTCGAGTAGGGGTCGGGGACCTACGAAACTCATATCCCCCTTCACTATGTTGAAAAGCTGGGGCAGCTCGTCGAGACTGAGGCTTCTAAGCCGTCTGCCCAGAGGCCCGAGTCGCCTCTCGTCGGGAAGCAGCTCCCCGTTTTCGTCTCTCTCCATACTCATCGTCCTGAATTTGTATATGGTGAATATCTTCTCTCCCTCTCCCGGTCTTTTCTGTCTGAAGAGTATCGGAGAACCCATATTCAGATATATGGCCAGGGCCACGACAGCCATAAGAGGAGAGAGCACAATCAGCAGAAAGAGGGCGACAAGCCTGTCTATAAGCTTTTTGAAGAATCTCCTATACATCCGCTCCCTTTTCATAAAGTTCTACATACTCCCGTACCACCCTGTGCACTTCGAACTCCTCGAGAGCCTTTCTCCTCGACGCCCTGGCGAAGCGTTCACGCAACTCATCGTCGTCGAGCACTCTCTCTATCGCCGCGGCGAGAGCCTTGGCGTCTCCTACGGGTACGAGCAGGCCGTTGACTCCATCTTCCACCACCTCCCTGCATCCGACGGTATCGGTAGTCACGATGGCTTTGGCCATGGATGCCGCCTCCAGCAGTGTCCTGGGCACCCCCTCTCTGTAGCTCGGCAGGACATAGATATCGGCAAGAGCGGTAAGCTCCACCATATCGCTCTGTCTGCCCAGCCACCTGACGCGGGAGGAGTTCAGATAGTCCGGGTCGGCACAGCTCGGATTGCCTCTGTCGGTATCTCCCACGAAAACGAACTGTGCCCTATCTCCCACGATCGAGGCGGCTTCATAAAACTCCGCCACACCTTTGTGCCATATCGCTCTGGCCACCATCAAAACCACGGGTCTCTCATCGAGAGAGAAACGCTCCCTGTATTTCGCAACGAGCTCGGGCGGGACTCTGTCGGGGTCGTACTCCTTCGTATCGATTCCCACACTTCTTATCACCTTCACCTTCCGCTGTGCTATCACAGCTTTTTTAACCAGCAGTTGCGGATCTTCGGAATTTACGAAAATCGTCAGATCGCTCAGGGAAGAGGAGATGCGATAGAGCTGCTCTATGACGAATCTCACCGCTGCGGCCTTGAGGGAGTCTTCTATATAGAAAGAGCCCAGCCCCTCCACGATATTGTATATATGCGGAACTTTGGCCAATCTTCCGGCTATCGTACCATATATGTTCGGCTTCACGGTCGATGTCTGGAGTATATCGAGCTTCAGAGGCGCTATGGCTTCGTAGATGCTCTTGATACTATAGAGCTCCCTGAAAGGGTTGAGACTCTCCCTCTTCATCCTGTACTCGACCGGTATGAAGCCCTCTTTCAAAAAAGCCTCCCTGCGCCCGCCGCCGGGAGAGACCGCATAGACGGTATGGCCTCTTCTTTTCATCTCTCTCATGACGGGCATCCTGAAGAGATAGAGATTGTCGTCGAGATTGGAGAGAAAAGCTATCTTCATAAGACACTCTACCTCTTGAGTCTATATACCATGGCCATCGGTGTCACGATAACGGGTTCGAAGAGCTCTTTGTCGTAGTTGCCGAGGACGAAGAGCTGTATATAGGTCGAGTCGAAATAGGACCTGTCCATCAGCAGCAGCATATTGTAGCTCTTCATCACCACGGCACATAGTCTCTCGTTCGCATCTATCCTATCTATGCGGGAGTGCACCTTCATATCCCTACCGATATAGCTGAGCGCGAAAGTGTTGAGCCTGTAGCTTGCGTCGCCGAAGTGTACGCTCCCCTCCTTCGTATCGATATAGCTTCTATTATCGAGCATTATCTTCCCCTCTCTCATCACGAAAGGAACTTTATAGAAAAAGGGGCTCTTGCGACTCTTCCCCGTTTCGAGGTCCAGATTGCTGAAGAGCTTGACCGTAGGAAAGATAGGAAGCATTCTGTAGGGCAGATAGTAGTATATCTCTCTGCTTTTGGCAGGCAGCTTCAGATCGCTATCTTCCAGACTCTCCAAAAAGAGGGAGGGCTCTTCGAAGCCGTAATCTTTCATCATCAGAGCCATATAGTCGTCACTTCTTTTACCGCTCTCTTTTTTCAACTCCCTCTCCGTATACTCCACATCCAGCCTCGCCATATTTGCGCTCGCCGTCTGGGAAGAACACAGGGCGAAACTGACCGGAAAGTTGACCCTGCCCGTATGCTTGCCCCCGTCTATGAGCGTCTTGACATCGCTGTAGTAACGGATAGGATAGCCGTAGTCCCACCAGCTCAGGACATAATCCTCTCTATCCGCGATTTTTCCGAGTTTGTCGAGAACCTCGACCTCACTCTTTTTGAAGACCGTAGGTACCTTGTAGTTGTAGATATGGACAATATTCGGATAGAGAGAGAGGCCGAGCATCAGGAGGATGAAGAGAGAGGAGAGCTTTTTCGCTCTCGAAGAGTCCTTCATATACGCCTCGAGTTTTTCGGCCAGCCATACGCTGAGATAGCCATATCCCAAAGCCGCTATCGCAACGGCATAGACGGTGAATCTCAACCCCCCCTTCATGGCTATGAAACCAAGTCCGAGCATGGGCAGCGCGAGCAGCATTATCCTGTATCTGACAGCCATCAGAATATATCCGGCCACCGAGAGTATGAGCAGATACGGCGAACCGCTTATTCTGTTGGCGAATATCTCGAAAGGTATCGCCCCCGCCTCTCTGACAGTTTTGCTGACCGCATAGTAGTGCAGCTTCACCATATCTGCGGCGGAGGCGCTATCCACCGCCTCTCTGAGGATATAGCCCTTTATCTGCTGCCATATGGGGCCAAGCCCGCCCAGGAGTATGAATATCGATACGACGGCCGCCAATATATAGAGGATGTAGCGCTCACTTTTCTCCCCGTAGAAGTGGAAATAGAGGAAAATCAGCAAAGATGCCAGACTCTTTATCGCTATCGAGATGGGAGCGGCCGCTATCACTATGAAGATGAGAAGTTTGTAGTTGAAGAGTTTTCTTCTCTCGAAGAGAAGCGTATATATCAGTACCGTGGCGCCAAAAGCCATCTCCAGAGCCTTTGCCGAAGGGTACCACCACTCGTAGAGAAGCATTGAAAGAGCCATCAGGAAGAGATATCTGTTTTTCTCCTCCCGGACGGAGAGAATCAGCAACCATAGAGAAAAGGTAGGCAATACGATAGTGAGCATATCGGTATCGTAGTATCCGACCATCGTTCTGTTGTAGTAGCTCCACACTATGCCGGTGATGAATCCGGCCACGATTCCCACTCTGTGGAGTCCGAGAGTACGGGCTATCAGCATCACGGGAACCACGAGCAAAGAGCCTATGAAGGCCGGCATCCAGAGTATGAGAGTCTCGAAACTCACGGGTAGGATTCTCGCCAGCCATGCGCTCAGGATGGAAGCGGGCTCCGAAATGGGGGAGAGGTCACCTTTTTGATGAAAACCGGCGAGTATATCTCTGGCCCCCTCGGCCCAGAAGTAACCGTCGTTGGTATTTATCATGAGCTGTGAATTCCAGAAAAACTGGGGAAAGGCCGAAGCCCAATCCACCCAGATATACCTCATCGCCACCGAGAAGATATACGCCGCGACGATGAAGAGTATGTAGTATCTCCCGAAAAAGCTCTCCTGCTTTACACTCTCATTCATGGATGAACCTCTCTATCAACTCTTCGAAATGTTTCACTATCTCTCCTTTGTCGAAATCTCGTGCTCTTCGCGCGGCTACGCTTCTCATCTTCTCTCTCCATTGACTGTCTCTCCTCGCCTCTTCCATAGCCTCTCTCATCATCTCCTTCTCTCCTGCGGGAAAGAGTATTGCGTATTCTACCTTTTTAACCTCTTCGAGCGCAATATTGTAATCGCTCGAAAAGCCCAAAATCTCTCTGGGGCCACTGAGACAGTCGCTCGAAACCACCGGCAGGGAGCAGGCGAGAGCCTCTACCAGTACATTCGGAAACCCTTCGGTCGTGGAGGCGAAGAGAAAGATATCGGCAGCCGCGAGATAACGAAAGGGGTTTTCTTTGCGCCCGAGCAGTTTAACCCTCCTGGAGACTCCACACTCCTCTATCTTTTTCGCTATCCTCTCCCTGTCGATTCCCTCTCCGATTATCCATAGGAAATCCTCCTTCCCTGCAGCGAGCGAAAAGAGCTCTATCATCTCTTCGAAATTCTTCTTTCTGTCGAGTCTTCCCACACTGACCCATACGAAGGGCTCATCATCTCTCGGGTATCTCTCGGCGGCCATCTTCTCTATCCGTTTTAGATCGAAAGGGTTGTATATCACCTCTATCCTGGAGAGCTCTATGCCGAAGTTTCTATTGAGGTCCCACCTCGCCCCGTATGAATTGCATACGATCATATCCGAGAGAGGATAGAGTTTGCAGATCAGGAAACGGCTCACTACCGAGTATGCCGAAGCGTCATCGTAGTAGGATCCCGGAGTACCCCTTTCGGATATTATCACGGGGTGTCCCAGTCCCAGGAGTTTGGCCAAAACGGCTATGTAGTTGGGTCTGTTCATAAAAGAGAGTGTCAGATCTATCTTCTTTCTTTTGCAGAATCTCCTATACTTCCAGGCCAGCCAGGGAAGCTTGAGCAGTTTGATTATACCTGCTTCGAAGGGTCTCGAGCGCTCCAGAAAATATATATCCACTCCGGGAGGAATCCTGTAGAAGATATTGTCGTTCATCAAAACGAGAGTGATATCGTATCTCTTTCCCAGCTCCTCCAGCAAAATGGAGACCACTCTTTCGGCTCCCCCGGGCCCGAACGAATATATAGGTATGGCGACTCTTTTTCTCATCTATACCTCTCCCTCCACATTCTATAGACCAGAACGAACCAGAGAAAGTTGACATTTACGCTCGAGGCGTTCTTTTTGAATTTCGACAACTCCTTGCGGACGAACTCCATATCGACAATCTCGTCATCCCCGGCGAAATATCTGTCGAACTTCTCCGACATATCGGCACTGAACCATTCGAATATCGGTATGGCAAAACCCATTTTCGGTCTCTCTATCAACTCCATAGGCAGGTAACGCTCCAAGACCTTGCGAAGCAGATATTTGCTCGTACCGTTGCGGTACTTGTATTCGAAAGGAA
>OFCA01000016.1_pt1 | contig 37257 bp, 35 predicted proteins | sample 1520721 | NCBI WGS metagenome assembly OFCA01 (sample SAMEA3696450, study PRJEB22514) | metagenome | biome: water; feature: marine; material: hydrothermal vent | place: Pacific Ocean | collected 2014-08-16 | depth 1514 m
GGGGCTGCACTACCTGCGATACATGTTCAATCTGAGTGATGAACGGGTGGTCTGGGCCTACCTAGGAGTCTGTCGGACTCACCTGCTCCAAATAGCAATTTCGGTATGATGATGGATATCAATAAGAAACAAATCATGAAGGTATAAGGCTTTCATGGCAAATCACTTTATCGACACCAACCGAAACTAGGCTTATCTCCTGCCACCAAGTATAAACGATTGGCTTCCAGAAGATCATTTGGCACGCTTTATTGTTGATGTGACCGAAGAGCTTGATCTCTCTTCTATCCTTAGACACTATACCGGTAGTGGTGGATCTTCGGCCTACCACCCCCGAGTCCTTCTGTCTCTTTTGTTTTACGGATATGCCACAGGAATCTTTTCAAGCAAAAAGTCCGAACGCGCCACCTACGATTCGCTTGCTTTTCGATACATTGCCGCCAATACCCATCCCGATCATGATACGATAGCTACTTTCCGCAAACGCTTTCTTCCCGAACTTGAAACACTCTTTGTTCAGGTACTTCTCATTGCCCAGGATGCGGGATTCTTGAAGGTTGGTAAAATCAGTCTGGATGGCACCAAAATCAAAGCCAATGCTTCCAAACACAAAGCACTAAGCCAACAAGCTGCAAAAACAGCTGGAATTGGAAGTCAAAGCCCTAATGCAAAAAGCCCATGAGGCAGACAAGAGTGCCGAAAATGACGGGATGGATATTCCCAAAGAGATTGCAAGAAGACAAGAGCGTATCTTGCCAATCAAAGAGGCCAAACTAAAAATAGAGCAGCGAGCCCATGAGCGTTACGAAAAAGAGAAAAAACTCTATGAAGAGAAGATGGACAAACATAAAGCCAAAGAAGAAAAGACCGGCAAGAAGCCCAGAGGTAAAACACCCAAACCTCCCACAAAAGAGGTCAAAGACACAGATCAGATCAACCTGACAGACGAAGAGTCCCGCATCATGAAGACCTCAGGAGGAGGGTTTGAACAGTGCTACAATGCCCAGGCTTGTGTCGAACACGATTCCAGACTGATTGTCCATCAGCATGTCACCCAAAACAGCAACGACAAGCAAGAGATTGCTCCCACCTTCCAATGCTTTGACACATACCCCAAACTCAAACCGTCTTTGATGGTAGCAGATGCAGGCTACTTCGGTGAGGCAAACATTGCTCTGTGCGAAGACAACAAGGTAACCCCCTATATTTCACTGGGAAAAGAACAACACAACCAACCCTTGGAAAAGAGGTTTAAAAAGGCCGACCCTCTCCCACCAAATCCCACTTTGGTAGAAAAAGCAAAACATCGCCTGCAAACCCAGGAGGGTAAACAGATTTACAGCGAACGAAAAAGTACGGTTGAACCTGTCTTTGGGATCATTAAACATGTCATGGGATTTAGACAGTTTATGCTCAGAGGCTTTGAAGAGGCAAAAGGAGAATGGAATTTGATATGCATTGCCTACAATCTGAAGAGATTACATACCATGAGAGTGTAAAGAGGGGGGAGATAGCTGGGCATGAACATTTATCGGCTCCAATAGGGCAATGATTGATGTATTTAAGTGCAGCAAACACTTAAAAAATCTAAATCGTCTTGATTTAATAGATTTTTGACTGCATAAGTCCGACAGACTCCTAGAAAAATTGATGACAACAATGCTGGAGATCGTCCGCAAAAATCCGGATCTTTCCGACAAGCTCGACGCGATCGCCTCCATCAAAAGGGTCGGAACCCTGACGGCATTGGTATTGCTGCATCTGTTTTTACGCTATCCGAACGCCAATCAGAGGCAGATCGTCTCATTGGCAGGGCTCGATCCTGTGATGTGGGAATTTGGAACATCGATCCGCAAACGCAGCAGAATCTCCAAAGCCGGTGACAGGATTTACAGAGCCGCTCTTTTTATTTCCGCAATGGTGGCTATCCAGCACAATGAGCGCCTCAAAGCCTACTATCAGCGTCTCAAAGAGAGAGGAAAGCATACCACTGCCGCCTAGGTGGCCGTGATGAGAAAGATTCTGATCATTGCTCATGTGTTGTATAAAACGGGAGAGAAGTATCGGGAGGAGGCATCGCCTATGGAAAACTGACGGAAATATCCACTGTTTTATTGGGTTTTAAGGTAGCGACTGCCCCCTTATATACGATATCGCCATGATCCGGCTATCGCTAAATCGTGACTTTTTCATAGAAAATTTTCTGCTTTTGGAAGGATTGGTTTTTTGGGGGGGTACACTATTTCGGGATTTAGGTGTGGGGGCAGATTGGATAGCTATCCGAAGTGACATAATGAAGGGAAGAGGGTTTCTAATGGGCTTTTTACTCCCTTTTGGATATTATCTCTTTCAAAATCCGAAAGCTGGAGAGAATCCGAATTCTGCTTTCAAAACAAGCTGGAGATTGATATGACCGAAGCCAAATATATCTGGATGGATGGGGAGTTGGTCCCCTGGAGAGATGCCAAAATACATGTACTCACACATACGCTACACTACGGAAATGCCGTATTTGAAGGAACTAGGGCCTATCAGACAGACAGAGGTCTGGCGATATTCAGACTCGAAGAGCACTGCAAAAGATTGTTCAACTCGGCCAAAATAGTCGCGATTGAGCCCAATTTCGACTACGAGACGGTGAAAAACGCCCACATCGAGCTGCTTAGAAGCAACGATTTTAGTTCCAATGTCTATATAAGACCGCTTATCTATCTGGGATATGGAGTGATGGGGCTATACCACTCCCACGCTCCCGTAAATACGATGATAGCCGCTTGGGAGTGGGGTGCCTATCTCGGAGAGGAGGGGCTTGAAAACGGTATCAGGCTCTGTACCTCCTCCATTACGAGAAATCCCAACAGAAGCACATTCGGCAAGGCCAAAGCCGCCGCCAACTATCTCAACAGCCAGATGGCCAAATATGAAGCGATAGAGAACGGTTTCGAAGAGGCTCTCATGCTCGATGAGAACGGTTTCGCCGCCGAAGGGACAGGAGAGTGCCTCTTTATCGTCAGAGACGGAAAACTCATCTCCCCGCCCAACGACAACTCGCTCGAATCCATCACGCAAGCCACGGTCATAGAGTTGGCAGGGGAGATGGGTATAGAGGTGCAGAGGAGAAACATCACCAGAGACGAGATATATATCTGCGATGAGGCCTTCCTTACAGGTACGGCGGCGGAGATCACTCCGATAAACTCTCTTGATCATAGAGTCATAGGCAATGGACGCAGAGGAGAGATGACCAAAGCGATACAAGATGCATATTTCGATATAGTCTATGGAAGAGATGAAAAGTATGCTCGCTATTTGACATATATATAAGGTAGATATTACATCATAGATAACAAAAGAAGACAAAATCGCAGATAAAAGGATATTGTAGATGCCTGCAGATTTGAACGACTATTTCAAAAAGAGAAAACCCCAGAGCCCTCCGGAAGAGGAGCCCCGAAACGGTGGTGGCAGGGGAGATGGCGGTAGCGGTTTGCAGTCGCCCTTCGGCGGCGGTAAAATAGCCGCTCCGTTGGTCATGACGGGCGTAATAGTTCTTGCGCTATTCATCTTCAAACCCTTTACGATAATAAATTCGGGAGAGGTCGGAATAAAGGTGAGAGTGGGAAAATTCTACGACAATCCGCTCGAACCCGGTCTGCACTTCTACATACCTATACTGGAGAAGATCATTCCGGTCAATACCAAAGTGAGGCTCATTACCTATAGCAACAACAAGCGTATCGCGCTGGGCGAAGGTTATAGCAGTTTCGAGGGGGGGTTAAGAAGAAACCCCGCTATACAGGTACTCGATAAGAGAGGATTGACGGTGAATATTGACCTCGCGGTGCAGTACAGACTCGCTCCCCGGAGCGCTCCCAAAACGATCGAGAAGTGGGGTATGAGCTGGGAGGAGAAGATAATAAACTCCAAAGTCAGGGAGGTGGTCAGAGATGTCATAGGCCGCTATCCCGCCGAACAGCTGCCCGAAATGAGAAACGAGATAGCCAACTCCATAGAGACTGAGATCAAGGCGGCTATAGACGCTCTGCCCGACAAACCTGTAATATTGAGTTCGGTAGAGCTCAGGAATATAGATTTGCCTCCGAAAATCAAGCAGCAGATAGAGAGAGTGCAGATAGCCAAACAGGAGGTTACGATAGCCGAGCAGATGAAGGAGAAAGCCAAGCAGGATGCACTCAGGAAAGCCGAAGTGGCCAGAGGAGAGGCGGAGAAGAAGAGGATAGAGGCACAGGGGGAAGCGGACAAGATCAGCATAGAGGCCCAAGCCCAGGCCAAAGCCAATATCCTCATCTCGAAATCTCTTACCGACAAACTGCTGATGCTCGAGCAGATAAAGACTCAGAGGGGCTTCAACGAGGCTCTCAGGGTAAACAAGGATGCACAAATCTTCCTCACACCTGGAGGATCCGTACCCAATATCTGGGTGGATAGCAAAGATAGAGTCAAAGCCATCAGCGCCGGAGGGGAGAGATGAATCCCGATTGGAAAAAAAATCCGCTCATACCCGCTGTAGTGCAGGATGCTGAAAGTCTGGAAGTTTTGATGCTCGCTTATATGGATGAAGAGGCATACAATCTCACTCGAAGCACAGGTTATGCACACTACTTCAGCAGAAGTCGCCGCAGGATATGGAAAAAGGGTGAGAGCTCTGGCCATACCCAGAAAATTGTGGATATCTATATCGATTGCGACGCCGATACCATATTGTTGAAAGTCGAGCAAAAGGGTGTAGCTTGCCATACTGGAAGAAGGAGCTGTTTTTTCAGGAATGTGCAGATGCAGGAGAGTCTGTCGGAGCCAACGAAGGATCCCACTTCCATCTATTCGGCGGTAGATGCACTCTACCATACCATTCTCGAGAGAAAGAGCTCGGATGCGCGGAAGTCTTGGACAAAGAGACTCCTCGACGACAGAGAGCTGCTGCTTGAAAAGATAAGGGAAGAGGCCGGGGAGTTGGCCGATGCCATTGAGAGTGAGAGTGACGAAAATGTCATTCATGAAGCAGCCGACCTTCTCTATCACTCTCTCGTAGGTCTGGGCTATCGGGATATATCGCCAGATAGAGTGCGGCAGGAGTTGGTGAGACGCTTCGGTATCGGTGGGATAGAGGAGAAGGAGTCTCGCGGTAGATGAAAATATTTTCCAGACTTCTGTTTATTCTTCTCTTCTCGCTATCTCTCTGCGCTATGGGGGAGAATTTCCCCATATGGCTCGTAAAATCGCTCGATACACAGCAGGCTCGGGAAGCACCCGACTCTCTGGTCGCCTTTGGGCAGGAGAGGGGAGTCGCGAAGATTAGAGCCCTCTATCTCAACAGATGCGCCGCAGATCCCGAAAGCGGTAGTTTCGCCCGCGCCCTGAGAAAGGCTGAGAGTACACAGATAAACGCTTTCGTGATAGACATAAAGGATGTAAGTGGCAATCTTAGCTATAGAAGCGCAATAGCGCAAGCCATAGCGTGCGATGCGAGCAGAAATGCCGTCATAGAGGATCTAAAAAGCTACCTTTCGGAGCTCAAAGCGATGGGTATCTATACCATAGCTAGGATAGCGGTTTTCAAGGATCGCAGGCAGGCTACGCACTTTCCAGACAGGGCCATCAGACGATCTGACGGGCGTATCTTCAGAGAGAGAGGCAGTGCATGGATAGACCCGCACAATCGGGAGGGTAGAGAGTATAGCCTCAAAATCGCCGAGGAGGTTGCCAAACTCGGCTTCGACGAGATAAATTTCGACTATATACGCTTCCCGGCAAAGACTGGTTTGTGCTGTTATCGTAGCGATACACAGAAGAACAGAGTCGCTGCTATAGAGAGCTTTCTCAAAGAGGCATATTCACGGCTCCATCCCCTTGGTGTCAAACTCTCAGTGGATATTTTCGGCTATGTTCTATGGAACAGGGACGATTTGCATATAGGGCAGAAACTCGAGAGCATAGCCCCCTATGTGGACTATATATGTCCCATGCTCTATCCTTCGGGTTTCTTCGCCGGCACTATGGGCTTGAGAAATCCGGCGGCCAATCCCTATAGAATAGTCAAGGGGAGTCTGAAAAAAGGGATTGCGAGGGTCTCCGAAGGAGCCATATTCCGACCTTGGCTGCAATCTTTTAGAGATTACGCCTTCGATAGAAGAGGATATGGAAGGAGTCAGATAGCCAGAGAGGTCTTGGCTGCCGAGGAGCTTGGCAGTTCTGGTTGGATGCTGTGGAATCCTTCGAGCAGATATCCCCATGTAGATGGAGCTCTCTTTGCACTCAAAGAGAAGATGTCCGACGGTAGTATATCACCCAAGGTTGCCGTATCTTTCAGAGTTCGCCGAAGGAGTCGTCATCGTCTGCATCATCACCGAAGAAGGGCCAAGCATGGCAAAAGGAGGTCATCTCCCGCCCATAGGCGCAAAGCTCTCGATATTCTGAGGGTGGATTGAGAAGCATGTCGTACAGGGTGAACAATTTCAAAAATGCCGTGCATGGATTTTTTCTCTCTCTGGCCATCACCATAGCCGAGCCCTCCACGATACTGCCGCTTATCGTCAATCACTTCAGCTCCAGTCTGCCGCTTGTGGGACTTTTCGCTTCGCTGCTTAGAGGTGGTGCCATAGTGGTGCAACTCTTCGCGGCATTTTATGCCCAGAGTTTCGAAAGAGTTCTGCCATATCTTCGTATCGTTTTCGCTTTCAGGTTTCTATCGTGGTTCATGGTGGGGTTGGCCATCTATGCGATAGGTGACTCCCGGCCGGTATTGACACTCTGGCTGATAGGAACGGGACTCTTTTTCTTCTCTTTTAGTGCCGGTTTCGGCGGTATCTACTTCAAAGAGCTTATGGCTAAGATATTTAGCAAAAAAGAGAGAGGCCGTACAATGGCAAACAGACAGCTCTTCTCGTCGCTCGGTGCTATTCTGAGCGGTGGAATAGCAGGAGCGGTTCTCCAGCACTATCCCGCTCCCGAGAGCTACGCCTATCTCTTCATGCTGAGTTCTCTCGTCATGCTTCCGGGTTTCATACTTTTCGCGACGATAGAGGAGCCCGAGAAGAGGAGCGTGAACAAAAGAGAGGATAGTTTCTCCCTCTTTCTCAAAAACGCCTCCGAAATATTGAAGAGAGACAAAACCCTGCAACTCGAGATAGCGGCCTCTTTGCTGGCCTACAGCTATCTTCTCGCTCTTCCCTTCGTCATCCTCAGAGCCAAGGAGAGTATGGAGCTTAGTGGCTGGCTCGTGGGAGGTTTCATTACCATACAGATGGCAGGGAGTGTCCTTGGCAACTTTTTCCTCTGGAAACGCTTCGGTCACGGATATACGGTCATGCTCAAAAGCTCCTTCGTTATCATCTTCCTTTCGATAGTTACGGCTCTTTTCGCTTCCGACGCATGGAGCTACTGCGTGATTTTTCTCCTTTTCGGCATAGGCATAGACGGATTTAGAAATGCCGATATGAATCTGATTATAGAGATAGCGCCGGAGAGAAAGCGACCTGTATATGTGGCGATACAGTCAACTATAGTTTCGGCGGGTCTCTTTTTTCCTATTCTCGGAGGCTTCATACTCAAATATGGCGGTTACGGCTTTCTCTATCTTTTCACTCTCGTGCTTTTGTGCTGCGGTTTTGTAGTTAGCGGAAGACTCGAAAAGAGACTGAAGGGCTTTTTGCTCTGACTTCTTTCTCGGTTTGCGGGTCTTGCCGCGATAGTATCGAGTGTAAAATCAAAATAGGATACAATTGCATTTAAAAAAGGATGTGTGAATGACCAACAAGATAGAGGCACATGTAAGAATGGAAGAGAAGTACGAAGGTTTGAGCCTTCGTTTCGGAGACAACCCCCAGCTTAAAAAAGATGTACTCGAAGCTATAGAGTATGCGAAGGAGAAGACAGGTAAGAGGCCTATGGTTTTTGAGAATATCTCCAAGGACCACCCCGAAAGAGAGGCGATCTATATAGAGTTCAACGACGATGTTCAAAGAGACGCCGGCGATTTTTTCGAAATCGTACTACATAGACTGAATGTACTTTGTGAGCAGGACGACTGATGAGAAGATTATTTCTGCTTTTGCTATTTGCTACCGTACTTTTCGGTGGAAGTGTCGAGAATAGAGATATAGTGATACTCAAGACCAACAGGGGAGATATAGTTTTGAAACTCTATCCAAAAGCCGCTCCTTTGGCTACGGAAAATTTCGAGACACTCTCACGAGAAGGTTACTACAACGGTCTGATTTTTCACAGAGTCATAAAGGGTTTTATGATACAAGGGGGAGATCCTACCGGTACGGGTAGAGGAGGGAAGTCGAAATGGGGCAGAGAGTTCAAGAACGAATATGCTCCCAATCTCGTTTTCGACCGTCCCTATCTTCTGGCCATGGCCAACAGGGGCCCCAATACCAACGGCAGCCAGTTTTTCATAACCGTGGCTCCGGCACCGTGGCTCAATGGAGGATATACTATCTTTGGCGAGGTCGTCGAGGGCAAGGATGTGGTGGACAAGATAAACCAGACTCCTACGGGTAGGGGAGACAGGCCCCTCAAAGAGCAGAAGATTATAGAGGCTATCGTGAAGTAATGGATCTTGAAAAGCTCAGAGAGGAGCGCAAAAGATGGCTCGGCTGGAAAAAGATCGCTCCTGTCGTAGAGGCTCTCGATAGACTTGCCGAACCGAAGGTGGGCAAAATAGAGTTTGCCGATATCGTTTCGGTAGAGCTCGAGGAGAGCTACGAGCAAAAGTACGCTCGAGCGATCGAGGAGATAGCTCTCATGATGAAGCCGTGGCGTAAGGGTCCTTTTCGCATAGGTTCACTCTATATCGATAGCGAGTGGAGAAGTTTCATCAAATACAATCTCCTCAAAGAGCATTTCAATCTTCAAAACAGGAGAGTGGCCGATATTGGATGTAACAACGGCTACTATCTCTTCCGGATGCTCGAAGACAAACCCGCCTCACTCACCGGCTTCGACCCTTCGGCACTATACTACATGCAGTTTCGTTTCATCGACAGGTTCGTCGCGAGCGGCATAAGGTATGAGCTTCTCGGAGTGGAGCACCTCCCATTCTACGAGGAGAAGTTCGATACGATTTTCTGTCTCGGTGTCCTCTATCACAGAAGTGACCCCGTCTCCACACTAAAGGCTCTGCGCAGAGGACTCGAGGATGGGGGAGAGCTCTTTCTCGATACCTTCATGATAGAGGGCGAAGATGAAATCTGCCTCACACCGGCACAAAGATACTCCAAAATACCCAATATCTACTTCATCCCGACCTTCAACGCTTTGAAAAACTGGTGTCTGCGGGCGGGCTTTGATACTGTGGAAGCGATTGCTGTCAAAGCCACCGACACTACGGAGCAGCGCAAGACGCAGTGGATAGATACCCAGAGTCTCAATGACTTTCTCGACCCTCGGGACCCCTCCAAAACAGTAGAGGGCTATCCTGCCCCCACGCGACTCTACATAAGAGCTACAACTGCATAGTTTTAAAATATCCAAACTTTCCTGAAAGTTACTTTTATTTTTAAATAAGCGAGTTTTGGATATAAATTCGCTATGAGATGGGCTTCAGGTATCGAAGCGATGCGTAAAAGTGCCTGCGGGCGCTTGCGTATAAAATTGAATATAGGATAGTTGGAGAGATATGAGGATATTGACGGTAGGTTTCGATGAAGAGTTCGCCAAAGAGGTCGAACGAGAGATTGAAAAGTATTTCATTTGTATCGTCGATAGTGCAATCGATCTCTATGATGCGAGCAATTTTACCTATTTCAGGCACTATGAGTTGATAATAATAGTTGACGAGGGGGTGCGCTTCTTGCTCGAGCGCTATGTCAACGAAATAAAAAAGAAGAAAAAAGAGACGAAGATAATCCTCCTTACAGATAGACCCGAAAACCAGAGAGCCTTCTTCGCTCTTGGAGTGGACGATGTGGTCTATAACCATATCTATGAGCCGGATTTGATTGCGGCGAGGGTGCTTGCGAATATGCGCAATCTCTATGGAGCGAAAGTCGATATAGGCAAACTCTGTATAGATATCGCCAACAAAAAGATAGAGTATGACGACAAGATAATATCTCTCAACGGAAAGACATTCGATATCCTCGCCTATCTGGCACTGCGGAAGCAGAGAGTTTTCAGCAAAGACGAGATAATAAACGCTCTGTGGGAAGAGCCGGAGTATGTCAGTGACAATACCGTCGAAGTGGCTATAAATCAGATAAGGAAGCGCCTCAAAAGCATTCTCGGCTTCCAGGTGATACATACGGTAAGACGAAGGGGCTACAAATTCTCCTATTGAGAGTCGGTATGTCCGTGCAGCCTCTCCACTCTATCGTCCCACCTCTTCTATCCAGTATGGAATGAATCTCCTTTCCGATTTCAGTGTGGTGGCCGGTCCGTGTCCGGGCAGGATTTTGTAGTCGCCGCCTATCTTCATCGCCTTTTCGAGACTTTTTCTCATCGCTTCGGCACTGGAGTAGGGGAAATCCCATCTCCCTATGGAGCGTTTGAAGAGAAAATCACCGCTAAACCAGAGCCCTCCCATCTCTATGACCGAAGTACCCGGGGTGTGGCCGGGAAAGTGTCTGAATAGAATTTTCGTACCGGCAATATCTATCGTGCTTTCGGGCTCTACGGCGAAGTCCGCCTTGCATGGTACAGTACCCTGTGAAAAGGGATCTTTTTCCAGCATGAAAATATCGTCCTTCGGGCAGTAAACTGGAATATCGAGCCTCTTTTGCAGTTCGGCATCACTCCATACATGGTCGAAGTGGCCATGGGTGTTCAAAATAGCTATAGGCTTGCGTACACTGTCCAATACCCATTGCGTCGCTCCCATACCCGGGTCTATGATGATTTCTCCTTGCGGAGTTTCGACGATATAACAGTTGGTCTGATAGCTTCCCATCGCTCGGCTTTTTATATGCATTGGATATAATTCCTTTTATGAGTTTTTATGATATTGCATTCTTGGCATTGAGGAGTGACGATATAGAGTTCAAATCCTCATCCTGCGACGAAATGATGAAGTATTTTAGCACAGATACAGCTATCGCGGATAACGGAGCGGCGATAGAACTTTTCGATGAACCCTCCTATGCACACAAGTGTCGCATAGTGGAGCCCAGAGAGCTTCCAAGACGCAGGGATTTCGCAAAAAGAGAGGGTCTTGCCACACTACTGCACTCCATAGCCCATATCGAGTATAATGCCATCGACCTCGCTCTGGATGCACTCTACCGTTTCAGAGCCATGCCCGACGATTTCAGAAGAGACTGGCTCGAGGTGGCTGTGGATGAGATACGACACTTCAGGATGATAGAGGGGATTTTGCATAAGCTGGGATATTCGTATGGTGATTTTCCTGTTCATCGCTCTCTTTTCGATATCTCCCGCATGACGGCTTGTGATGCATTACAGAGGATGGCGGTCATACCCAGACATTTCGAAGCTACAGGATTGGATGTCAATCCCATGATTGCTTCCAAGCTCGAAAAGGTGCCCCGCAGCGAAGCGATAGAAGAGACACTGAAGGCTCTGGGGATAATCTACGAAGAGGAGATAGAGCATGTCTCCAAAGGGGATAGATGGTTTAGATATATATGCGAGGCAAGAGGTCTCGACTATGAAAAGAGTTTTTTCGAGATTCTCGAAAAGTACTCCCTCGTCAAGAAGAGAAAGATAAATGTAGAGGGGCGCATGAGGGCTGGTTTCAAATGTGCAGAGCTAAAAAGGCTCGGTGCCGAGAGTTGTTGATAGATTCAAAGAGAGTGTAATGTCCAAATTGAGGTCTTGAGATCTACAATCAAGACAGAGTTGGCTACTATTGATATTTTTTCATAGCTTTGAAGTGCAGGGTGTTGCTATATTTTCGTAAATACCACTCTACAGTCTTGACGATTCCGGTATCGAAATTTTCATCCGCTCTCCATCCAAGCTCTCTCTCTATCTTGCCGGCATCGATGGCATACCGTCTGTCGTGCCCGGCACGGTCCTCCACGAACTCCACGAAATCGCGATAGGAGCCTCCATCTTCGAGAGGCAGCTTCTCATCGAGTATCTCGCATATCCTATTCGCTATCTGCAGATTGCTGCGCTCGTTTCTACCGCCGATATTGTAAACCTCTCCGCTCCTGCCTTCATGATATACCAAGTCTATACCTTTGCAGTGGTCCAGCACATAGAGCCAGTCTCGTATATTCTGCCCGTCTCCATATATCGGGATTGGCTTTTGTGCCAAGGCATTTCTGATGATTGTGGGGATGAGCTTCTCGTCGTGCTGTTTAGGGCCGTAGTTGTTGGAGCAGTTGGTGATGACGGCATTCATTCCGTAGGTCTTTACATAGCTGCGCACTATCATGTCGCTCGAAGCCTTCGAAGCGGAGTAGGGAGAGTTGGGAGCATACGGAGTATCCTCCCTGAAGAGACCCGTTTGCGGAAGAGTCCCGTATACTTCATCCGTGGAGATATGGTGAAAACGGCACCCTTCGTAACCCTCCCTCCAGACGAAGGGTTTGTGCATCCATTTGCGGTATGCCGTATCTATGAGAGTGAATGTCCCTTTGACATTCGTCTCCACGAAAACGCCCGGATTTTGTATGGAGTTGTCCACATGACTCTCCGCCGCGAAGTGGATTACACCTCTTATGTCGTACTCCTCGAAGAGGTACTCCAGCAACTCCCTGTTTCCGATATCCCCCTTTACGAATCTGTGTCTCTCTTCGTCCTCCACCTCTTTGAGATTTTCCATACTTCCGGCATAGGTGAGAAGGTCCAGATTTATCAGTGTATAGTCTGGATACTTTTCGAGGAAATAGGGTACGAAATTGCTGCCGATGAAACCAGCGCAACCTGTTACGAGTATATGTTTCATCTCTCATCCTTCATCACCGACAAATCAATAGATAGAGCAGTGACTACCTGCTCATCTTCCCCTCTTTCGCTCTCTTTTCGAGATACTTTCCATACTGATTTTTCAGTAGAGGTTCTGCCAGTTGCAGAAGCTCTCTCTCGTCGATATAACCCATCTCATAGGCTATCTCCTCTATGCAGGCTATCTTGAGCCCCTGCCTCTTCTCTATCGTCTCTATAAAACTCGATGCATCAAGCAGACTTTCATGTGTACCGGTATCGAGCCAGGCGAATCCCCGCCCCAAGAGCTTCACCTTCAACTCCCCTTTTTCGAGATAGTGCTGATTTATGGAGGTTATCTCGTACTCCCCTCTCTCGGACTTCTCTATCGAGGCGGCTATATCGAGCACGCTGTTGGGGTAGAAGTAGAGCCCCACTACGGCATAATTGCTTTTGGGACTCTGCGGCTTCTCCTCTATACTGAGTACATTGCCCGCTCTATCGAACTCCACTACACCATATCTCTCAGGGTCGCTCACATAGTATCCGAAGACAGCCGCCTTGTTCTCTCTCTCGACTTCGCATACTACATTTCCGAGCATCTTGCGCATACCGTGGCCATAGAAGATATTGTCTCCGAGTATGAGACAGACACTGTCGTCACCTATGAACTCCCTTCCAAGAACGAAAGCCTGTGCCAGCCCCTCCGGTTTGGGCTGTACGATATATTCGAAACTCATACCCAGCTTGGAGCCATCTGATAGAACCTTTTCGAAACGGGGCAGATCCTCTGGCGTACTTATGATAAGAACCTCTCTTATTCCGGCCATCATAAGTACCGAAAGAGGATAGTAGATCATCGGTTTGTCATATATCGGAACCAGCTGTTTGCTTATGGCCAGCGTCAGAGGATAGAGTCTCGTTCCGCTCCCTCCGGCCAGAATTATTCCCTTCATCTCCTCTCCTCTATTGTACTACGAACCAGGGATTGAGAAGATTCTCCTTGTTGTAGATCAGCTCTCCATCCCTTTTCAAATCGGCATCGAGACGATAACTCATCTTGCCGGAAGCTCTGACCACGGCATCGGCAGCGGCGGTATCCCACTCCATCGTGGGGGCGAGTCTGGGGTAGATATCGGCCGAGCCTTCCGCTACCATACAGAGCTTCAGCGAGCTGCCCCTAGATACCTGCTCTACATTCGCATAATTTTGCGCAAGACGGTCTATGAAGCTCTGCGTCTCTTCGGAGAGATGTGACTTGGAAGCCACCACTCTGATTGTATCGGAGCCCCCACTCTCGTACAGAGGCAGCCTCCGACCGTTTTTCCACGCCCCTTCACCCTCCTTGGCACTGTAGATATCGCCCGTCGCAGGCACATAAACCACACCGAGGACCGGACGATTCTCGTATATCAGTGCGATATTGACGGTAAACTCTCCATTTCTTTTGATGAACTCTTTGGTACCGTCTATAGGGTCGATACACCAGTAGTGTTTCCACTCTTTGCGCTCCTCGTAGGGGACCTGCGCATTCTCCTCCGAAAGTATCGGAATGTCGGGATATCTTTCGCGCAGAGAGGAGCAGATTATCTCGTTCGATTTCCTGTCTGCGACGGTCAGAGGAGAGGAGTCGGCTTTGTACTCCACATCGAAATCACCGCTATATATCTGCATAATCGCCTCTGCGGCATCTCTCGCTATACTCTCTATCTCTTCGAGCTCTATCTCTTCAAACATTCTCTATATAACCTCTCTTTTTCAAATAAGCCACTATCGCTTCGGCCGCCTCCTCTTTGGAGAGTCGCAGCGTATCTATATGAATCTCGGGCCTCTGCGGAGCCTCGTAGGGAGAGCTGATGCCGGTAAATTCCGCAATCTCTCCGCTTCTGGCTCTTTTGTAGAGTCCCTTGGGGTCGCGACTCTCGCAAACCTCTATGGGTGTATCTATGAATATCTCTATGAACTCCCCATCTTCGACCATACCCCTCACCATCTCCCTGTCACTGCGAAAGGGGGATATGAATGCAGTAAGAACCATCAGGCCGGCATCCACGAAGAGTCTGGAAACCTCTCCTATCCTCCGTATGTTTTCCACTCTCTCTTGGGCACTGAAGCCAAGGTCGCGATTGAGACCCATTCGTATATTGTCTCCGTCGAGAAGATATGTATGTATGCCAGCCTCGAAGAGTCTCTCCTCCACCGCTCCCGCTATTGTCGATTTGCCGCTGCCGCTGAGACCGGTGAACCAGAGGATGGCCGGTTTGTGGCCTTTGAGAGTACAGCGCTCACTCTTGCCGATATTGTGCTCGTGCCAGACTATGTTTGCACTCTTTTTCATAGTTTTATATATTTCCTTCTGATATGTTTCACAATTGTCTCGGCAGCCTCTTCGGGAGTGACTTTATCGGTATCTATGACGATTTCGGCATGTCGAGGCTCTTCATATATATCGTTGACCCCCGAAAAGTTCTTCAACTCTCCTTTTAGCGCCTTTTCGTAAACACCCTTGTAGTCTCTCTTCCTGCAACTCTCGATATCGGCCTTGACATATACTACGATATTGTTCTTGACCATCTCTCTGATTGCTTTGCGCGACTCTCTGTATGGAGATACGAAAGATGCTACCGTCGATATGGAATTTTTCTGCAGTGTCCTTATGAGATGTCCGAGCCTTATCATATGACGGTTGCGGTCCTCTCTGCTATAGCCCATATCGGGAATCAACTCCCGTATATCCTTGGAGTCTATCCTCTCCAGAGGTATCTGATATTTCTGAAGCTTCTCATAGACTAGGTCGGCTATCGTGGATTTACCGGAGAGAGGAAGTCCCGTAAACCAGAGGTTGAAAGGTTCGATACGCTCCTTTCCCCATCTCACCCTCTGCCATATCTTTTCATGCGCCCAATACAGAGCCACTTTCAGTACGGTCTCTATCAATCCGGCGGCTATGGCGAGATCGAGTCTGCCGAAAAAGAGATAGACGATCACTATCGTCGTACTGGTGGCTACGATACGCCAGCTGATCCCTTTGGCTATCGATCTGGTGTTGGTCTCTCTGTACATCTGTCAAATAGCCTTGCAGTGCCACTCGGGATAGAATTTTCTGATATAGGCGTTGAGCTCTCTCTCCGCATCGCTATACTCTCTCTCTTCCGCCGCCGGCACCTTGTCCTGCTCTCTTCTGGCCACATCCACTATCATCCCGGCACCTACGGTATTGTTGCTTATCCTGTCTATTATGATGAAGCTCCCCGTAGCCCGATTCTGTCTGTAGGAGTCGGCAGCTATGGGACGATTGAGCACGAGACGGCACGATGCGATATCGTTGAGCTCCAAGCGCTCCACTATCTCTCTCTCGTAACTGTTTATATCCACCTTGTAGTTTATATGCTCTATCTGTCCCGTCGCGACGGATGTCGCCCTCTTGATATCGTAATCACGGCCGATCTGCATGGGGGTCTCGTCCATCCAGACGATCATCACCTTCAGCCTGTTGGATATTCTCGGTACATTGTGGGTATGGACTATCATATCCCCTCTACTTATATCGACCTCATCCTCCGTCGTTATTGTCACCGCCATGGGCGCCTGTGCATTATCGCGATATACCTCTCTCCTCTCTTCCGAGATATCTCCAGCGTCGATGATACTTTTGACTCTCGTACTCCTGCCCGAAGGCAGAACCGTAATCTCGTCGCCGACTTTCACCGAACCGGACGCTATCGTTCCGCAGAAACCTCTGAAGTTGAGATGGGGACGGTTCACATACTGTACCGGGAAACGGAAATTCTTCGGCGTCTGCTCTGCGGAGATATCCATGCTATCGAGAAGTTCCAGCAGAGAGGGCCCATCATACCAGGGTGTGCGCCCGCTTCTTCCGACCACATTGTCTCCATCCAGAGCGCTCATGGGTATGAAGTAGCGGTGCAAAATCTCCAGCTGTGTCGCCAGCTCTTCGTAATCCTGGCGAATCTTTTCGAAGACCTCTTCATCGAAGTCGAGCAGATCCATCTTGTTGATGGCGACGATGACATGTTCTATCCCCAGAAGAGAGACGATATAGCTGTGGCGCCTCGTCTGTGTCAATATACCCTTGCGGGCATCGATGAGAATGACGGCGACATCAGCCGTGGATGCACCCGTAACCATATTTCTGGTGTACTGCTCGTGCCCCGGAGTGTCGGCTATGATATATTTGCGCTTGTCCGTAGAGAAGAAACGGTACGCCACATCTATCGTGATTCCCTGCTCTCTTTCGCTCTGCAGTCCGTCCACGAGGAGGGCGAGGTCTATCTTCTCCCCTGTCGTGCCATATTTTCTGCTCTCGCTCTCCGCCGCTTCGAGCTGATCTTCGAAGATGGTTTTAGAATCATAAAGCAGTCTGCCAATCAGCGTACTCTTGCCATCATCCACACTCCCGCAGGTGAGGAATCTCAGCATATCCTTGTGCTCGTGCACCCTGAGGTACTGCTCTATATCGCCATCTATACTCTCTCTTTCTCTATCTCTCATATCCAAATCTCTCTCTTTACATACTCCAGTCATAAATCATGCTCGAGGAACCCTACAGCTCCCCCACGACTCCTCTTCCGAAACCTTTCGACAATCCTAGAAGTATCCTTCCACCTTCTTCTTCTCCATGGCGCCTTCCTGGTCTTTGTCTATCAGTCTGCCCTCTCGTTCACTGCTTCGGGAGAGAAGCATCTCACGGATTATCTGCGGCAGTGTCTCGGCTTCGGACTCTATGGCTCCCGTGAGAGGATAGCATCCCAGTGTACGGAAACGCACCTTCTTCATCACCGCCTTTTTCCTGAGCTCTTCGGGTACTCTGTCGTCATCTACGCTTATCAGTGTTCCCTCATACTCCACCACAGGCCGCTCTTTGGCGAAATAGAGCGAAGGGATGGGTATCTTTTCGAGGTAGATATACTGCCATATATCGAGTTCCGTCCAGTTCGAGAGTGGAAAGACTCTGACACTCTCTCCCCTGTTTATTCTCGTATTGTATATATTCCATAGCTCCGGACGCTGATTCTTGGGATCCCATCTATGGTTACGATCTCTGAAGGAGAAGATTCTCTCCTTGGCCCTGCTCTTCTCTTCGTCTCTTCTGGCACCGCCTATGACCGCATCGTATCCTCCCGCATCCAGAGCCTGTTTGAGAGCTTCGGTCTTCATAATATCGGTATGTACCTTGCTGCCGTGTACGAAGGGTGAGATATCCATCTCGAGTCCTCTGGGATTGCTGTGTACGATGAGGTCGAAACCGAGCTTTTTGGCCCGCTGGTCCCGAAACTCTATCATTTCGTGAAATTTCCATTTGGTATCGACATGCAGGAGTGGGAAAGGAGCCTTCCCCGGTGCGAAAGCCTTCATCGCAAGATGCAGCATCACCGAAGAATCCTTGCCTATGGAGTACATCATCACTGGATTGGAAAACTCCGCAGCCACCTCTCTCAATATATGGACGGATTCCGCTTCCAACTGTTTTAGATGTGTTATTTTTTCGTGAGATATCATATATATATCCTGATTTTTTAATATAGATTTTATCTTAAAGCTCTTTAGCGTAGGAGCATATCACTCCACATAGCCGTCGGGATTTTTTCTCTGCCATCTCCACGAATCGGCGCACATCTGCTCTATGGCATATTCAGCCTTCCAGCCCAGAAGCTCCCCGGCCTTCGTGGCATCGGCATAGATACGGGCCACATCGCCTTCGCGCCTCTTCGTAATCTCATACGGTATCTCGACACCAGATACTCTCTCGAACGCCTTTATGAGCTCGAGTACGCTATATCCGGCTCCCCGACCGAGATTTACCGCTTCGCAGATGGGTTTTTCGAGTTTTTCCAAAGCCTTCAGATGGCCTTTGGCGAGATCTGTTACATGTATATAGTCTCTCACCCCGGTACCGTCCTTCGTATCGTAATCACCGCCGAAGATCTCGAGCTTCTCTCTTCTACCCACCGCCACCTGAGTCACGAAGGGCATCAGATTGTTCGGAACACCTTCGGGATCCTCACCTATCTCTCCGCTACTATGGGCTCCTATCGGATTGAAGTATCGTAATATCATGATGGCCCATCGGGGATCGGAAGCGTAGAGATCTCTTAGAATCTCTTCTATCATCAGCTTGCTTCTGCCATAAGGGTTGGTGGGTCTCAGAGGAGAGCTCTCTTCAAGAGGCAGAGATTCGGGCTCTCCATAGACGGTGGCGGAGGAGCTGAAAACGATCCTTTTTACCCCCTCCTCCTTCATGCTATCAAGCAGTGCTATGGTGCCGGCGACATTGTTGTCGTAATACTCCAGAGGGGACTTTACCGACTCGGCCACGGCTTTGAGCCCTGCGAAGTGGATGACGGCATCACAGCCCTTCAATATACTCCCGAGTTTCTTTCTCTCTCTGATATCCCCCTCCACAAACTGCACACTTTTGCCCGTTATGGCTTCTATCTTCTCTACGACCACCCTTTTGGAGTTCGAGAGATTGTCGTATATCACAGTCTCATAACCGGCTTCGAGAAGCTCGACACAGGTATGAGAGCCGATATATCCAGCTCCTCCCGTCACCAGTACTCTCCAGCTCTTCATACTTCTCTTCTCCGGCTATGAGAGAGTATCGAGGATAAGCTTACCCGTTTCAGAGAATCACCTCTATCTCTTTGGAGTCGAGCTCCACCTTCTTGGCTTTGCTCACCCTGTCCTCCTGCAGTTTGACTCTGAGTTCGTCGTCGTTGAGAGCCAGTATCTGTATGGCCATATAGGCGGCGTTCACCGCTCCGGCCTTGCCTATGGCCACGGTGCCTACGGGCATACCGGCAGGCATCATCACCGTACTCAAAAGAGCGTCCTCCCCCCTGAGTTCTCCGCTGGCCATGGGTACGCCTATGACCGGCTTCGTAGTGGCCGCCGCCACCGCACCTGCAAGATGTGCGGCCATGCCGGCTGCGGCAATGAAGGCCTGCGCCCCCTTCTCTTCGGCCTCTTTGATATACTTCTTGGTTCTCTCCGGCGAGCGGTGTGCGGAGGATATTATCAACTCGTAGGCCACTCCGAATTTCCTGAAAGTTTCGGCACACTCTTTCATCACTTCATAATCGCTCTTGCTTCCGATTATTATCGATACGAACTTCATTGCTTCTCCCTATTTTTCAGCTTCTCTGCGTTGATATGCCTGTGGCCCCTCTCCATCGAGCCCCTTTTTGCGTCTCGCTTCGACGATATCGCGCCTCAGGATGGTATATGAAGGAAATTTCTCAGGCAGTATTATATCATTCAAATCACCGCTGTGGATACATTCGAACTCTTTCCCCTTCACCGACACTATCCTCTTGAGAGTCAGCCACCACTTTCCATCCTCGGCCATCTCCACCTTTCCATACTCGTTCTCCACCTCATCGAGGGTAGCTCCTATGGGCAGTACCACTTCGAGTCTGTCCCCCACGCAACTCTTGTCTTTGCATCTCCAGCTCATACCGTCTTCGTTGACCAGTGCGGCCACCTGATGCGTACCCTCTCTTATGGTGAAGGCTTTCGATTGCGTATCGTTCCTCTCGAAAGGCCTCGAGATGAGATAGGCGTCGGTAAAGCCTCTGTTTTGAGTGGTATATAGCTCCTTTTGATATCTTGCAGCATCGAAAACCCCCGCATAGTAGTCATCTATGGCATTTCTGTAGGCTCTGGTGACGACTCCGACATAGTAGGGAGATTTGGTACGCCCCTCTATCTTGAGAGAGTCTATCACTCCGCTATCGAGAATATCGGCTATATGCTCGGCCATATTCATATCCTTGGCGTTCATTATATAGGTACCGATTTCGCTCTCCTCTTCGAGACGGAAGGTGGTTCCGCTTTCGGGATTGTGGGCATATATCTCATATGGAAATCTACAGTCGTTGGCACAGGAGCCTCTATTGGGAACCCGTCCGCTTTGCAGGGCCGATATCAGACACCTTCCGCTATATGCGAAACACATGGAGCCGTGTATGAATATCTCCAATTCCAGCTGCGGCAACTCTTTTTTGATAGCTTCGCAATCCTTCAGACTTATCTCTCTGGCCGCTATTATCCTGCTTACACCCATATCGTAATAGACGGCTGCATCGTAGGCGTTCATCACATTGGCCTGGGTGGAGAGATGTATCGGAATATCGGGAGCCACCTTCGAAGAGATACGCACCACACCGGGGGAGGAGATGATGAAGGCATCGGGCCCGAGTTCTCTCATAGCGGCTATATGCCTCTCGTAGAGTTTTAGTTGCGAGTTGAAGGGAAAGCCGTTTATCGTGACATATACCTTTTTGCCCCTCTCGTGTGCATAGGCGACTCCCTGCGCGAAAGAGTCCATGTCGAACTCTTTTCCGGACCTTATCCTGAGAGAAAAGGTGCTCGTACCTCCATATACGGCATCGGCACCGTAATTGATCGCTATTTTGAGCTTTTCCAGATTGCCTGCCGGCGCCAGAAGCTCGACTCTTCCACTCTCTTTACTCATATCCACTCCTACTCTTTTGCTCGACTAATTATATCGAGAGATACGGATACTCCGGCTATCACTCTTCTTTGGCGAAGGTGAAATCGAGTTTTACTTCGTCTATGTTTTCCGGCGGAAGATATCTCCTAGCATACTCTAGGTAGAGCTCCTTTTCGTAGAAGAAACGGCAAATCTCCCTGTCGATTTCATTATCCTTGGCCATAAACCACAATATTTTCATAGATTCCGATAGTTTTTTGGATTTCTTGTATGGCCTGTCGGATGCGGTGAGGGCCTCGAAGATATCTGCCACGGCCAGAATACGGGCCTCGAAGGATATCTCCTCTCCCTTCAAGCCTTTGGGGTAACCTTTGCCGTTTATCTTCTCATGGTGACTTCCTGCTATTTCGGGTACTCTCGAATACTTCTTCGGAAAGTGAATGGATTGGAGCATTTTCAGACTTACGGCGGCATGATTGTTTATGATATTGCGCTCTTCGTCGCTCAGTGTACCTTTGCGTATCGTGAGATTCTTCACTTCGTCGTCATCGAGCAGATTTTTGCGTCTGCCGTCGATATAAAGTGTATGGGAAGCTATCTCTTCGATTCTTTTTATCTTCTCGTCATCGAAAAACTCTCCACCCTCGTTGGATTTTTGCAGAAAATCGAACTCTTCATCCAAAGCTTCGCAGGGAATCGGATTCTCATCGACATCACGGAAAGCTTCGCAACCCGTTTCACATCCGTAGAGTTGCATTCTAAGCTTTATCAACTCTATCTTGTCGAATATGCTCTGAAGTTTCGTCGCCTTGTCCATCACATATACGGGTGTGGTTATTTTGCCTATATCGTGCATCATAGCAGCGAGTCGGATTGTTTTGATCTCATCCTCACTCCACTCTATCTGCGCAAAGTACTCTTCATCGTCGTTGATGGCTTCGGCGAGCATCATACTCAACTCCACCATCCTGCCTATGTGTCCGGCGGTATAGGGAGACTTTTCGTCCAGAGCGAGGTTGATGGTGGCGAGGAAACTTTCGAAGAGCTCTTCGAGGTCGGATATGAGTTTCTGATTGTTTATGGAGACTGCGGCCTGTGAGCCCAGAGCGGTGAGAATCTTCTCGTCTTTTTCATCGAAAGCTATCGTCTTTCCGAAAGAATCGATCTTGTTCAATAGCTGAATGACTCCGATGAGCTTGTCATCATAATCCAGCAATGGAGCGACCAGCATCGATTTGGAGTGGTATCCGCTTTTGCTGTCGTAGAGTTCGGTATTTCTGAAATCGAAACCCTCTGTAGCACTATAGACATCGGGAATGTTGATCAATCTCTTCTCGAGTGCACAGTGTGCGGCCACGAGAGAGTGGTTCTCTCTCCCATCCTCGTCATAGAGGGGTACGGGAGTCCAGTCCACCTTTCCTCTGCTACCGCCCAGACTTATACCCATACTGATATTTCTCAGGACTTTGAACTCCAGAGACTCTTCCCCCTCCGAGAGCAGATATAGCGTTCCGCCGTCGGCCCCCGTCAACTCCATAGCCGTCTGCAGAACTTTCTCATTCAAAAGATCGTGATCGTGTTCCGCCGAGAGGGCTATCGCCGTCTGTACGAGTTTGTCGAATCTCTCGGACATCGAAGCTATCCTGGCCGAAGGTATATCCGGCTCGAAACTGAGCACACTGCCGTCTTTGAGGATGGCACCGCCGTTTTTCAGAAGTTCAAGCTCATCTATCTCCCGCTCTATCCTTTCGTAATATAGCGGTTTCAGATGCATCACAAAGACCCTCAAATCCTCTCTGCGCATACTCTTCATATCCTCGGCGAGAAGTTTGGGAGTATAGTGCCCCGAAGCGAGTGCCAGCTTTTCGAAAGAGGAGGGGAAGGATACTTCGGTGATAAGTGTCTTTATCGTGGAATCGGAATCGAGTATCTCCCAGATTTTCCCGTTGGGACCGGTATCGGAAGTGAACATTATGGAGAATTTACCTTTGCGGACAATGTAACCGCAACTTGCAACGGTATGTCTAGTCGGAAAAGGTGTAATGCTCATACCATCTATCTTGTAGGATTTGCTACATGATATTTCATGAAACTTCAAAGCGGTATGATGGGAATCGAGAAGTTTGATTCGGCTGAAATCGGGAAAGATTCTATTGTTGAATATGGTCTCTTTCACCGTCTCTATCGTCTGCGCGAGACCATAGACATTCAAGCTTCGCTCCTGTCTTTCGTAGAGCAGGTCGAGTATGAAAGGTATATCCAGAATATGGTCGAGATGGGAGTGTGTCAGAAAAATATGCTCTATGGAGGAGATATCCTCACCGAGCCCCTCTATGAGATTTCCCGCATCTATGACCACCTTCGGACTTATCTGAATGGAGGTCATCCCAGAATCGGCCGTTTTGGTTCCGGATGAACCAAGTATCCTTACATAATCCATTTGCTCTCCCTTTCATATTTCCGGGCTGTAATTGTACTATTTTGTGGTGGCGGTAAAGACACCGTCGAATCTCTCTCCCTCTTCGGGATGGGAGAGATAATATCTACATCTCTGTATATAGAGTTCATAGAGTTTTCTCTCATTGTCGGCATGGAGAGTCTCGAAAGCCTCAAGTGCTTTGGCGAAGCTGCCTTCGTAATAGCTTTGCAGTGCCTCATGGTGCAACAGCAGCTCTTTTTCGAGCTCTCCTGCGGCCTTGCCTTGCGAAATCACCTCATATATCCTCACCGCCTCTTTTTTCCCCTTGACTTTCACCTGGTCCAGTTCTCTTAGAACATAGTCCCGTTTCAACTCTCTTTTCGTATTTTCCGAAACGATGAGATGCGTACCATATAGTTTGTTGAGCCCCTCCAGTCTCGAAGCCAGATTTACGGTATCGCCTATTATCGTATAGTCCGAACGACCTCTCGAGCCCATCTCCCCGACAGTTACGGTTCCACTGTTTATGCCTATACCTATGGCTATAGGGAAGCCGAAACGCTTCTCTATCTCGGAGTTGAGCTCCTTTAGGACTTCCAACTGTTTCAGTGCCGAGACAAGCGCCACATCGGGATGCTCTTTCACTCTTTTGGGAGCGTTCCAGTAAGCCATTATGGCATCCCCTATGAATTTATCGACCGTACCTCCACTCTCCAGAATTATATCGGTCATGGGAGTCATATAGAAATTGAGAAGCTCGATCACTCTCTGTGGCGACCCCAGTTTTTCGGATATCGTGGTGAAGCTGCGTATATCGCTGAAGAAGACACTTACATTCTCCTCTCTGCCAGATAGCAGATTCTCCTCTTCGCTCTCCAGAATATCCTCCACAACCGCCGGGGAAACTTTCTTGGCGAACTTCTCCCGTATGATGAGTTTCTGTTTGGTTTCGAAAAAGTAGTTTATAAGCATAGCCGATATGGCGGCTGATATGAGCGCAACGAAGGGGTAGAGAGTATTTAGCAATATCCCTTGGGTAAAGAGAATCCACCTAAGAAGGTAGTAGATACCAAAAGCAAGAATTGGGAGAAGAAAGGGTTGCCACAAAGCTCCCGTCCCAAGAAAGAGTAGAAAGACAAATGTCGAAATGACGACAAATATCACAAGATCGGCACCGTCGGTCCAGCCGGGCCTAGAGAGGAAATCGCCCCGTAGCATATTGTCTATGATACTGGCATGTATCTCGACACCAGGCATCACACTGTCGAAGGGTGTCGCTCTCATATCGAAAAGACCGGCGGCGGAGGTACCCAGAAGAACGAATTTGCCAGCTATCTCTTTTTGCGAAATATTGCCATCGAGAATATCCACGGCACTGATATACTTGAATGTATGGGAAGGTCCTCTGAAATTCACCATCATTCTGCCGTGCCTGTCGGTGGGTATTTCCAACTCTCCGATTTTCAGACTCTCCACCCCGATACTCTCCCCGTATATCACCTCTATCCGTTCCACTCCGTAGGCTATACGGACCATCTCCAGCGTAAGGGAGGGGTAGAGTGTCTCATCGTAACTCATAAGCATCGGTACACCGCGAATCATTCCCGATTCGTCGGGAATGGTATTTATGAATCCACCGGAGTAGGCATTGTCGTTGATTGTATCTATATTCGCAATCACACCTTTGGCTTCGGGGAGCACACTTGCCACACTCTCTCCCTTTTCCACAATCACCGCCGGAATATCTGGAGGATACTTCCCTTCGTGAATCTCATTCATATCGAAGATATATCCGATAATCGTGGGTGTCGAGGCTATCGTCCTGGAGAGAATCGAATCGTAATCTTCCGGAGAGTTCAGATTGAGCTTCAATTTCTCGTTGAGATAGGCCGGAGAGGTCTTGTCTCTTTCGGCGAAGACGATATCGAGTCCGATTATACCGGCACCCATATCCGTCAATTTACGAAGAAGCTTCGCCACGACATCTCTCTCCCACGGCCACTGTCCTATGGCCGCGAGACTCTTCTCGTCTATATCCACAATGACCACCTTCCCCGTTGTAGGCAGAGGGCCTCTGAGGATGAAAAAAAAATCTCTCACTCTCTTTTCTATCGATTGGAAGGTATGGGGGAGGAATATATTCAAAACGATACCGCCCCCTATCATCACGACCCAGACAAAAAGAGCCACCATCCACTTTTTCATGATGAGACCGGTATCCAAAAAGGGGCTCTATCGGGCATGGCGAGTTTCGTCTTTGGCTCTACTTTTTCTATCTTCTGGCTCCGAAACTTCCGCTCGCAGAACCTGCATCGTCACTTTCGAGCCCGAAACTTCCCCCTACCGCTTCAGCTTTGGGGCCGAAAAAGTTGCCGGTCATCGAGCCTCTGATATCTTTTACATCGCTATCGACGGAAGATTGAATGTGCTCACTGAAAAGACCATTGGCACGCATCTGTCCATCTTTGATATCGGCCTTCCATCGCGGACCTCCATCTTTGGCGAAATTCATCGCCCCTTCGAAACGGGACGCACCGAAATCGACATCGAGTTCTATTTTGCCGGAGGCTTTCTTGCCAGCGCTTATAGCCGCTATATCGCCTTTGTAGTGCGCCTGCTGCTTATGTGAGGCCAAATCTTCTATTACGGAATCGTCGGTCAATGTTCCTGTCACCCAGGTTTCTACCGGTCTATTGTCTCTCATCCAGTATCCGAACGAAGTATAATCATCCTCATATACGCTCTCCTGCTCCCCCGGAGGAGGTCCCAGTGGCGGACCTTCAGGCATTTCAGGCTCCTCTTTTTCGATGTTTTTACCAACTCTCTTTTCGAGTTGCTTGTCGATATTTTTGCGTATGAGTTCTACGGTATCTTTTGCAGACTCGTTGAAGGTCGTACTCTTTAGTATGTTACCTATTAGGCCACCATAGCTCTTGCCAAGCACCCTTTTTTCATCTTCGCTCAATTTTAATGTCTTGATATCTCCGCCTCTTGATGATAAGCTTCTTTTTGTGAAAGTCGAAACAGATCTTTTTTCTCTCGCTCCTCTTGTACCTCCACCTCGATTGGCTGGCTCTGTTTTGTGCTGCACTCTTTTAAATATTCTCATATTTATCGGTGTAGCAGATGTAGGTTTGCTCGAAGGTGCCACTATCGTCTCTCTTCCCGCATTCACTTCAACCTCTCCAAGTCTGTTGCTTACACTTATTCTGCCCCTCGAGCAGATAACACGAACCCTGTTTTTGACTATCTCTACAAAAAACTCGGTACCCCTTATTCCAATAGTGGCGTTGGGAGTGTGAACCTTGAATTTCTCTGGAGCGACTTTCCCTATCGCTCCGGTGATGGTCTTGAAGACACCTTTGGCAAAACCGAAGGAGGCTTTCGATTTTTTGCTACCGTTATAGAGGTATTTTTCGATCTTCATTTTGGAGTTTTTGCCTACAGTTATCACGGTACCGTCGTTGAATTTCAGTTTCGCCCAGCCTCTGGCTTTGGTCTGTACGATATCGCTCTTTTCAAGAGGCAGACCTACCTTACCCACTATCTTGCCAGAGCTGCGTATGACGAAGACAGCCCCTCTTACTTTTGTTATTTTTCCTACCGACGCAGCCAGAGCTCCCATCGTCATTACCAAAGAGATGACGATTATAGATATTTTTTTCATTTTCAGCTCCTCAGAAAGTTGTTGAGAGATTTATCGACATAACATTTTTTCTAAACTCGTACAGGTTTACAGTCGAGTTGTTTTTCGTGTAACTATATTTCGCTTCAAGAGAGACATTTTCCGATATCTCCTTGGAGAGGTCCATATCGAGGCGGAATCTCATATCTTTTCTGTCGTTGAGGTTGGGATCGTTTTTTAGATAGTCGTAGTATTCGAATTTGCCGTAGGTATGAAGGTTGGTTTTGGCAAAAAGAGATGCGGAGTATTGCGCACCCATCGAAAACATATTGTACGAAATATCTTTCCTCTCTCCTCTCTTCCTCCTCTCTGCATAGGCAGCTATCTCCCCTGCTATATAGTGTTTTTTCGACAGAAGTCTATTGATTCCTACTCTACCGCCGAAGAGCTCGCTATCTTTCTCTCTATCCTGAGTCCGGATATAGCGTTTGGCGAGATATACCGCTTTTAAATCCATGGATGTCTTATCATTTATGAGATAGCTTAGCATAGGCCGCATTCCATCCATCTCCATATAATCTTCTCCTGCGAACCACAGGCGGTTGTACACTACGGGTATATATAGGCTTTTGTTTTCATCGGAGTATCTAAGCCCGCTCATCAAGGATGGTTGAAGCACATCCACATCGTCATGATCTCTGTATGTACGGTTGAAAAAAAGAGCGGAGCTATCCCAAGCCCACTCTCTGTTGTCGAATATATGGAGATGGCGCAAAGAGAGAATCTCTTGATGAAAACTGTCCGAAATTCTGGTATTGTTGTTTTCCAGCCTACTCCCTGCGTAGCGTGTGGAGCCAAGATGGGTATGGTTGTATATATTGTCATCATATCCCACCCCTACCATCATTGTAGCAGTCACGATATTTTTGGCACTCTTTCTTTCGAGCAGGGAGAGATATCTCTGTACATTGGCCTTCACGCGAGAAGGAAGAGGTCTCTTGAGTACATCGCGCAGCTCTTTTTTGGCTTTATCGTACTCGTTGAGCATCGTCAGAGTCCGTGCATGCTCCAATTTTACCCTGCTATCGTTGTGTCCGCTCCTCATAATCTTCTCATATGCCTCGAGAGCCTCTTTGTAGTGTCCAGTCTCGAAAGCGCTCCTACCAAAATAGAAGTTGAGCCTTGCACTGCTTAGTCTCTGCGCTCTCAGATGTTTCAGGATTTTATAAGCTTCCTTATACTTTCCACTTTTGTAGAGCTTTACGGCTTTTAGGCTTCGGGCAACTTTTTTCGCGCGGCGCTTTTTCCTTTTCGTTCCGAGAAGATTTGCCAGTGCCCTTTTGATTTTCATCCTCTGTGCACTATCTGGTTCCCTGTCGCTGACCACCAGATACCTTTTTCTCCTCTTCTCTACCATAGTATTTATGGGAATATTTTCGGAATCGAGAATCTTTTTTATGGCATTCGCCGCAGTCTGGGCGGAAGACTCTTTTTTGTAAGAAGCAAAAACAATAGCTTTTGGGCCTTCCGAAAATAGGAGCAATAAGACGATTATCCCCGACATATACCGCTTCTTCATATCAATAGCCCTCTCTTCTAATCAAATTAATATTAAAGTATATCAAGAAAAAACTTAAAAAAATTTATGTAGATACAGTCTTAAGCAATAGACCGGATCCAAGTGTTCCGGCCGGAGATACTTCTTGGGGAGAGTCTCTTTGTTATTTGATATTCAAAAGCTTATCTATCTTGTTTTGGTCGAATCCGCATATCCACTGAGAGCCTATCAATACCACAGGTACACCTCTGCAACCGTGCCTTTCACAATCTTTGGCAGCTTTTTTATCCTTACTTATATCTATCTCCCTGAAACGAATCTTGTGCTGTCTGAAGTGGTTTTTGGCTCTTGTGCACCAGATACAGCTGGGTGATGTGAAGAGTACTACACTCTTTTGTCTCTTTTTATCTTCCATATGCCCTCCTTTATCCTGTAATTATTTATCGTCGAAATTATACTATACGATAGTATATTCTCATATCGTGGATTTGGGATCGGAATCTACGAAGAGGTCTAATTGATTTAGGGAGTCGAGTCTATCTTCAGAGCTATAAAATTATATGATATAAGAGCTGTCAAAAAGAGTCGAAAGCGATTTCTGCTCCCAAGTCGGGAGCATTGCTTTGTCGCTTCGGCTTAGAGTCTCGACTCGTAGCGTCGAAGCATATAGAGTTTTTTGAGAATCTTTTTGCGTGTAGCTATCTTCTCTTTCTTGCGTGTTTCGGTGGGCTTTTCGTAGTGCTGACGGGCACGGGCCTCCGTCACGATAAGGTTTCTGTCGCACTGTCTCTTGAATTTGCGGTATGCATCTTCGAAAGAGTCACGCGCAGATACTATGATTCCGGGCATATCTCTCACCCCCTTTCCATTCCAGTTTTACACACCGATATATCCGGTATGTATGGACATTATGGCGCGGATTATATCAAAAAGCCTTGAAAAAAACCTGATTGAAATCTCTATGATGATAAAATAGCACATTGTTTACACTCTATGGGAGGTTAGAAAGGGATGCGCAGAGTATTCGCGAACTGTTATGAGATGGATAGGAAGTGCTATGAGAGCTACGCTCTGAGCGAAGATATACTTATGGAGCACGCCGCGAGCGGTATGGCGACGAAGATAGGAGAGCTCTTCGAAAGGGGTGCTAAGATATCGATCGTTTCCGGTCCCGGAAACAACGGAGCCGACGGGATAGCGCTCTCCAGACTCCTGTGCGCCGATTACGAAGTGAAGCTCTCCATACCTATAGGTGTCAGCTCCCCTATGGCCAAACTACAGCTCGATAGGGCCCGGCGAGTGGGAGTGAGTGTGGTTGAGGAGCTTCCCGAGAGTGCCGATTTGATAGTAGATGCCCTTTTCGGGGCCGGTCTCAACAGAGCCCTGCCGGATGAGCTTTGCAGAGTGATAGAGAGACTCAACACAATGGAGGCCTATAGAGTGGCCTGCGACATTCCAAGCGGAATAGATGAGAAGGGAAGAGTCTCTCCCGTGGCTTTCAGGGCGGATATGACCGTCACGATGGGGGCGCTCAAAGAGGCTCTCTACCTCGACGAAGCCAAAGATTATGTGGGGGAGATAGTGAAGGTCGATCTCGGTGTCGGTGCGCGGCTCTACGAAGAGGAGAGTTTCACCTTCGTATTGGAAGAGAGCGATTTCGCTCCCCCCCATAGAGATTTGCTATGCACTCACAAAGGCGACTACGGACATCTGGCCGTCTTCTGCGGAGAGAAGTCGGGTGCCGGTATAATCAGCGCTACGGCGGCTTCGAGGTTCGGTGTCGGCCTCACTACGCTCGTAGTGCACGAGAGGGTCGAAGCGCCCGCCTTTTTGATGAAAGAGAGCAAAGTCCCGCGCAAGAGTACGGCCATAGCCATAGGTATGGGTCTGGGTAACCATTTCGAGAGCGAAATGCTGGAAAAAGAGGTGCTCGAGAGCGATTTGCCTCTGCTTCTGGATGCCGATGCTTTCTATAGCCGCAAACTTCTGGAGGTGATGAAAGATAGGAGCAGAGAGGTGGTTCTCACACCGCATCCGAAAGAGTTTTCGGCTATGTGGAAAATATTGGAGAACGAGGAGTTGACGATAGAGGAGATACAGAGAGAGCGTTTCGATATCGTACGGGAGTTCATGCGCAGATATCCGTCGAAGGTACTGCTCCTGAAAGGCTCCAATATGCTAATAGGCGCGCGCGGGAGGATATATATCAATCCTCTCGGTACTCCCGTACTTGCAAAGGGCGGCAGTGGTGATGTGCTCAGCGGTATAGTGGGGGCTCTGCTGGCACAGGGCTACGATAGCGAGTATGCCGCCATTCAGGGCTCTCTTGCGCTGACGGCGGCGGCGAAGCTCTACGAGGGTGCCGACTACTCCATGCTTCCTACCGATATCGTACAGAAGCTTCCCAAAATTTCGGATAGAGCAAGATGATGAAAAGGGTAGTGGTACTATTCAGCGGTACGGGGAGCAATCTGGAGTATATTCTGCGCAATATGCACGGCAGACAGTTGCAGGTCGTAGCGGCGATATGCAACAATCCTTCGGCGAAGGGGATAGAGATAGCGCGCCGATTTTCGGTGCCTGTGAGCATATTGGACCATCGTGATTTCACGGATAGGGAGAGTTACGACAGGAGGCTGGTGGAGGAGATAGAGAGCTATAATCCCGATTTGACTGTCCTGGCCGGCTTTATGCGTATTCTGACCTCCTTTTTCACCGAGAGAATCAGGGCGGTGAATCTACACCCCTCGCTTCTGCCCAGACACAGGGGGCTGCACGCCATAGAGAGAAGCTACGAAGATGACTCGCCCGTAGGAGGAGTCACCGTACATATGGTGAGTGCACAGCTCGACGGAGGGGAGATTGTGGTGCAAAAAGAGATATCCAAAGAGGGGCTCGACTATCAAAGCTACTACGAGAAGATACGCACGATAGAAAAAGAGGCTCTGGCGGAAGGTATAAGGATAGTCCTAGGACTCGAGGGAGAAAAAAGTTTCCAAAAGGTTGTCGATTATGAATAAAAGAGATAAGAAGCCCATATTCCTCTCTCCGCCGCATATGGGAGGCAGGGAATTCGAGTATCTGAAAGAGGCTTACGAGAGCAACTATATCGCTCCAGTCGGAAAGTTTCTCGATCGTTTCGAGGAGTCGCTACGGGAGTTCACGAAAGCCGATTACGCTTTGGCACTCTCCAGTGCAACCGCCGCCATACATCTGGCATTGAGAGTTTCTGGAGTGGGAAAGGGAGACAGGGTTCTGGCCTCTACCTTCACCTTTATAGGCTCTGTGGCTCCCATACTCTATTGCGGTGCCGAGCCAGTATTTATCGATTGCGACAGTAGCTGGAATATGGACCCCTCGCTTCTGGCCGAAGCGTTGGAAAAAGAGAAACCCTCCGCGGTGGTGCTGACCCACCTTTACGGACAGATGGCCGATATGAGAGAGATAACGAAACTCTGCCGTGAGCACGGAGTGGTTTTGATAGAGGATGCCGCCGAGAGTCTGGGGGCCGAGATGGATGGCAGGCAGAGTGGAACCTTCGGCGATTTCGGCGTCTACTCCTTCAACGGCAACAAGATTGTGACGACGAGCGGGGGCGGTATGCTCGTGGGAAGAGACGAAGAGATGATGGCTCATGCGCGCAAACTCTCCACCCAAGCAAGAGAGGATGTTTTGTGGTACGAGCATATCGAATATGGATACAACTATCGCCTCAGCAATCTTCTGGCCGCCATAGGAGTGGGGCAGATGGAGGTCCTGCCTATGTGGATAGAGAGCAAAAGAGAGCTGTTTGGGCGCTACAGGGAGGCTTTCGCCGATATCGAAGAGATCGAGTGGATGCCGGAGATAGAGGGGAGCAGAGGTAATCGCTGGCTCAGTACGATGATATTGCAAAAGAGCGATCCGATGAGAGTGATAGAGGCCCTCGCCGAGGAGAGGATAGAGTCGCGGCCTCTTTGGAAACCGATGCATATGCAGCCTCTCTTTTCCAAAAACAGGATATATGGAGGCTCTGTCAGCCGGGAGCTCTTCTCGCGCGGTATCTGTCTGCCCAGCGGTAGCGATCTGAAAGAGGAGGAGCAAAAGAGGGTGATAGATACGATACGGAGTGTGTTGTGCGTTTGATGAGAGCTACTTTCGGCAGGAGAATACTCTTTTTCGTGCTGGCCGATATTCTGCTGGGCATCTTTTCGCTCTATGCCTCCTACGCCCTCAGATTCAATTTCGCCGTTCCCCAAGAGTATCTGGAGCACTTCTGGAATGTGGCATCTCTCATGCTTTTTGCCAAATGTGCCGCTTTCTTTTTCTTCAAAATATACTACAAATCGTGGCGCTATTTCGGCCTGAAGGATCTCAAGGAGATGATATACGCCATGCTTAGCGCATATATCTTTTTCGTCTTCATATTCCTCCTCGATCCCTCATGGTTCGTTCCGATGCCAAGGAGTGTGGTGATAATAGACTTTCTCCTCTGTGTCGTTTTGCTCGGAGGTTTGAGAATCTCGAAGAGGATCTTTCTGGAGAGATCTTCGCAGAGAGGAAATCCTCCGGCACTCATAATCGGAGTGGGGAACAGAACTCCCTCCGTGATAAAGAGCGCTCTTGCGGGAGATATCGCCTATGAACCGGTGGCCATACTCAGTGACGACTCCTCTCTGATTGGCAGTTATGTGGAGGGTGTCAGGGTATATTCCTTTCAGAAGCTTCCGGAGCTCGTCGAATCCGACAACTCTCCCGTATCGGCCATCATAAGTGTCGAATATGACCCGAAAACTCTCGACGCTCTAGTAGAGAGGCTCGACTCTTTCGGTATCGGGGAGATAAAGAGGGTTTCACTTCTTGCCGACAGTACGCAGAAGTTGGAAAATATCGCCATAGAGGATCTCTTGGCACGAAAACCAAAAGATCTCGACAGTGTGGCAATCGCCGAATTTATCAAAGGCAAGACGGTACTCGTCACGGGAGCGGGTGGAAGTATAGGGAGTGAGATAACGATTCAGAGTCTGGATTTTGGAGCGAGCAGGGTGCTCATGATAGACAACTCCGAATACAATCTCTACAGAATATCCGAAAGAGTCTGCCCGGACAGAGCCGAAGCGATACTTCTGGATATACGGGAGAGGGATAGACTGGCCGATGTTTTCGAAAAGTACAGGCCCGATATCGTGATACATGCGGCGGCCTACAAACATGTACCTCTGTGTGAGAGCAACACCATGAGTGCCGTGAGGAACAATGTGCTTGGAGTGGTGAATGTCATCGATTTAAGTATAGAGTACGGGGTGCGAAAGGTGGTCAATATATCGAGCGACAAAGCTGTACGGCCCACCAATGTGATGGGAGCTACCAAGCGTATCGGGGAGCTCTACGCGCAGAATGTCGAAAGTTCGCAGAGTGAGATTGTCTCCGTGAGATTCGGCAATGTGCTCGATTCGAGTGGAAGTGTGGTGCCCAAATTCAGAGCCCAGATAGAGGCCGGAGGGCCGGTTACGGTGACAGACCCGGAGATTACCCGCTACTTCATGCTCATCCCCGAAGCGTGCAGGCTCGTACTTCAGGCGGCTGCCATGGCCAGAGGCGGTGAGCTATTCATACTCGATATGGGAGAACCGGTGAAAATCGTGGATTTGGCCAGGAAGATGATAAGACTCTACGGCAAAGAGGGCGAGATAGATATAGTATATACAGGTCTTCGCCCGGGGGAGAAACTCTACGAAGAGTTGCTGCTCGACGATGCCGAGTGTAAAACGAAATATGAGCTGATATATGTCGCCAGTCCCACCCACTATCCCATAGAGAAGCTCAAAAAGGATATAGAGAGGCTCCTTGAAAGCAGAGAAGACAATATAGTTGAAATCCTCTCCGAGATAGTACCGGAGTACAGTGCACGAAAAGAGGAGCTGCAAAGATGAAATTTTGTGTTGTGGAATATTATTGTATCATTCCTCCAAAGATTATGAAGAGGTGAAACGATGGTTGTGACAAGATTTGCCCCCTCCCCGACGGGTTATCTGCATATAGGGGGATTGCGTACCGCTCTCTTCTCTTGGCTATGGGCGAGGAAAAACGGCGGCAACTTTCTTCTGCGTATAGAAGATACCGATATGAAACGCAACAGCGAAGATGCCATGAAGGCGATTCTGGAAGCTTTCGACTGGGTAGGTCTCGATTATGATGCAGAGGTGGTATATCAGTCGAAGAGATTCGGACTCTACGCAGAGTATATAGAGAGACTGCTCGAGGAGGGGAAGGCCTACAGGTGCTATATGGGCAAAGAGGAGCTCGACGCTCTGAGGCAGGAGCAGATGGCCAGAGGAGAGCGTCCGAGATATGACGGGCGCTACAGAGACTTCGACGGTACGCCGCCCGAAGGTGTGCAGCCGGTGATACGAATCAAGGCGCCACTCGAGGGAGAGATAGTTTTTAGCGACGGTATCAAAGGGGAGATACGAATAGCCGCCACGGAGGTGGACGACTTTATCATAGCCAGAAGCGATGGCACCCCTACCTACAATTTCGTCGTGGCGATAGATGACGCCTTGATGGGATTGACGGATGTGATAAGGGGTGACGACCATCTCTACAACACACCCAAACAGCTCGTAGTTTACGAAGCCCTCGGCTTCACTCCCCCGCGCTTCTACCATGTGCCGATGATAAACAACGAAGAGGGGAGAAAACTCTCCAAAAGAGACGGTGCTCTGGATGTGATGGAGTACAGGAAAATGGGTTATCTGCCGGAGGCACTGCTCAACTTCCTCGTCAGACTCGGCTGGAGCAGGGGTGACCAGGAGATCTTCTCCATAGAGGAGATGCTCGAATATTTCGACCCCTCCAATATAAACAAAAGCGCTTCAAGCTACAATCTTGACAAATTGGTATGGCTCAACGGTCACTATATCAACAACACTACCAACGAGAGACTCGCCAGCCTCCTGAAAGAGGATTTCGATATGGATATCTCCGGACACGACAGGGTCGAGTTTCTGCTCGATGCTACGAAGACGCGCAGCAAGACTCTGGTGGAACTTCGCGACAATATAGAGTTGATAATAGAGTCTCCCGAAGAGTACGATCCCAAGGCGTTCAAAAAGGCCTTCAAGGGAGAGGCTCATGAGATTCTGGCGGATTTCGCCCGAAGGCTGCAGAGCTATGAAGGAGAGCTGCATCTCCCCACGGAGTATCACAGAGTGATGGAGGAGTTCGTCAAAGAGAGAGAGATAGGTTTTGGCAAGATAGGCCAACCTCTACGCGTCGCTCTGCTGGGCAGAATGACCGGACCCGGCATGGATGAGGTGATGGCCATACTCGGTGTGCGGGAGAGTGTAGAGCGGATATCCCGTCTCCTCTCCCGCTTGGAAGAGCTGAAAGCTCAGTAGATACTGTCGAGGTAACTCGCATCGAGTGCCTCGTTGGGATGTCCTTTGGCTATTGCGAAATCGATTAGATTGAAAAGTTTTCTTACAAGTGCACTCCCATCGTTTTGGGGATCACACTCGATCACCGCCGAATATATATTCGCTGTACCGTTGGGATTGATTTTCACAAGCAGTTTTTCCAGAGCTTTTATGCCGCCGTCGATACAGGTATCGTCGAAGACTATCACCCCGAAATTTTCAGTGAATTTCATTACGCTGTCACTCATTCTCAATGAGTTTTCGATTGTATCGAGATCTATTGGATTTTCACTATAGAGCATTGCGACACTACAGCTCTCTCCATATCTTTCATGTCTGTATCTAATAGGAGTTAGATACTCTTCAATCTCTATTACACATCTCTTTTCATATTCAAGTAATTTCTTCAGCATTGACAATCCTTTTTGCTTGATATGGAATTTTAACACATATAGCTATAGTAATCCACTATGCCATATGCTTTTTGTTGTAATGACAAATATGCGATAGACAAATCCTCCCAGTTTTGGTTCAATCCGTCCTCTCACTTTAAACTGCCCCATTTCTCGAGATAAGCTTTTTATCAAGCAAGCTTAGGCTGTTGTTTCATACCGTATAGATATTTGTCACTATGTTATGGTTCGTTCGCTTGTTCTTGGAGCTCCAATGGCAAGAAAATATCTGCATTTTTGTTGACACTCGGGTACAGTATAGTTGGCTATGTGCTTTAGACCCTGTAGGCAGTTTTACTGAAGTATAGGTAAACCCCAAAGGCATATTACCCGCATTACAGATAAAATTATGTTATGATTCCAAAAAAGAGCAGAGCGATAATAGAGTACTTTGGCCTTTGCTTGGATTCATGATCTTTACAATCGATGGCAAAGCTTGCAAATAAAAACTCTAAAAGGGGTAAGAGATGACAGA
>OFCA01000017.1_pt1 | contig 35017 bp, 36 predicted proteins | sample 1520721 | NCBI WGS metagenome assembly OFCA01 (sample SAMEA3696450, study PRJEB22514) | metagenome | biome: water; feature: marine; material: hydrothermal vent | place: Pacific Ocean | collected 2014-08-16 | depth 1514 m
GTCGATAGCCAGCCTCTATGGACTTCAAAATTGAATCCGCGACTAAAGTCGCGGCAAGACAATTATAACTCTTCAGGGGCGGCGACTTTAGTCGCCGGTGGAGTCTTATATACAGTGTCGAAGCATTTGTGTAGATTTTCCCTATGCTCTCTGGGATTTGCCGGTGTATGAACGACTTTTTCGTTGAAAAGTCTAACCATGATTTCAAAGCTCTATCAGTGATGCGCCCGCCAACGAAGTCTTTTGGGTTGAATTCGAAGTCGAGAGTGTATTTCATCGCCACATAAAGGGGGCAACTGATAGAGCGAAGCGAGACACTCATCGATTCCCCAAGATGTGAACCACCAACTGTAGTGCATCGCTCGCAGCAGACGGAGCATCAATAGTAATCTCTTCTCTTCTTCCCTGCTGAGTTCTTTATATCTATTCATCATTTTGAGTGCTCTGTCGAGAATCTCCTCTTCGGGTCTATCTATCAATTTGAGTGCACAGCCTGTGTCGCGATTGTTTTGTACTATGGAGTGCATTTGCCTAAGTTCCGAAATTTCAAGTAGATGATGGTTTTTGTGTCTATTACGGTAGAAACTCTCGATAAAATGGTATCGTAGCATGAACTTCCTCGAGAGAAGATAGTTGGCTATATCATATTGTCTTGGATGATGAAGTGTAAGTGTCCTGAAAACGACTTCTCCATCTTTTGGATCGAGAGAAAGTACTATGGTGGATCCAAGATATAAAATTCTATCGATTCTCTTCTTCTATACAGTGACAATTTCAGGTGTGAAAAGAGTTTTTATGTGCAAGAGTTGCTTTGAATCTATGGTGCGGATGAGAGGACTTGAACCTCCACAGGATTGCTCCCACTAGAACCTGAATCTAGCGCGTCTACCAATTCCGCCACATCCGCATATTCGATAAGAACGGCGAAATTATACATATTTTCGCTTAAATGAAAATTTAACGACAAGACTATCTAACTTTTTCTCTCTCATATTGGTATAATAAAAGCGAGACAATAATGACGGTAGAAAAAAGGAGAAGTGAGTGCAATTCGATGACGAGATAATCGAGCATATGGCCAATCCAAAAAACTACGGTTCCATGGATGATGCCGATGCGGTGGGGATAGGGGAGAATCCCCAAAACGGAGAGAAGGTGATACTCTTTTTGAGAGTCGCCGAGAAGGAGGGGGAGCCTCCCCTCATTACGGATATCCGATTCCAGGCTATCGGATGTATGACGACGGTAGTCGCCGGGTCTATAATAACTTCGGAAGCCAAGGGGATAGATTTCGATATGGGTGAACAGCTCGTGGCGGTGACTCTCGGGATGCTCGAAAATGTACCCCCCGAAGAGGCGGCGTGTTCGGAGATGGTGGCGCTCGCACTCAAAGCCGCGATGGATACCTATATCGGCAAGAGAGAGAATCCTGAGATTCCGGCGATGGTATATAAAATCAAAAATAGCTGTGTGGTGAAAGAGAAGGATGTAGAATGAAAACACTTTTGAGAAAGACGCACGAAGCTTGGCTTGTCACTTTGATGGCCGCTTTTATGAGCAAAAATGGGGAGAGCAAACATACGCTCTATGAATTTTCGGATATTCTGTTTCGTCATCTCACTTGGATAGAGAACGACCTGCTGAAAAACGGTATCGATTATGACTACGACAGAGACAACATACCTATAAAGGTAGATAATCTCAAGGTAATTCTGGACAATATATACTCCAGAATGACGGATCTCGAACTGCTCGCTATCAACTGTGACGACGAGGCTCTCAGACACAGAATAGAGAGTGACCTAAGCTATATGGAGTCGATAGTAAAAGAGCTTCCAGACGAAAAAGTGGAGGCTTTTTCGGTAAGGAGGGTCTATAGAAATATATGGCTTGGCAAAGAGGCTACCGATGCACTGACTCTATTTCTTTTCGAAGAGAGTTACAAGGAGTATGAGCTCATTATGATCTACAACTATCTCAAAGTGCATAGCGAGGATGCCTTTCTCAACAGAATTTTCCAGATAATGATAGACGAGAGCTTCTTTCATCTCAGAAGTTTCGGGCAGATGATGAGTGATATGGGGATTCTTGGTGTGCCCAGAGTCATCCACAAAAGTCTCTACAAAGTGGAGAATGTCGTGGAGTTTCTCAGGAATGGAATCAGCGAAGAGGAGGCGGCCAAGGAGCAGTGTAGGGAGCTCTCCGAAGCGGTGGCAGCCGAGAGTGAAGAGTTGGCGAGCTTTTTCGACTTTATCAACTATCAGGAGAGTTATCATATAGAGCTTATGAAAGAGGCGCTCGAATACTATCTGAAGAAGGAAAGTGATGGATAGGCACTATAGTGCACTCTTTTCGACACTCTTTGGCAAATTCGCCGATAGAGAGTTTCCATCGGTATTACAGAGTATCATAAACCACTCTTATGTTGGAGTGATGGGCTTGGATATGCGTGAATTTCAGAAACCGGGAGACTACAAATCTCTCAACAAGCTCTTCACGAGGGCGCTCAAAAGTGCCAGAGAGATAGATTTTGACCCATCTGTCGTGATATCTCCGTGTGATTGCAAAGTGGTGGATATGGGCAAGATAGAGAGTGAGAGAGCATATCAGATAAAAGGTATGAGCTATTCGATACGGGAGCTTTTGACGGAATACTACGCAGAAGATATCGCTAAACTCGAAGGCGGAGAGTATATCAACTTCTATCTCTCGCCCAAAGACTATCACAGATACCATATCCCTTTCGATATGAAGATAGAGTCGTGCGCCCATATTCCGGGGAAACTCTATCCCGTCAATATGCCCCTGCTCAAAAACAAATCCAATCTCTACATAGAGAACGAGAGAGTGGTGCTCAAATGTAGAGACCGGGCAGGGAAGATACACTATATGGTACTCGTGGGCGCACTGAATGTAGGCAGGATGGTGCTCACTTTCGAAAAGAGGGTAAATACCAACCGAGGCAGTGGGGCAGAACGACTCTACTTCGACTATGAGGAGCCTACTGAGATGAAAAAGGGTGAACTCTTTGGATGGTTCGAGATGGGCTCGACGATTGTTGTTTTGAGTGAGGCCAAAGCACTGAAGTACACTGTCGAAACAGGAGAGAAGATATCGTTTTCTCAAAGTATAGGTAGCCTGAAGGATTGAGATGAAGATAAAAGAGATTCAGGAATTTTCCGAAATACGGACCAAGGCGCGTGCGTACCTATGTTTTATCATGGAGAGAAACCTACCCAACAGAAGAAAGGGCATAAGTATAGACGACCTCGTTGCGGGCATGAGAAAGCTCGGCAACGAGATAGGCAAGGTAGATTCTCTATACATACTGGATCCAAGCGGAAAACAGGTAATCAACACCGTAAGTATAGATCCCGAATTCGCCCGAAAAGGGATGGGTGAGAGCAGAAGTAATCGAGCCTACTACTACCGTATAATCAAGGAGAAGAGGTGTGTCTTGACGGACCCCTATCCGTCTCTTGGCGGCAATAGACTGGTAGTAACGGCAGCATATCCCATTCTCGACGAAAAAAAGGAGTTGCTCTATATCGTATGTACCGATATCACACTCGAAAATATCCTCGAGATGATACATCCTGCATCCATCGATTCCGTAAGCGGAAAGGTGATAAAGTGGGTCTATTCGGCTTTTAGTGTAGCTCTTTTCGCCGTAGCTCTTCTGCTTTTCGTAAAGGGTGTAGATAGCTTTATACGCACCGGATACGAATTTAAGCACATAGCGGTGAAGGAGATGTTCGAATCTACCATTCTCTTGACTCTTTCGCTCGCTATTTTCGATCTGGTAAAGGCTATTTTCGAAGAGGAGGTCCTCGGCTCCCACAACAAACACGCCGAAGACGATATACACAAAACGATGGTCCGTTTCTTGGGCTCTATCATCATAGCACTCTCCATAGAGGCGTTGATGTTGGTCTTCAAGTTCGCCATAACGGATCCCTACAAACTACTCTATGCGGTGGCGCTGATGCTGGGTATTTCGGCATTGATGATAGGACTATCCATCTATCTCAAGGCCGTTGATCGAGGAAGAGACTGATATATCACTCAAGCACAAAGATGAGGCGCGGCTCCTCTCGCGTCTCTGTCTGGGTTTACTTTACCTTTTTTACATCTTTATATTGAGTCAGAGAAAAGTTGTTCGTATATAATATAAAAAGATATAGGAGCAGACTTTGAATATTTAAAGTTAATTGCTGAATTGGAAAGTAAATTTAATGCAAAAATCGATTTAGTTAGAGTTGCCACACTGAAAGCGCATATTAAAAACGATATCTATCGGGATTTGGGTGATAGCTATAGTCTGGTATATTTATGCAATATCGCTATTAATTTTCAATAGGAAGAGAAAATTCAACTCGTTTATATATAATTGCACAAATTTTAGCAAGGAGCACTTTTAGATGAAAAGCATGACCATAAAAGATACATACCCCATTCAGGCTCTCGAAATAGGCAAGGACGAGGCCAGATTCTCCAGCACCGATGAGATTATCGCCTATCTCAAGGAGACGATAGATGCTCATCCGACAGCTGTTTTCATATCTATCTTCGACCACTATAGCCATACGAAAAATCTCGAAGAGCATGTGATGAACGAAAATATCACGGATGTGAAGATAATAGTCTTCTGCTTCGGTCGCGAACTGCCCGTGCCCCAGATGGCGGCCGTACGCCCAAGAAGCATAGCGGTGGTCGAAGAGGAGGATAAATTCACTCTCACCTTCATGGACGCTCCCAATCCGAAGGCTCATGACGACATGACGGCATGGGTAAAGGGTGTGAAGAAGTAAGAGCTCTCCTGAGGGGTTCGCAGATAGCCGTCGCTCGCCAAAAGCCGGGCGGCTTTTTCGGCGGCACGGCGGCAGAATCTAAGAGTAGTTCAACTCTCTGCGGACTTTTCGACTCTCCAGTCGTGATATATCCAGTATAGCAATCCCAAACCTATCGAGAGATTTAGCCAGCTGCCTCCATCCTCGAAGATCATCTCCACCATTTTGAAAATCATATTCAGCATCGGGTTGGCTTCTGTCAACACACGGGCATGGGCATAGGCCGTAATCTCCCCACCCCATATGAAAGCCGCGATTTCCGGTGCTATGAAGAGGAGTATCACCCCAGCCACTCCCCAGAAACTCCTGTTGGGTTTCATCGCCTTCGCACTCTCTCTGAGTACGGGGTTTTCCGCTATTCTCCCTCTGACTTTCTCGATACGCTTTTTCATCCCTCGACCACTCCGGAAAATTTCTGATATTTTATCTACAATTAAACAACTTTGGATATATTCCCTCAGCTGATTTTCTGAAGGAGTGAAAAATGATGCCCTTTTCCGACGAAGACCTCTGTGTCGCCGTAAAAAACTATCTGCCGGAGATAGAAGCCTATGTCAAATCGCATGACGGCACGATGGAATTCAAAGGCATAAAAGACGCTACTGCATATATCGTACTCGGAGGCACCTGCAACGGCTGTTCGATGAGCGTGATGACCACGAAGATGGTCGTACAGAAAAAACTCAGAGAGCTCATCCATCCGCAATTGAATGTGGAGAGTATCTTTCCTGGTCAGGAGGAGCAGCTTCCTGCCGATCTGCTTCTTTGCTGAAGAGGCAGGGGTCTTCCCCCGCGGAATCCGACTTCTTGTCAACTCTTGATACTCATACTGCTCATAGTCAGCTTTTTTCTCTCCTCCTGCGCTTTTTTCCAGTAGTACGGATCCGTTTTGAGCCAGTGCTCCACCGTATATTCCAGATCGGGCCACTCTCTTGCGAGCCTGTTGTACAGCCATACGAAGTAGCCGGGCTCTATCTTGAAGAGCTCTTCGAAGGTGTAGCCCTCGTTTCTGTATTTGCCGAATGTCACCTTCTCGAGCAGTACGGGTGTTTTCGTCAGCTCCACAAGCTTCTGCATATCTCCGTCGACCTTCTCGAGCAGAAACTCCGTCAGCATATAGCACCAAACCGCATCGCTGAGCGCATCGTGGGGATTGAGCTCCTCTATCCCGAGTTTTTTCGCGAACTCCTTCTCTCTCTTGTATAGTCCGTACTGATAGCGCAGAGTCTGAAGCTTGTAGCCCTCGGCATCTTTGAGGAGATGTCTCGAACAGATATCGGTATCCACAAGCTTCATTTTCAAATCGAGCTCCTCGTTTTTGAGCATGGCCAAATCGAGCTCGTTGCCGTGTGAGACGAAATAGTTTTCGGGGCTGTTGTTCTTCTCGAGCTCCATGAAAGCGTCCGTCTCATAGGGCCAATATTTGTCTTCGAGCATATCCGGGGTGATATGGTGTATCCCCATGGCTTCGTAACTCATCTTCAAATCGGTATAGCAGAGGTCGTTGAATACCTTCGTCTCTCCGTCTCTATCCTCGATTAGCGCTATCTGTATTATTCTATCTCTTTCGAGATCTATACCGGTAGATTCTATATCCACGAAAAAGCGGATCATCTTCACCTCCATCTTTTGTTGGGTTCAAGTTTATCCAAAAATATCTTCAGAGAGTTTTGCAGAGTCCATCTCCCCTACTCCTCTTCACCCCATGAGAGTTTCTCTCTCAGGACATCGAAATAGTTTCTCTCCACTCTATGCAGAAGTTTGGCGCCTATCGCCGCCCCCCTGACCCTCAGAATATCTCCGCCCTCCATCTCGTAGGAGTCCTGCCCGTCTATCATGGCCACCACTCTGTCGGGAGAACACAGCCCTATCTCGAAATCCGCCGGCACCACGAGTGGCCTCTGCGTAAGGGAGTGGGCGCAGATAGGAGTCATGATGAAGGCTTTCGTCAACGGATAGAGCACGGGACCGCCGGCGGCGAGATTGTAGGCTGTCGAACCGGTGGGTGTGGAGAGTATGAGCCCGTCACCCCGGTAGTGGTTGAAGAGCTCATCATTTATGTATGCGTTGATTTTGACCATTTTGGAGATGGTAGGTCTGGTTATGACGAGGTCGTTGAATGCGTAGAATCTCTTCTTCTCTCCTCCACTCTCGATATAACCCTCCATCATCATCCGCTCGTCTATTCTGTACTCGCCGGCAAAGAGCTTGTCGAGGAAGGGATCGAGCTCATCTATGACTATATCGGCGAGAAAGCCGAGATTTCCGGCGTTTATACCCAATACCGCTTTGTGCCAGCCGTAGCTTCTGCGCACCAGCGAGAGCAGAGTACCGTCTCCTCCCAAAGAGACGAGAAAGTCCACCCGAGAGCACATCTCTTCGAAATCCACCCCCCTTTCACCTATCATCCCTGCCGAGCGTTCGGCGAGAAGTACCTCGATACCTCTCTTCTCGAACTTCCGCTTCACTTTCTCGTAGATGGGTTTCATATCGGGCGAATCGGGCTTCAGTATGAAACCGACACACTCTATCTTCTCCAGTTTTTCAGCACCCATACCCTCTCCTGTGCAATTGATAGATCGCGATAGAGTAGCATAACATCACTCATTAATCAACTATCTGCCATAATAATGTCATGTTGAAACAGTATGTAGAAGCGATAGAGAGTTCCAATATCGTATCGAGAACGGATATAGACGGAATAATAACCTTCGTCAACGACGAATTTTGCAAAATTTCGAAATATAGTCGCGAAGAGCTTATAGGCAGAAACCACAATATCGTCAGACATCCGGATGTACCGGCGAAAAAATTCAAAACACTCTGGGATACGATACTGCAGAAAAAGACCTACAAATCCACGGTCAAGAATATGGCCAAGGACGGCAGTACCTTCTATGTCAATACTACGATAGTGCCCATACTCGACGAGAAGGGTGAGATTCTCGAATTCGTAGCCATCCGATACGATGTCACGAGGGAGGTGGAGCTCAAGATTCATCTCGAAGAGAAGGAGAAAGAGCTCGAAACTCTCAACAAAACACTCGAAGAGAGGGTAAGAGTTCAAACCGAAAAGCTCTTCGAACTCAATAGAAATCTGGAAGAGAGGGTAAGGAGAGAGATAGAGAAAAACAAAGAGAAACAGAAGATTCTGCTCTGGCAGTCCCGCTTCGCCAGTCTGGGGCAGATGAGTGCCAATATAGCCCACCAGTGGCGGCAACCGCTGACGGAACTTCAACTAACTATGTACAATATGAAGAGTGCCGTCTCCAGAGGGAAGGGAGAGGAGGAGGTGGAGAAGATATATCAGGAGGGCAAAAAGATCATAGCCACGATGTCCCAGACACTGGAGAACTTCATGGACTTCTTCAAGCCCAACAGGAAGATGGTGGCTTTCAGTCTCTCGGAGAGCAAAAAAGATGCCCTAGCACTCATAGCCAAAGCCCTGCAGAAGGATCATATAGAGGTGGAGGTGGAGGGGGATGGCAATATCGTGGTGATGGGTATAGCCAACGAGCTAACCCAGGTTCTGCTAAACATACTCCAAAACGCCAGAGACGCTCTTTTGAGCGCGGATGTGCGCAGGCGCCTTATAAGGATAAGATTCGAAGAGGACGGGAGGGATGCCGTGATAGTGGTCTCCGACAATGCCGGCGGTATCGACGAAGATATCATAGACAAAATCTTCGAACCCTACTTCAGTACCAAACACAGCAGTCAGGGTACGGGGCTGGGGCTCTTCATGAGCAGATTGATAATACAGAAGAGTTTCGGAGGTTCCATCAGTGTGAAAAACGAAGATGAGGGAGCTCTTTTCACCATCAGGATACCGAAAGGAAGAAGAGAGGGCGAGCGTAGGACAACGGCCGAAAGAAAGCGACAGAAGGTATAATCACAGGTATGAATTGCGATAAACTGCTCAAAAGATTGAATCTGTTGTATGTAGAGGACGAGAAGAAGCTCTCGGAATTGATGGAAGAGGCCATAGCCTACAGATTCGGAAATTTCGATACCGCTCACGACGGACACGAAGGTCTGAAGCTCTTCGAAAAGAGGAGAGCCGATATCGTGATAACCGATATCACTATGCCCGGAATGGACGGCTTGGAGATGACACGGGAGATTCACCGTATAGCGCCGGATACCGCCGTGATAATACTGAGCGCATATAGCGACAGGGACAAACTCCTCAGCGCTATAGAGGAGAGGGTCGTCAAATATTTCATAAAACCTTTCGACCCCGAAGAGATTCTGGAGTATATATGCACCATAGCCCGGGAGATCTCTCAAAAAAACCATACTCGAATCGGAGAGAATTTTCTCTATGACAGGGAGAACAAGATTCTCCTCAAAAGCGGTGAGACAGTCCGACTGACATTGAGAGAGACCCAGTTCATCGACACTCTGATACACAGACCGGGATATTTCATATCCAAAGAGGAGATAAAAGAGCTCCTGTGGAAAGGGACGGAGACCACGGACGACGCAGTCAGAGTCTTCGTAAAGCGCTTGAGAGACAAAACCGAAAGAGATTTCATAAAGAACAGTTCTGGAGAGGGATACTACCTCGATGCAAAACATTAAAGGATAGTGGATGTTGAGAAATATGGTGATTTTGGCGGCTCTTCTATCGTCGATTCTCTACGGGGGCGGGGCGAAAGGGCTCTACGGCAGATGGCACACCGAGAGAAGCGGCAAAAGCAATGCTACACTCACGCAGGAGAGAGAGGATATCACCTTCAATCCCGCGACGGTACATATCGTCATGAGTACGACCATAAGCAGGGGTGGATATCTGATAAAGAATCTGAAAGTGATAGGAGACGGTATCTGGAAGGTCTCGGGCAAGAGTCTCGTGATAGTGTGGCAACAGGTGAAAATCCCGAGTGTGGAGGAGACCAGAGGTTTTGGAGCCAACGATATAAACCGGCTCGCGAAAGATTTCAGGAGCAGATATCTCGACGACCCCATAAAGATATATGAAATAGAGTCGATGGGAGCTTCCAATCTGACTCTGCTCGACGAAAACGAAAAAGTCCTGAGTTTCAGTCGCGAATGAAAAGGATGAAACTCTCCCGAATCCGCCTCTGCGGAGCCATCTTTGCCATCGCACTCTCTCTGGGCGGCTGTACTACCATAGTCACCGCCCCGGTGGAGCTTACCGGAGCCGTAATCTCCACCGGCTTCGACATAATAGGTTCGGCCGGCGGCGCAATAGTCAATACCGTTACGGGCGGTGAAAGCGACGATGAAGAGGCAAAAGAGGAGAAGGAGGAGTGAAGAGTGGCCATATGCAGGCTCTTTGGCTATAATTGCGCCAAAAAGCAGATGGAGAGATTATGCTTCTATTCAGCGCTTCACGCGAAGATGATATCGATATAGCGAGACTCCGCATCGCTCTTGTGAACTATATAGTCGCCCGAAAGCGTGCAGAGGGCTTCATCCTCACGATAGAAGATGGCAGGAGTACCCGGGATGGGAACGAGCGTAGAAAAGAGCTCGAGGAGATACTCTCCAAATTCGCCATCGTAGCGGACCAGGTGATAGAACAGAGAGATAGAGTGGGTAGATACCAGCATCTCGCCGTACAGCTCGTAGAGAGCGGCAAAGCCTTCGCATCCGCTTCGCACAGCGAAGATATCGCTTCGGAAGCATCTGCAAAAGAGGCGCGGAAGGGGTCGGGATACGAGATTGTAATCGCCGAACCCTCCTCACCCATAAGCTTCGAAGACGAGAGGCTGGGGAGTGTACAAATCGAGGCCCACGAGGTGGGAAGCTTCGTGCTACTCGAAGCCGACGGCTCCCCCTCGACACTCTTCGCCTCTGCCTGCGACAATATGGCCGACGGGGTCGATTTCGTGATAGAGGAGGAGAAGCGCCTCGTAGATACGGCCAGAAAGATACATATAGAGAACTCTCTTGGCTATACCCAGAAGAGGCGCTACCTACATCTGCCCGAGCTGCTTGTCGGCAACGCCCCCATTTCGGCGAAAAAACTTCTCCTCGACGGCTATCTTCCAGATGCCGTCATCAACTATCTGCTCCTTTGCACATATCGGGCACCGACGCGTATCTTCACCATGCCTGAAGCGGTCGAAAGTTTCGACAGCGGCAAGATATACGACACGAAGAGGTTATTTGACATAAAAGAGCTCGCAGAGATAGACAGGGAGCATATATCCCGCATGGACGAGAGGGAGCTCTCCCGTATCTTCGGTTTCGCCGACAGGGCTATAGGCAAACTGGCGAAACTCTATCTCGCAGAGTGCTCTACCATAGTGGAGCTGGAGCGAAGAATCGAGACTGTTTTCGGCCCTGCCGAGTGCGATGGAGAGTGGGCACGGGAGATGAAAATCGTCGGCGAAGCTCTCAAAGAGGCTCCCTTTTTCGAAAAGTTCGAAGAGCTGAGAGAGTATATCGCACAAAAATACTCTCTCGATGTCGAAAGGGTCCATATGGCGCTTACACTGCTCATCTGTGGCGCCGAAGAGGGGCCGCAGGTGGAAAAGGTATATGAAGTGATAAAACCATATATAATGGAGGTAGCAAGATGTCGGCACTAAGTTTCGCACTGGCACAACTGATTCATACGGTAATAGGTCTCTATATCTGGATTGTAATTATCGCGGCTATCATGAGCTTCGTACAGCCGAATCCGAGCAACCCCACGGTACGCTCTATTATCGTGACACTCTACAGGATAAGCGATCCTCTCTTCGTATGGGTGAGGCAGAAGATGCCTTTTCTTGTGATAAACGGTGTAGATCTCTCTCCCATAGCGATAATACTCGCACTGGAGTTCATAGACAATTTTGCTATGAAGGCTCTGCTTGGATGAGGATAGAGAGATGAGGTTCTCTCTCGTTCTTCTATTTGTCGTACTACTTTTCTCATTTTGCGGGGCGGGTAATATAACTTTGCACCAACTGCAAAAGATGCCCCGAAGTATCGAAAAAGACTACTATATCTGGCGTTTTCTGAGACAGAGGAGTACGAAGAGAGACGAAGCCCAAAAGGTTGTAAGTCAGATAAAGCATATCAACGACAAACTACAAAAAGCCTATCTGAAAAAGACGGGAAGAAGACTGCACAAAAAGCGTTCACATATCGCTTCTGGTCTCTCCCCTGCCAAGAAGAAGAGACTCAAAATCAAAAAGGCTGTCACTAGGGATGTAGTCTCTTGCAGCAATCCTCTCGAGAGATGGCACAAACTCTCTTGCGCCATGAAGATATTCGTCTTCGACAATGCGGGAAGAGAGGGCAGAAGAAGGCTCGACCATACACCATCGCGCAGGGAGTGGCTGGAGCTGACGATGCAAAGAGGGATCGATACCTTCATTCGCAAGATACGCAAAGAGAGACTCCCCAAACTATCTTCGGCTCTGCTCTATCTCCCCGCAAGAGGCAACAAAATCTCTTTTGGGCTCGAGTTCGAGCTGGCACTCGGCGCCATTTCGAAAGGCAAAAGGGCTGTAGCGGCAGCTTTTTTCAACGACTCGATAAAAAAGGCGAAAAGCAGAGAAGAGGCCGACAAAGCTCTCTTCTGGAGTTGGTTGACAAGCCACAAAAAGAGCTATCTTCAACGCCTCGGCAGAAGTTACGAAGTCAATATCTATACCCTCTATGCACGCGATATGCTCGGACGAGACTATCCAAGTGTCATCGTACCCAAACTTCCCAAAAAGGGGAAAAGAAGCGATGAGCTATACGATCCGATAGCATGGGCGAGACTCAAGAAAAAGATATTTTCCGACGCTGATAACAAAGAGTTCGAGAAGCTCGCATCGAGATATGCCTATGGCGAGGGTGTGGGCTACTACAGCTATATTCTCGCCAAGGAGAGCAGAGACAAAAAGCAGTTCTTCCCGATACCCTACCGAGATCTACTCTCACGGCTATCGATAGAGAGACAGGCGATGCTCTACGCCATAGCACGGCAGGAGAGTAGATTCATCCCTGCAGCTGTATCGAGCTCCTTTGCCATAGGAATGATGCAGTTGATGCCCTTTCTCATAGAGCATATCGCCAAACAGAGAGGAGAGAGGAGGGATTACGACGAGCTCTTCGACCCGAAGGTAGCACTCGTATATGCCAACCAACACCTGAACTACCTCCATAAATGGCTCCAACACCCTCTCTTCGTGGCATATGCCTACAATGCGGGCATAGGATACACCAAAAGGATGCTTAAAAGAGGCAGACTCTTCAGTGGCAATGGCAGATACGAACCGTGGCTGAGTCTGGAGCGACTATCCAACGAGCAGGCCAGAGAGTATGGTAAGAAGGTTTTGAGCAACTATGTAATCTATATGAATCTTCTGGGAAAGAGTACGAGGATGAAAGATCAACTCTCCAACCTCCATCTACCCCACCAAACCGATCGCTTCCGCAAAAGATAGCGCTCACATACCTCTACTACATTGCAAAAATCGAACTATTGCAGTATTGATAATGTACACTATCTGACGATTGCTCAAGCCATCATCTATGAATTTGGTCAACGATATCCCGAAGCGATTGGAAGACTCTTTGCAGTTTTAGCACTTCCTCCAAATCGACAAACGAAAAATCAGCTCCACCAATGTATTGGAGCGTATCGACAAAGAGATCCGAGCTCTTTCCCTCCTATGCCTCCCGTATCAAACTCATCAGCACCTATCTGATGAAGTATGCCGAGGATTGGGAGATGGAGATTTACAAGGTGCGGCTGAATGCTGCTTGCGAACATTTCTTGACATTATCGGAAAACAGGATGGCCGAATGCCAAGACTCCTTTGCTAGGAGCTATGACTCCATCTCCCGCCCAGAGTCGGAAATGCGGGAGTATGCCGATATTCGGAGGTGATGCTCAATCATTTTGCGACATTGTGACTGTTTTTTCGCACCCGTGGCAGGTCTGTATGCACTCTATGATGTTTTTGCCGTAGTAGGAATATTCGAAGCTGGAGTGGATGCGCTCTTTGATATTTTCATCATCTATAGAATCGATGATTTCGTTCGCGAAGGCGAGAATGAGCATCTTTTTGGCCTCTTCGTAGGCGATTCCCCTCGACCTGAGATAGAAGAGCTCTTTTTCGTCGAGCTGTCCCGTCGTCGAGCCGTGACTCGCTTCGAGGTCGTCTATATATATCTCGAGTTGGGGTTTGCTCGCCATATAGGCTCCGCTGTCGAGCAAAACAGCCTTGGAGTTCTGGTGTGCCTTCGTATATTTTCCGCTATGCTCCACCTTTATGAGGGCGTCGAAGATACCTCTGGCTCTATCGGCGAGTATGCTTTTGGCTCTCTGACGGCTTTGCGAGCTTCTACCTATATGTACGAATTTGCTCACCGTGCCTCTTCGTGCGTTTTCGACGGCGTATAGAAGATGGTCGCTCAGTATGGAGGAGTTTTCATGCAGTTGTGCGTGGAGAGTCTGCAGACCGTTTCCGGAGCCCATATCGAAAGATGCGAATTTGACTTCGGCATTGCCGTCTATCTTGAAACGGTACGAGAAGAGGGGAGTGTAGTCGCTTTCGAAGAGAGTCTGATCCTTGTAGAGAGCGACTCTGCTATCTCTTGCGGCGAAGAGATCGATTCCCGAGACGATTAGCGCATTTTTGGCCTCCTCTGCTTCGAAACTCTCGTAGATTCCGAGCTTTACATTCGCATCCACATAGATAGCCACTCTGTATGTCAGAAGTTTCCCGGGCTGTGTGAAGATATGTTTTATCTCCAGCTTCATATCCCTTTTGACGCGAATCTGGAGAATATCTCCGCCAAAGAGATGGCCGAAATAGTACATGGGGTCGAAGTGTGATACATCCAGATCGAGAGTGTCGCTGCAACCGACCTCCAGACCTTCGGGCATGGAGCTTATCATACCGTCGGTTATGACAAGTCTGTGAGCTCTCTCAATCATCTGCGGGCGTCTCTTCACTGCCGGCTCCCACTCCTTCTCCATCAGCGGTTCGATGTCGAAATATCGATACTCTTCACTCTTTCTATCCGGTATGCCGAGCTCGGCAAGCCGTTTGGCCGCACGCTCCATACTCTTGTTGGCCAGGCTCAACTCCATTATGCGTTTGCCGGAAATACCTTTCAGATCGACAGGTCTCATCACGCCTCCTCGAGAGCTGCGTAGCCCTTCTCCTCCAGCTCGGCCACAAGTTCAGCACCGGCCGTTTTGACTATCGCTCCATCTTTGAGTACATGGATATAGTCCGGTTGTATATAGTCGAGAATTCGGCTGTAGTGGGTTATGACGAGGAAGCTTCTCTTGCCGTCTTTCATCTTGTTTATACCCTCCGAAACCGCACGCAGAGCGTCTATATCCAGACCGCTGTCTATCTCGTCGAGGATGATGAGCTCGGGTTGGAGCATCATCATCTGCAATATCTCGTTTCTCTTCTTCTCTCCGCCGGAGAAGCCTTCGTTGAGAGAGCGGTTTATCATCTCCGTTTTCATTCCCAGTTCGTTCACGAGCTCTTTCATGAGTCTCAGAAACTGTGCGGCATTGAGCTCCTCTTTGCCTTCGTGTACCCTCTTGGCGTTGACTGCGGTTCTAAGGAAGTAGGCATTGTTGACGCCGGGTATCTCCACAGGGTTCTGAAAACTGAGAAAAATCCCCTCCAGAGCTCTCTCTTCGGGTTCCATATCCACTATACTTTCGCCTTTGTAGATGATGTCACCATCCGTGATTTTCACATCGTAGTGTCCCACTATCGCTTTGGAGAGGGTCGATTTGCCCGCTCCGTTGGGACCCATTATCGCATGTACCTTTCCCTCTTCGAGATCGAGATTCAATCCCTTGAGTATCTCCTTGCCGCCGATAGTGGCGTGCAGATTCTCTATCTTCATAATCGCACTCATCCTACGCTCCCTTCCAGTGTCAAATTCAACAACGCTTTGGCCTCTACGGCATACTCCATAGGCAACTGACTGAAAACCTCCTTGCAGAAACCGTGCACAATCATGCTCACGGCATCCTCCTCTCCTATACCTCTCTGTCTGAGATAGAAGAGCTGTTCGTCGCTTATCTTGGTGGTGGTGGCTTCGTGCTCCACCTGTCCGTGCGCATCCTTGCTCTCGAGATAGGGGAAGGTGTGGGCTCCGCATCGGTCTCCTATGAGCAGAGAGTCGCACTCGCTGTAGTTTCTCGCTCCCGTCGCATTGGCGCCTATCTTGACGAGTCCTCGGTAGATATTCTGACCCTTCATGGCGGAGATACCTTTGGAGATGATGGTCGAGCTGGTGTTTTTGCCCAGGTGTATCATCTTGGTTCCCGTATCAGCCTGCTGTGCGAGAGTGGTTACCGCCACGGAGTAGAACTCACCCACGCTGTTGTCCCCTTTGAGGATACAGCTGGGGTATTTCCATGTAATCGACGAACCGGTCTCCACCTGTGTCCAGGAGATTTTGGCGTTCTCTTCGCATATACCTCTTTTGGTGACGAAGTTGTAGATACCGCCTTTCCCCTCTTCATCTCCGGGATACCAGTTTTGGATAGTGGAGTATTTGATTTCGGCATCCTTGAGCGCCACGAGTTCGACCACGGCGGCATGAAGCTGGTTTTCGTCTCTCATGGGGGCGGAGCACCCTTCGTTGTAGCTGACATAGCTGCCTTCGTCCGCCACTATGAGAGTCCTCTCGAACTGTCCTGTATTGAGAGCGTTTATACGGAAGTAGGTACTCAACTCCATAGGGCATCTGACACCCTTGGGTATATATACGAAGGTACCGTCGGTGAATACCGCCGAATTGAGAGCGGCGAAGAAGTTGTCGTTCATCGGTACTACGCTGAACATATACTTCTTTATCAACTCGGGATAGTCTCTGATGGCTTCGGATATGGAGCAGAAGATTATTCCATGTTTTTTGAGCTCTTCGCTGTAGGTGGTCTTGACCGATACCGAATCGACCACGGCATCTACCGCCACTTTGACTCCCGCGAGCTGTTTCTGCTCTTCGAGCGGGATTCCGAGTTTGTCGTAGGCTTCGAGGATTTTCGGATCGACCTCATCCAGACTTTCGGGCCCCTTCTTGGGAGCGGAGAAGTAGGATATCGACTGATAGTCTATCGGCTCGTAGTACAGATGCCCCCATCTGGGCTCCTCCATACTCTTCCACCTCCGCAGAGCCTTCAGTCTCAGCTGTGTCATCCACTCGGGCTCCTCTTTCTTTCGCGATATGAATCGTATGGTCTCCTCGTCCAGTCCCGGCGGTACGGTATCCTGCTCGATATCTATTTCGAAACCGAGCTTGTACTCACCCTGGACGGCTCTGTCGAGTTCTTTCTCTGGCATTGGGCAGTTCCTTTTTATCGATGCTTTGGAGTTTGCAGGCAAACTCCCCGTGACTCTCAAGCGATATTAGCGAAAAGAGTTTAAAACAGGAGTGATTTTATCCCCAATAGATATCACTCGCTGCTCAAATCCTCTTTTAGACTCGTCATCGCATCCGCGACATCATCCTCGTCGGGTGGGGCGTCGAGGTCTCTGTAGTAGCTGTATAGCAGTTTCACTCCTTTGTAGAGGTCCATTCTGAGATAGGCGCTGGGGAAGTTGCTGTTTACCTTCCTCTCCACATTCTGTGTGGAGTTGCAGTGTATGCCGTTTTTGTAGGAAACCTCCAGTCTGTAGGGGCAGTTCTCTTCGAAAGCGTAGAGTTGCTTCAACTCTCTCTCCATGCTCTCATCGGGCGGGAAGAGGGAGAGCTTCATACATTCCGGCATAGAAGAGAGTAGCTCTCTGTCGTAGATCTTTCCATAACTCCTCTTTTCGCAAGCACTACCCGCAAGTAGAGCCGCGAGCAGGAGCATACCCATCGAAAAGTTACGCATTTGCACTATAGAAGTCCCAGCTGAAGTTTGGCTTCGTCGCTCATTTTGCTTTGATCCCATGGCGGATCGAAGACGAGCTCAACTTCCACCTCTTCTATCGAATGGTCCTCCACGCGCGAAGGTATCGATCTGACCAAATCCACAAGTACCTCCGACATGGAGCATGTGGCCGATGTCAGGGTCATCGTCACTTTGCATCTGTTGAGTCGGCTCGTCTCGTCTTTGTGGCACTCTATGGCGTATATGAGTCCGAGATTGTATATATCCACAGGTATCTCGGGATCGAAAATCTTCTGAAGCTCTTCGACCATTCTCTTTTCCGACTCTTCGGGAGTCACTTCTCTGGGGTCGCTGTTCATCTTGCCTCCTTGCACTTTCTGGCATATTCATATACCTTTTGCATAAAAGCCTCCAGACTCTTCTGCCTTACGGGAGAGAGAAGCTCGACTATGCCCAGTTCGTGCAGACGGGCCGGGTCGAAAGAGAGTATCTCGTCTGCATCCGCATCACCGAAGATATCCAGAAGCAGAGTCATCATACCCTTGGCCATCTCCGAACTCCCCTCGCCTCTGAATATCACTCTGCCGTCTCTACACTCCGCCACCAGCCATGCCGGAGATGCGCAACCTTCTATGAAGCTTTTTTCGTTCTTCTCCTCCGGTGCCAGAGTCTTGTGTCTCTTCCCCAGGTCGAAGATATACTCCAGCTTCTCCTGGGCGCTTTCGAAGAGTTCGAAATCTTCCCGATAGGCATCGAGCTTTTCCGATATAGACATCGTATATCCTTCTTTCAGAATTTGTGCCATTATACTCGTACTCGATAAAAAAATGCTATGAGAGGGGAGTATCGGGATATCTTAAGCTCGATATCAGCCATACCATCTCTCCCACCCCTCTTCGTAATATTTGAGCAGAGGATGTCTGAAGATGCTGTTGGGCAGAGCGTCGGTATCGTTCATATCCGGCGGAAATTTTGCAAGTTTTTCGTACCAGCCTTCTTCTACGAATTTTCTGCCAGGAGCCATGGAGTTTCTCTCCGGATGCAGAGGAGTCCGGGAGGCGCTCACGAAGCCCCACTCTCCGAAACTCGGTATGTAGCAGTGGTACGGGAGAGTGTACAGTCCCACGGCACGGAGTGTGTGTACTATACTCCAGTAGGCTTTTCTCGTAAAAAGAGGCGAAGTGGCCTGTATATTCATCACACCCCCTTTGCGGAGGTGCGCGGAGAGCATCGTATAGAATTTTATCGAGTATAGTCTGCTCAGCGAGATATTGTCCGGATCGGGCAGATCGACGATGATGAGATCGTAGAGCTCGCTACTGCTCTCTATGAACTTCCAGGCATCCTCGTTTTTCACCTCGACTCTCGGGTCTGAAAAGGAGTTGTTGTTGAGAGACCTCAGTAGAGGGTTTTTGGCGAAGAGTCTGGTCATGGCAGGGTCGAGATCCACGAGGGTGATATCTTTCAGTTCCGGATATTTCAGAAGCTCTCTTAGAGCCAGTCCGTCACCGCCTCCTATTACGAGTACCTTTTCCCTGTGGACGAGGCAGCTCATGGGAGGATGTACGAGGCTTTCGTGATATCTGTATTCGTCGAGAGAGTCGAACTGCAAAGCGCCGTTTATATAGAGTCTGATTCTCTTTCCGTCTCTCGTAAGCGTGAGTTGCTGATATGGAGTCGTTTCGCTGTAGATGACACTGTCGCTGTAGAGCCTGTGACGAATGTACGATTCGTACTCTCCCGCATAGAGCCATCCTGTCCCCAGCAGTGCGAAAACGGCCGCAATCTTGTAGAGTCTCTTTCTCTCTGCGCTGGGTAGAAGGATTTTGTAGCTCAATAGCGCCACGAGAGCGTTCAGGCTCCCGAAAAAGAGAGCTGTCTGCATTATGCCCAGTGTAGGCAGAAAGAAGAGAGGAAAGAGTATCGAAGCCACAAGAGCGCCTGCATAGTCCGCGCTCAGGACATTGGAAATGTTTGTGCCGAGGGTGAATCTCTCTTCGAGAATCCTCACGATGAGAGGAATCTCCATACCGATCAGGCCACCTATGACTATGGTTTCGAGATAGAGGAATATGCTGTAGTTTTCGACTACGGCGAAGGCATAGAATAGTATGGCGGTACTGAAGCCTCCGAAGAGTGCAGTGAGCAGCTGGATATCTATGAAAGCCTCCACCAGCTTGTGAGTGATGTATCTCGAAAGCCACGCTCCTATACCCATGGAGCTCATGAAGACTCCTATGACTATGGAGAATTGATAGACCGAATCTCCAAGCAGATAGCTCGAAACCGTACCTTCGAGGAGTTCATAGACAAGACCGCTTATCGAAACCAGCATGGCCGCTATGAGCAGGAATATCGCTTTGGACGCTCCCTCTCTTCTCATACTCCACCTCTATCGTCGGGCAGGAGTTTCTCTCTGTATATTCTTAGCTTCTCCCGATAGCTCATTGCCGCATATGCGGGAGAGGGGGAGGGGAGGTAGTCCCTCTCTATCTCGAGGTGGCCAAATCCCTTTTCGAAAAGTCTCTGGGCTTTTCTGCCGGTGAAGAGCAGTCTCTTCACGGATGGGTGTCTCTCGAGCATAGCCTCGATATCGTTGAGCTCGATATCTCTCAGGGAGCTATCCAGAGAGTTCCGGCGACTGCACGAGGCCACCATATCCCACAGACCCCAGCGCATCTTCGCGAGGAGCTCTATCTTCTCCTCCACCGAATCGGCGGGCATTTTGGCGATATCTGCAAGCAGCCTCCAGAAGAGATTTCGTCTATGTCCGTAGTAGAAGTCGTTTTCGAAAGAGTCGATACTCGGAAAAGTGCCGAGTATCACTATCGAAGAATCTTCGAAAATCAACTCCGGGAAGGGGTGTCGAACTATCGTGCCTCTATCCATCTCTATCTGCAGGCCTTTCTCATATTGGAAACTATCAGTACGAATATGCTGAAGCAGAAGAGTTTTAAATCCAGTTCGCTTCCGAGATGGATATTTCTGAAGGTTTCGCTCTTGCTCATCGCCTCTCCCGCAAGCTGCATATTGACGATATCGGGCATATAGTAGTAGTTGAAGAGCATCGCACTCATGATGGCTACAAGGGCGGCAGCCATATCTATGCGGTCTCTTTCGAACATCTTGTATTTGTAGCCCTCGTAGAGGAATATCGCCACGATATTCAGGAGAATCACCTTGCCCAGTATTAGGAAATTGCGTGTCATTATCAGCCCCTCCTGATAGTGGCTGAGCAGATTTTCGCCAAGCCACTTTTGAGAGTTGAAAATTATCGGTGCGCTTATTGCATCCGCGAAGAGAGAGGCTCCCAGTGTGCTCGCCAGCACTGTCAGATAGGCTATCGTGGCTATCCTGAATCCCTTTTTCATCTACATATCCCTTTTGTCGATTGTGCCTTTTTCGCGCAAGATAGAGCAAAAAAGGGAAAATGTCAAGACTTTGGGGAGGAAATTTTCCTATATGTCGCGCTACTGTGTACGGAATAAGGGCTCTATGATACAATTCGCGCAATCATAATCGTGTTGATAAATATTGTCGCAGAGAAAGGACTTGCATGTTTGCCCGATTCGATATCGAGAAGGAGAGGCTCGAAGAGTTTCCGCAGAGGCTCGGGACTCTTCTCGATGAACAGCTTCGCAAAATAGAAGAGATTGCAGCCGCCAAGGATGCTGGATATGAGGATGTGATCAAGAGACTCGAAGAGATGGATGAGCAAAGAGCTCTCTTTTTCACTCCACTGTCGCATCTCAACAGTGTCATGAACTCCGAAGAGACGAAAAAGGCCTATGAGGAGTCTATAGCGCAACTGAGTCTGTTTCACAGCCGTGTATCGCAAAACAGAGCGCTTTATGAGAAGATAAAGGCTATCGAAAGCGACGATATATACAGAAAAAGAGTACTTCAAAACGAGATACGGGATTTCAGACTCTCCGGCGCCGACCTGGACGAGGAGGGCAAAAGAGAGCTCGAAGAGATAGATTTGAAGCTCAGCGAGCTTTCGAACCGCTTCGCCCAGAATCTGCTCGATGCCACCAATTCATGGGAGATGGTGGTAGAGAGTGAAGAGGATGTCGAAGGGATACCGGAGGAGGAGCTCGCCAAAGCCCGTTTCGAGGAGGATGGGAGGGTGAAATACCGTTTCACTCTACAGATGCCGAGCTATATCGCCTATATGACTTATGGTCCCAATCGGGAACTCAGAGAGAAGATATACCGGGCATATACCACGAGGGCTCCCGAAAATGCCGAAGTGATAGACGAGATACTGCGACTGAGAGAGAAGAAAGCCCGGCTGCTGGGCTTCGACAGCTACGCCTCCTATGCCCTGCAGACGAGAGATGCGCGAAGCGAAGATGAGGTGATGTCGTTTCTCGAGAATCTGCTGAAGCTCTCCATAGCCGCAGGAAGAGCCGAAATAGAGGAGCTTGGAAGATTCGCTTTGCGAGAGGACGGGCTTGAAGAGCTCGAAAGTTTCGATATAGCCTACTACTCCCAAAAGCTCAAAAGAGAGCTTTTCGACTACGACGAGAATATGAGCCGTCCATATTTCGAGAAGAGCAGAGTCGTGAAGGGGGTCCTCGGGATTGTGGAGGAGCTTTTCGGATACACTTTCAGGAAAAACGATATGAGACTCTGGCATGAGAGTGTGGAGTGCTACGATATCTATCGGGATGGCGAATTGTCGGCCAGAATCTATTTCGACCTCGAAGCGAGGAGAGAGAAGAGAGGCGGAGCGTGGATGCACGATTGGGAGACGAGGTTTCTCGACAGCAGGGGAGAGCTTCACCTCCCTTCGGCCTTCGTCGTAGCCAACTTCTCACCCGCACAGGGGGGTGAACCATCCCTGCTCAGACACGACGATGTGGTGACGCTCTTCCATGAAATGGGTCATGCGATACATCATCTCTTCAGCGCCATGGATGAACGCTCCATAAGCGGAATCAACGGTGTGGCGTGGGATGTCGTGGAGTTTCCGAGCCAGTTTCTCGAGAATTTCGCATACGAAGCCCCCATTCTGGAGCGCTTCGCATACCACTATCGTAGCGGAGAGAAGATACCTACAGAGATTCTCGGGGCTATAAAAAGAAGCAAAAATTTTCAGGCGGCCATGGCCATGCTCAGACAGTTGGAGTTTGCCATCTTCGACTTCAGACTCCATATGAAACTCTATCAGGGTGCCGAAGTCCGGGAGCTTCTGGAGTCTGTCAGAGAGAGGACAGCGCTTGTGAAGACTCCCCCCTACAACCGTTTCGAGCACGGTTTCTCCCATATTTTCGCCGGAGGATATGCCGCTGGATACTATAGCTACAAATGGGCCGAGGTGCTTAGCGCGGATGCCTTTTTCGCCTGTGTGGCGGAGGATGGTTCGTTCGACAGAGAGAAGGCCGACGGCTATGCGAAAAATATTCTGAGTCAGGGAGGGGCGGAAGATATGAGTACGCTCTACAAAAGATGGCTCGGCAGGAGGGCGAGACCGGAATCTCTGCTCGAACTTTACGATATAGGCTCGGGAGAGTAGTATTGAAGAGAGATTTTCTGCTTCTGCTTTCTTCCGTACTCGCCTCCGTGCTTCTTCTGCTCGCCGGTGCATGGAGCGCTCCCACATTCACGCAGAGAGAGAGTTTCATGGAGGCGCTCTCCATGTTTCTCTCGTTGCTCTTCGTATTTTCCGTCATTGTCGTCGTGGCCTACATGGGTTTGAGAGCCTTTTCGATATTTCTCTCTCTCTTCGTGGCGATGGCCATATCCATCTACGGTATCGAAGCGGGGCTTATGGTGATAGCCATGACATATCTGCTGTGGGGTTTCGTATTCTCCATAGAGCTTCTGCTGGCATATCACGGAGTCGAGAGTGCATGTCTCTGGTTTGTGCAACGCTATACGGCGAGGAGTTTCGAGATGGAATATAGGATTTTCTATCCACTGCTTTGGATATCCTATTTTCTATGGGATTATCTGCCTCGGCTCTTTGGCGGCAAAAGGGAGAAGTTACCTTTCGTACCATCAGGGGCCTATCGTCGTATATTGGATAGATTGAACGATAAATAAAATTGAATGACAATATTCATAATGGCATAATATACAAAAGCGTCTGATTGCCTTAACGAGGGGGAGAGATGGAAGATTTGAGAGTAGAAGAGGAGAATAGATATATCGAAGAGATACGGCAATCGTATGCGAGATTCGGATATATAATAGCGATATCTCCGCTTCTTATATACTTCGACTCGTTTTTCCCATCGAAGATGGGTAGATTGAATACGACCTTTATACTCTTTACGATATATGCTCTTTCGCACTACTTTTTTATCAGGAGATATCCGCAAAGAGCCCTGATTCCAAGAAAAATACTCACGATTGTCATAGATATCGCTGCGACCACTTTCTTCATATACACTCTGGATCGTTACGGTTTCATATTTCATGTTTTGTATGTATGGATCATTATGGGCAACGGTCTCAGATTCGGTCCGTACTATCTCTTTTTTAGCATGCTTTTGTGTGTGGGGGCGATTCTGGCTATCTATATCTTGAATCCTTTCTGGAAAGCTCGTGCATATATTGTTGTCTATATGATTGCCACATCTATCGTGGTGCCACTTTTTGCGCTTATACTGATGAGGCGATTGAGAGAAAAGAATATGGAGCTGGCGAAACTGCTTCGGCTCGTAGAGAGACAGTCCAGGATAGATTCACTCACCGGCATACCGAATCGTCTCTCGTTTGAATTGGAGTTAGAGAGATATATGAAAAGGAGGATACCTTTTGCACTTCTATTTATCGATATAGACGGTTTCAAAGCCGTCAACGACAATTTCGGACACGATATCGGAGACGAGGTGCTAAAAGAGGTAGCCCAGAGGTTGGACGATTCGATAGAAAAGGGTGATTTTTTAGCCCGTCTCGGTGGAGATGAGTTTGTGGTGATGAGTCGAGGGGGAGAAAAGATAGTGAGAAAATTGGCCGAAGATATATGCAGGAGACTCTCCGAGCCCTATGGAGAGAATGCAGAGATAGATTATCTTTCCGCAAGTATAGGTATAAGCTATTTTCCCAAGGATACGGAAGATGAATTCATGCTCAAAAGATATGCCGATATCGCTATGTACGCCGTAAAACAGGATGGAAGGAACGGCTACAAGGAGTATTGTCACTGCTGGAAGGGTCGAGAGCGAAAGCTATCCGATAAATATCGTCGCAACGGCGATTCGAATACCAAATCCCGTCCGAGCGGGTCGGGATGAGACGATGAAGATACTGGTACTCAACTCGGGAAGCTCCTCCATAAAGTTCAAATTGTACGACTTTCCCTCGAGAGAGCTCCTGCTTGCAGGGAGCATAGAGAGGATAGGGGAGGCGGACTCCTCTCTCAGACTCAAAGGGCGGAATCTCGAGCTCGACGAAAGAGTCGCTCTGGCCGACCATCGTCGGGCTCTGGAATCTCTCGAAGAGATTTTCAAAAAGAGCTCTCTTCTGGACTCTTTCGAAGAGCTCGGTGCCGTCGGGCACAGAGTGGTTCATGGAGGAGAGGATTTCGAAGAGTCCGTCCTCATAGACGAAGAGGTGATGGGTGCCATCAAGCGTAATGTCTCTCTCGCGCCGCTGCACAATCCGGCCAATATAGAGGGGATAGAGGTGATAGGCTCACTCTCTCCCTCCACACCGCAGGTGGCAGTATTCGATACGGCCTTTCATCAGACTATGCCCCCGGAGGCCTATATCTACGCCCTCGAAATCGAACTTTATGAAAAGTACGGAATTAGAAGATACGGTTTTCACGGCAGCTCCCACTCCTTCGTCTGTAAAAGAGCTTCCGAGATGGCGGGTATGGATAGCGCCTCTTTCGACACCATAACGCTACATCTGGGAAATGGAGCGAGTGTCTGTGCGATAAAGGGGGGAAAGAGTATCGAAACCTCCATGGGCTTTACACCTCTCGAAGGGCTGGTGATGGGGAGTAGAAGCGGTGATATCGACCCTGCGATAATCTTCCATCTATACAGAGAGCTCGGGATGAGTCTGCAAGAGATAGAGAGGCTACTCAACAGACGCAGCGGTCTGAAGGGGCTTTGCGGCGAGAACGATATGAGAGAGATAGAGCTCGCGGCAGCAAGCGGAAATGAGCGCGCTTTGGCGGCCATAGATATCTTCGTTCACCGTATAATCAAATATATAGGAGCCTATTTCGTACTCCTCGGCGGTGCGGATGCGATAGTCTTCACCGGTGGAATCGGTGAAAACAGCTCGTATATACGGGCCAGAGTATGCGAAAGACTCGAAGCGTTGGGTGTCCGTTTCGATAGTGAACTCAACGAAAGAGGCAGGGGAGATTTCCTGTTCAGTACGAAGGATAGTGCGCTAAGACTCTATACCGTGCATACCGACGAAGAGTCCGTCATAGCCGAAGATACCTATCGTATAGTGAGTCTTGCGGAGTCTATGAATCCGACTCCGTGAAAATCGAAGTTTTACACCATGCGGGGCTTTTTGGCGACTGAAACCGCCGCCTGGAAGAGTTGAGATTCACAGCGAGCGCGCAGCCGAGACTTCTTTCGCACAATCGCGTAGAAATCAATAGGGCATCATATCCATTTGTGCTTTTTAAGCCAGCGGAATATGAGCCAAGCTATGGCTATATTGCTTATCCATACGAAGAGATAGCTATATTTCCAGTCGAGTTCGGGCATATATTTGAAGTTCATACCGTAGTTGCCCACGACGAAGGTAAGAGGCAGGAAGATGAGCGATATGGCCGCGAGCCTCTGCATGGCCTGGTTCATTCTGTTGCTCAAAAAGCCCATGAGCAGGTTTTGCAGATAGCCTGTCCTGTCGAGATAACTCTTGGATTCGTTTATCGAGAAGGAGAGGTGCTCCTTGAGGTCTATGAACTCATACTTCAGTTTTTTGCGTATAGCCACCGGAAAGTGGTTGTAAACCTTGTTGACCACATCGTTGGACTGTATGGAGAGTTTGGCGAGGCGGTTGAGGGTGCGTCTGGCGAAATAGAGACTCTTTTGTACCTCCTGCTCGTTCAAATCCTCGGCGAAAATCCGATCCTCTATGAGCTCCAGTTTGTCGTCTATCCTGTCGAGTATGCTCATGGTATGGTCTATCATTATATCCATGACCGTATAGGTGATATATTCGAGCGAATCGCTCTGTCTGTATCTCTTGTAGAGGTTGGTAGTGATACTCTTGATGGTCTTTTCGTTTCTGCCGAGAAAGATGAATGTCTTGCCGGTGACTATGATGACCACATTTTCGTCGTCGTAATGCATATCGTCCTCTTCGTCGGCCACGAAGTATTTCAATACTATGAGTTTGAAGCGCTCGTTCTCTTCGTAGGTGATACTCTGATCTTCACTCTGGATATCCTCTATGAAACTCTCGGGAAAGTCGTGTTTTTTCAGCCACTCTATGATGGTTTCGTTGTAGATGGTGGTGAAGAGTACCTGCTTTTTGTTGTCGTCGAGTACTATCTCCTCCTTGCGGTATAGACGGTCGGAAAAAAGATACATATTGCAACCTTCACTCTCTATTGTGTCTGCGAGGAATAAAACGCTTCGGACGAAATCCGCTCAAAATGGAAAATCTCCGTATTATAGCAGGATGCCGGATGCTTTATGAATAATTGAGTAAAATACCTGCGATAATCTTATGACAAAGGTCGAAAAATGAGTCACTATATGCTCTTCTGCGGTACCGCCAATCCTCAACTCGGCGAAAAGATAGCCGAATATCTACAGATGCCTCTTACTAGGGCTACGATAAACCGTTTCTCCGACGGTGAGATAAATGTACAGATATCCGAAAGCGTCAGAGGTAAAGATGTCTTCATAATACAGCCCACATGCGCACCGGCGAATGCCAATTTGATGGAGCTTCTCATCATGACCGACGCACTCAAGCGCTCTTCGGCCAGATCGATAAACGCCGTCGTTCCCTACTATGGCTATGCGAGGCAGGATAGGAAAGCCGCTCCCAGAGTACCCATCTCCGCCAAACTCGTGGCCGACATGATGGAGACAGCCGGAGTGACGAGACTCATAACCGTGGATTTGCACGCTTCGCAGATACAGGGCTTTTTCAATATTCCAGTTGACAATCTCTACGGAGCGATACTCTTCATCGACTATATCAAATCGAAAAAGTTCGAAAACCCCGTCATAGCCTCTCCCGATATCGGAGGAGTCGCCCGTGCCAGATATTTCGCCAGTCGTCTCGGTATGGATATGGTTATAATCGACAAGCGCAGAGAGAGGGCCAATGTATCGGAAGTGATGAATATCATCGGCGATGTCGAAGGGAAGGATGTGATATTGATAGACGATATGATCGATACCGCCGGTACGATGGTAAAGGGTGCGGCCGCACTCAAGGAGAGAGGTGCCAACAGTGTCATGGCCTGCTGTACACATCCGGTACTCTCCGGGCCGGCGATAGAGAGAATCCGCGAAGGCGCTCTGGACGAACTGGTAGTCTCCGATACTATCCCCGTAGCGGTAGAGTGCAAAAAGATAAAGGCCCTCTCCACAGCCTCCATGCTGGCGGAAGTGATACGAAGAGTCCAGAACAACGAGAGTGTCAACTCCCTCTTCGAAACCAAATAAGGATAAAACTTGGCCAAAAAAGTACCTCAGTCCAATATTAGAAACTTTTCCATCATAGCACATATAGATCACGGCAAATCTACTCTTGCGGACAGGATAATACAGGAGTGCGGTGCTGTGAGCGAGCGTAAGATGAGTGCGCAGGTTATGGATACCATGGATATAGAGAAGGAGAGAGGTATCACGATAAAGGCGCAGAGTGTGAGGCTCGATTACTATAAAGATGGTGAACACTATATCCTCAATCTCATCGACACTCCGGGTCATGTAGATTTCTCATACGAGGTGAGCCGCTCTCTGGCCTCTTCGGAAGGGGCTTTGCTGATAGTCGATGCCGCGCAGGGGGTGGAGGCTCAGACCATCGCCAATGTCTATATAGCCCTCGAAAACGACCTCGAACTTCTGCCCGTGGTGAACAAGATAGACCTTCCCAGCGCCGACCCCGAAAGGGTATTGACGGAGGTGGAGGAGGCTATCGGACTCGACTGTACCGAACACAATCTCATATCGGCCAAGACGGGGCAGGGGGTGCCCGAGCTCATAGATGCGATAGTGGAGAGGATTCCGGCTCCCTCTGGAGATGAGAACGCCCCCACCAAAGCCCTCATCTACGACAGCTGGTTCGACAACTATCTCGGAGCGCTGGCGCTCGTGAGGCTTTTCGACGGCTCCATAAAGAAGGGTCAGATGATCAGAATAATGGGGAGCAACGAAGATCATCAGGTCCTCGACCTGATGTATCCCAATCCCATAGCCCCAATCAAGACAGCCGAGATAGCTACCGGCGAGATAGGTATAGTGGTGATGGGGCTCAAAACGGTCGAAGGTATAAAGGTGGGAGATACGATTACGGATGCCAAAAACCCCACCAAAGAGGCGATACCGGGCTTCGAACCGGCCAAACCCTTCGTATTTGCGGGAATATATCCGATAGAGACCGACAAGTTTGAAGATCTCAGAGACGCTCTGAACAAACTCAGACTCAACGATGCCGCTCTCACATTCGAGCCCGAAAGCTCTCTGGCGCTCGGGAGCGGCTTCAGAGTGGGATTTTTGGGTATGCTCCATATGGAGGTGGTCAAAGAGAGGCTGGAGAGGGAGTTCGACCTCGATCTCATAGCGACCGCTCCGACAGTCGTATATAGGCTCTTGCTGACCGACGGTAGCGAGCTGGAGATACAAAACCCGAGCGAACTGCCCGACCCCTCCAAGATAGATAGCATCTACGAGCCCTATGTGAAAGCCACGATACTCACACCCAACGATTTCGTGGGCAATCTGATAAAACTACTCAACGACAGAAGAGGTATTCAGGTCAAGATGGACTATCTGAACGAAAAGAGGGTTCTGATGGAGTACGATATCCCGATGAACGAAATCGTGATGGACTTCTACGACAAACTCAAGAGTACCACCAAGGGTTATGCGAGTTTCGACTACGAACCCGTCGGATTCCGTGCCGGTGACCTAGTGAAGCTCGATATCAGAGTGGCGGGCGAAGTGGTGGATGCCCTCAGTATCATCGTCCCCAGAGAGAAAGCGAGAACGAGAGGCCTCGCTTTCGTAAATCAGCTCAAAGAGTTGATTCCCAGACAGCTTTTCGAAGTGGCGATTCAGGCGAGTATCGGCAATCAGATAATAGCTAGGAGCAATGTCAAATCAGTGGGCAAGAATGTGACGGCCAAATGTTACGGAGGAGACATCACACGAAAACGAAAACTCCTCGAGAAGCAGAAAGCCGGTAAAAAGAGAATGAAGGCCATCGGAAAAGTGCAGGTACCGCAGGAAGCCTTCATGGCGGTGCTCAAGATAGAGAATTAAGGAGTGCATGATGTGGAACTGGATTACAGAGTGGGCTTTTCATATACATCTGATAATGGCTATCAGTTGGATAGGCGGGTCGATATTTATGTTCGTTCTCGGTATTACGCTCAGAGACAAAAAGGCTCAACAGGAGGTCTATCCTCATGTTGGCCCTATTTTCGGATGGTTCGAAGTGGCAGCCCTGATATCGCTGTTGCTTACTGGATATATCCTGGGTATCAAATATAATCTTTTCGAGCTTCTATTTGCGGATAACGGTACAGAGATATCCCATGCACTGAAGATGAAAGTATCGATGGTGGTGGTTTTGACGGTAGCTACCGTCATACACTTCGTGGTCGCATACAAAACAAATGGCAAAGAGAGGAGCAGAGTCGAACAGCTGCTCTCGAGAAGCTCTTCGATGCTGATATTTTTTCTCAATCTCTTCGTGATGCACTATGCCATCGTATTGAGAAATATACTATAAGAGAGTATATATAGAAAAAACTCTCTTTTTTTCAAAGAACTCTTGACAAAGATGTTTCTTTGAGATATAATTCCACCCACACAAGCGAATGGGGTATCGCCAAGCGGTAAGGCAACTGGTTTTGGTCCAGTCATTCGGGGGTTCGAATCCCTCTACCCCATCCACTTCGGATCTTTGATCCGCCTTTTCAATCGGACGCGGGATAGAGCAGTCCGGTAGCTCGTCGGGCTCATAACCCGAAGGTCGGGGGTTCAAATCCCTCTCCCGCAACCAAAACCCCACAGATTTGTCTATTATTAAGTTGTTATAGATGTAACGAGCATTGTGACGATAAAAATAATCGGGCGCTCCTTTTTGCGTATCTTTGTTCCAAAAATCCGCTTCGAAAAGCTCTTTGGCTGCAACATAATCTTTTTGATATGATTCGCAATTGTCTTTTTGGCTGAGCGATAATTCTTTGTCAATGAGTGGGAGGGTGAAATCATACCTTTGCATCTATGCGAGTTCAGTCGTGGAATTGTCGTTGGAGTCCATACAGACTTCCCATCACCGTGGAAAGCAAAGAGTCCTTCCAGCAAAGGAGCAGGGATTTCAGTCCCGTTTGATGCGCTTGGTTGCCGATAACGGCGTCTATTCGAGGTCGATAGCCCCGCTTCTATAAAAACAACGCACTTTGTATCTTGACAAAAAGATCGATACTCTGTTATTATGTAGATACAATGATATACAAGGATATACAAATGAAAAAAGCTATAAATATACGGCTGGATGAGGAGCTTTTGGCCGAACTCGACAGATACGCCGAAGAGTTGGAGAGGACGAGGACATATCTGATAGAAAAGGCGATAAGCGCCTATTTCGACAGATTGGATGAGATGATTTCCGATAAGAGAATCGACGAGGTCAAAAGCTCGAAGGTGGAGATCTATACTCTTGAAGAGGTGGCAAAGCAACTGGGTCTGCATTGATGTATAGAGTCATAATACCGAAGTTCGCCCTCAAAGAGCTCTCCAAAATCGAGAAAGCCGATCAGCAACTGATCTTCGACAAGATCAAAGATCTCGAAAAAGGTATTTTCACCAACGACAAAGCCCTCGAGGGTAAACATCGGGGCAAATTCAGAAAGCGGGCGGGAGCTTATAGAATCGTATATTTGAAAGAGAACGACATTTTACTCATAACGATCATCAGAATCGCCCATCGGAAAGAGGTATATTGAAAATCCCGTAGATTGGAAAGTGCCGGGTCGAATATCGTATAGAGATCCATATAAATTCACCACTGCCATAGAAAGCAAAAAGTCCTTCCTCCTCGACTTTTCGCACTTCATATCGAGAGGGCGAAATCGAAGTTGCGCTCTATGCGAGATTTTATCGGCGACTAAAGTCGCGGAATTGTCGTTGGAGTCCATACAGGCTTCCCACCGCCGTGGAAAGCGAAAAGTCCTTCCGGCAAAGGAGCAGGGACTTCAGTCCCGTATATTGTGATATTCGCCGATTTTGCAGTGCCGAAGTCCTTCGTGTTGGATATCTACAACCTCCCAGAATTCATCGTAGCTCAGGTTGGTCTGGGCGCTTTTTCCCTCATTCTCATCATCTTGGCGAGGATGAGAGAAAAGCTCATGAAATCTGGACTGTAATGTTGTATCAAAAGGCAATTGTAGAAGGCGGCTCAGGTTCCCATTGCCTCTAACTCTTCTTTTATCTTCTCCAGTTTCTGCTCCGCATCGGCGAGGGCTTTTCTGTTTTGCTCCACTACCGCTTCGGGGGCGTTGGCTACGAACTTTTCGTTCTTCAGCATACCACCTATCTTCATTATCTCTTTTTCGAGTTTCTCTCTCTGCTTCTGGAGTTTGGCGATGATGGGGGTCATATCTATATCCGCCGTGGATATGTAGCTTTCGAGATGGTCGCTCACATCGGTTACGGCAGGGTCGGGCTTTTGGGTGACGAACTCCACTCTCTCGGCTTTGGAGAGCTTCTCTATAAAGGGTCTCATAAGCTCTTCGTCGAAATCGGCCTCTATCCTGAGATAGGCCTTTTCTATACGCTGATTGGCCTTCTCCACGAGAGTCTTGCATCTGCGGATACTCACTATGGCCTCTATGGCGAGGGCGAAGTCTTCCATTATCTTCTCGTCGGGTTCACCCGCTACGGGATACTCTCTCACCATGATGGAGTCGCTCTCCTTTAGAGTCGTAGCGCCCAGACGCTGATAGAGATACTCTGTGATGTAGGGCATGAAGGGGTGCAGGAGTTTCATACTCTCTTTGAATATCGCGCCAAGCTCCGCCACACTCTCGCGGCTCGCCTTGCTCAACTCTATACCCCAGTCGCAGAACTCTCCCCAGAGGAAGCGGTAGAGTGTCGTGGCGGCGTCGTTGAAGCGGTACTGCTCTATATAGTTTCTCGTCTCCGCCACCGCCATGTCGAATCTACTGAGGATATATCTGCCAAGAGGCGTCTTTATGCGCTCCCTGTCGAGGTCTTCGAAGCTCTCGGCGTTCATCAGCAGATAGTTCGCGGCGTTGTAGAGTTTGTTGGTGAAGTTTCTGCTCTGCTCCAGCTTCTCGACGCTGAGTTTGATATCTCTCCCCTGTACGGCCAGTACCGCGAGGGTGAAGCGCAGGGCATCGGCGGAGTATCTCTCTATCATCACGAGCGGGTCTATCACATTGCCTTTGGATTTGGACATCTTTTCGCCCTTCTCGTCCTTGACCAGAGCATGTAGATAGATATGCGGGTATGGAAGCTCTCCTGTGAGTTTCTCTCCCATCATCAACATTCTTGCCACCCAGAAAAAGAGGATATCGAAGCCAGTTATGAGGAGCTGATTGGGGTAGAACTCCTCCATATCGCTCTCAAACCACTTTTCGCCCTTCAGCGCCTCGCCGTTGCCCCAGCCAAGTGTACTGAAGGGCCACAGGCCTGAGCTGAACCATGTATCGAGCACATCGGGGTCCTGATATATATTTTGACTGCCGCACTTTTCGCAGACTCTCGGGGTCTCTCCCTCGAAAGCCCACTGATGGGAGCACTCCTTACAGTACATCACGGGAATCTGATGCCCCCACCAGAGTTGACGGCTGATACACCAGTCGCGCAAATCTCTCATCCAGGCGTTGAAGCTGTTTATCCAGTGTTCGGGGAAGAATCGCGCTTCGCCGTCGTTCACTCTGCTAATGGCGTCAGCGGCGAACTCCTTTTTGACGAACCACTGTTTGGAGATATAGGGCTCCACGATATTTTTACATCTGTAGCAGTGTCCCACCTGATGGCTGTGCTCCTCTATCTTTTCGATGAAGCCCTCATCTTGGAGCTTTTCGACCACCTTCTCTCTCGCTTCGAGCCTCTCCATACCGGCGAACTCTCCGGCGAACTGGTTGAGTATCCCGTTTTCGTCGAATATCGTAATGAAGTCGAGACCGTGGCGCAATCCCACTTCGTAGTCGTTGGGGTCGTGCGCGGGAGTCACCTTGACCAGACCCGTACCGAACTCCATATCGACATGCTCGTCGGCGATGATAGGTATCTCTCTCTCTATCAGAGGCAGTATCACCGTCTTGCCTATGAGGTCTCTGTATCTCTCGTCGTCGGGGTTGACCATGACGGCCGTATCTCCGAAGTAGGTCTCCGGTCTGGTGGTGGCTACCGTGATAGTGCCGCTTCCGTCGCTCAGAGGATAGCGGATATGATAGAGTTTACCGTCGTGCTGTTCGTACTCCACCTCTATATCGCTCAGCGCACCGTCGTGGGTACACCAGTTTATCATATAGTTGCCCTGATAGATATACCCCTCGTCATACATCTTTTTGAAGGCCTTTTTGACAGCGTTTGCCAGACCTTCGTCCATCGTAAAGCGCTCTCTGCTCCACGCGGGAGAGACTCCGAGCCTTCTGAGCTGTTTAGTGATGGCATCTCCGGAATTTTCCTTCTGTTTCCATGCCAGCTTCAAAAACTCTTCTCTGCCAATCTCCTCTTTTGTCTTTCCCTCTTTAAGAAGCTGTTTTTCCACTACATTCTGGGTGGCGATTCCGGCATGGTCGGTCCCGGGTTGCCAGAGAGTCTTGTAGCCATCCATCCTCTTGTAACGGACGATGATATCTTGGAGTGTGAATGTGAGCGCATGTCCTATATGTAGATGTCCCGTCACATTGGGCGGTGGCATCATGATGCAGAAGGTTTTGCCCTCTTTTTGAATAGAGTCGTTACCATCTGTCTCGAAATAGCCTCTATCCTCCCATATGCGGTAGTAGTCACCCTCCACCACTTTCGGGTCGTAGTGGCTCTTTTTGCGTTCCTGGCTCACGATATACTCCTTGGAGAAGTTTTTCGCGATTATATCCAAAACTATCTGATTGAGCTCGCCGCCCCTCTGCAGGGAGGCCGAATCGCTCTCGGGACGAAACCAAAAGGGCTCGAAAATCCACCGTGGACGGACGGAG
>OFCA01000018.1_pt1 | contig 34298 bp, 27 predicted proteins | sample 1520721 | NCBI WGS metagenome assembly OFCA01 (sample SAMEA3696450, study PRJEB22514) | metagenome | biome: water; feature: marine; material: hydrothermal vent | place: Pacific Ocean | collected 2014-08-16 | depth 1514 m
CACTTTGAACTCGAGTATATATATTTTCTCTCCTACCTCTATACTCAAATCTATTTTGCCTCTATTGCTTACATCCTCGGCTCTTATCTTCAGGGCGCTTCCTGCAAGATAGGCATAGACTATCGAAGCATAGTAGCCTTCATAGTGTGCTATATCGTTTCTTCTGTAGTTCTCGTAGGCTATGGAAGAAAAGAGTGCTTCGAGACTCTCTTTGAAGGTATCCATATCTCCATTGGACAAGGAGAGATATATACCCATCTTCACATCGGAGTTCACTTCACCGCTCAGGTAATCTATTATTAGATTGTTCAGCGATATCTGCACCTCCATATTGGGCACTCTTAGTCTATAGCTGTAACTACCGAAGGGCAACTCCTCCACACTATCTATGGTCAGATATCCAGCCTGAAAGAGGAGAGACTCTATCTTGAGATTCTCTATATCGAAAGAGTTTAGCAGTGTCTCATCGGTTTTGAGGTTTTGCAAAGAGGGTAGGTAGTAATTTCCCTTTTCAAGCAGCTTCACAAGAGCGAAAGCGTTTCCACTCTCCCACCAGTAGGATCTGAATCTAAAGTCGTTGTTTATAAAAAGAAGGATATCGAAGGGATTATATACACTCTCTCCCAGAAAGTTGTAGCCATTATACCAGAGTCTTATCTTCTCTCTATCTGCCCCCTTCAGATAGGGGGCGAAGGTGCTGTCTATATCTTTTTGGGTATATCCGCATATAGTTGCGTATCTACTCATGAGGGATATATCGCTTATATTGTTCAGACCACTGAAGATACTCGCTTTGGAGAATTTGCTAATACCTGTGAGGAAGGCGAAGCGGATATATCTATCACTGGCTTTGAGTACGGAGTATATAGCTCTTAGAAAATCTCTATTCTCATTAGCCCTTTGTATATCCTCTATATTGTCCAAGATAGGTTTGTCGTATTCGTCTATGAGGATGACTACGGGTTTTTGATACTTCTCGTAGGCTCTTTGTATGAGCTCTTCGAAGCATCCATCCGCACTTTGTGTTTTTTTGCAAGATACTCCGAGTCTCTCTTGGTTTTGCTGCAATATATCCAGAGCCACTCTTTCGAGTTTTTCGAGGCTGCTCATATCTCTTCGCCACTCTATCTTGATGACAGGATAGGCTTCGAAGTCGTATCTATCGTATATGTAGAGCCCTTTAAAGAGCTCTTTTTTGCCTTCGAAGATATTGTGCAGGGTATCCAAGAAGAGAGATTTACCAAATCTCCTCGGGCGGGAGAGGAAGACATATTCATAATTTCGAATGAGCTCGAGGGCCTCTTTGCTCTTGTCTATATAAAGATAGTCTCCTTCTCGTATTTTGGAGAAGGTCTGTATGCCTACGGGTAGTCTCTTCATCTGCTCTCCTTGTGTGGAGTTTGCACGATTATAGCAAAAAGTATTATTCGAAGGTTTACCTTTTCAACGCCTCTCAAAAAGCCAATACGCTACCAAATCTCGACTATCTACAGAAGCTTTCGATATATTGCGATGAACCAAATAGTGTTTAGAACTCTTTGTATCTATTTAAAAAGAACCAAAGAGATTATCAAATGAAGGCATCGAGGGGTATTTTCTCTATTTTCCTTATTTATTCGAGGGGTCGTTTCACCGATTATGGTATATTTTCATATCTATAAACGAAAGGCGGAAGAGATTTTGCGAATCGTAAAATATATCAACAAATTAGCGGCCGTAGTGCTGCTGACAGGAGTCGTCATGGCAAATTCCTTACCGGAATATCATCACCGAAGACTATCCAACGGACTCGAAGTCTATGCCATACCTATGCACAACGATACCGGGGTGATAACCACGGATATCTTCTACAAAGTTGGAAGCAGAGACGAGACCCTCGGCAAAAGCGGGATAGCGCATATGCTCGAGCATATGAATTTCAAATCGACGAAAAATCTCAAAGAGGGGGAGTTCGATTCCATCGTCAAGGCCCATGGAGGGGTCAATAACGCCTCCACAGGTTTCGACTATACACACTACTTCATAAAGAGCAGCTCCTCCAATTTGAAGATGGCGATGGATCTCTATGCCGAATTGATGAGCAATCTGAATCTGAGGGATGAGGAGTTTCAGAAAGAGAGAAAGGTCGTGGCGGAGGAGAGACGCTGGAGAACGGACAACAACCCTATGGGCTATCTCTATTTCAGACTCTTCAATACACACTATGTGGAGCACAGCTATCACTGGACACCGATAGGTTTCATGCACGATATAGAGAGTTGGAGTATAGAAGATATCAGAGAGTTTCACTCCCGTTTCTACAGGCCCGACAATGCCATACTGATAGTGGCCGGCGATATCGAATCCGAAGCTGTCTTCAGGCAGGCCGAAGAGAGTTTCGGAAAGATAAAAGTGAAAAAGCCGGCTGGAGCTTCGCCGCTTTGCAGAGCCAACAGCCCCTACGAGCCTCCGATAGATGGTGCCAAAAGAGTGGAGTTGCGCAAAGAGTCCAACAAGCTCGACATCATCGCCATCGCCTTCTCCATACCCAATTTCGCAGACCGCGACCAGGTAGCTCTCTCTGCCATATCGGAGCTTCTAAGCAGCGGCAAAAGCAGCAGGCTGCAGGAGGAGCTGATTCAAAAAAGGCAGATAGCCAATCAGGTCTTCGGCTACAATATGGAGCTCAAAGACCCCGGAATCTTTCTTTTCCTGGCTATGGCCAACCCCGGGGTGAAGGCGGAAAGTCTCGAAGAGGCCATATGGGAGCAGATAGAGAGACTCAAAAAGGGGGATGTGAGCGAAGAGGAGATAGAGAAGGTCAGGCTCAACACCAAAGTCGATTTCATTCACGAGCTCGAGAGCTCCTCCTCTACAGCCGATCTTTTCGGCAGCTATCTCGCCAGAGGCGATTTGAAGCCGCTTCTGGATTATGAAGATAATTTGGATAAAATAACACCCGAAACTATAAAGGAAGTGGCCAAGAAATATTTCCGAAAAGATAAATCCACCACCATCATCCTCAGGAGCAGCGAAAAATGAGCCAGAATGTATGCGGCGCCATGACGGCGCTCATAACACCCTTCAAAAACGGCGAACTCGATGAAGCCGGTTATGCCTCTCTGATAAGGAGACAGATAGCCAACGGTATAGATGCGGTAGTGCCTGTGGGTACCACCGGAGAGAGTGCCACACTCAGCCACGACGAGCACAAGAGATGTATAGAGATAGCGGTGGAGGTGTGTAGCAAAAGCGATGTAAAGGTGCTTGCGGGGGCGGGAAGCAACGCCACGCATGAAGCCATAGATATAGCGCGACATGCGCAGGAGTGCGGCGCCGACGCTCTGCTCTCCGTCACTCCCTACTACAACAAACCCTCGCAGGAGGGGCTCTATAGACACTACAGAGCCATAGCCGAAGCCGTAGAGATTCCGGTGATGCTCTACAATGTCCCCGGTCGCACCTCCGTGGACCTTCTCCCTTCGACCGTATTCAGACTCTTCGACGAGGTGGAGAATATCTACGCCATCAAAGAGGCCACCGGCTCGATGGAGAGGGCGGTCGATCTCCTCGCGGCAAGACCGGGTCTATGTCTCGTGAGCGGAGACGATGCCATAGACTATCCGCTTCTGGCAAATGGTGCCCAGGGGGTCATATCGGTCACGGCGAATCTCCTGCCCAATCTCAAAAGCAGACTCGTACATACCGCTCTTGGCGGCGACCTCGCCACCTCCAAAGCCATCAACGACTCTCTATACCCGATAAACAAGGCGATGTTCCTGTCGAGCAATCCCATACCCGTCAAGGCCGCCATGTATATGGCCGGGCTGATAGAGTCGCTGGAGTATAGATTGCCGCTGGTACAACCCGATAGCGAAACGATGAAAAGGATAGAAGAAGCGATGAAAAACTATGAGATACCCGGAGCCGTAAAATGAGTGAGAGCAAGACACTGGTGATAACCGGAGCCACCAAGGGAATAGGCAAGGCAATAGCGCAGAAGTTTGCATCCAGGGGTGTGAATGTGGCCTTTACCTACAATTCTAATGCCGAGAAGGCCCAGGAGCTGGTCGAGGAGTGGAGCAGGGAGTATGGAGTGAAGGTCAAAGCCTATGCGCTCAACATTCTCGAGCCCGAACAGTTCAAAAGACTCTTTGGCGAGATAGATGAAGATTTCGAGAGAGTGGACTATTTCGTCAGCAATGCCATGATATACGGCAGAGCGGTCGTCGGAGGTTACGGCAAGTTCATGAGACTCAAACCGCGCGGTCTGAACAATATCTATACAGCGACCGTGGATGCCTTCGTGCTTGGAGCGCAGGAGGCCGCCAAGAGGATGCAGAAGGTCGGAGGCGGCGCAATCGTCACGATGAGCTCCACCGGAAATATGATTTATATAGAAAACTATGCGGGTCACGGTACGAACAAGGCCGCCGTGGAAGCGATGATGCGCTATGCGGCTGTCGAGCTCGGTGAGTACAATATCAGAGTCAATGCGGTAAGCGGAGGTCCTATCGAGACCGATGCTCTCAAAGCCTTTACCAACTACGAAGAGGTCAAGGCCGAAACCATCAAGCGCTCGGCGCTCAACCGTATGGGCTATCCCGAAGATATAGCGGGGGCTGTCTGGTTCCTCTGCTCGGAAGAGGCTTCCTGGATTACGGGGCACACTCTCGTGGTGGATGGCGGAACCTCCTTCCGGTAGTACTCATGCCCATCTGCGATAGAGAAAAGTCTCTCGCCGCACAGGCGGGGAACATACCCAACATACTTGCCTTCATCCGCCTGCTGATGGCTCCTCTGATGTTCGCTCTGCTCGTAAATAGAGATGCCGAGATTTTCGAGGGTATCCACTACAGCTGGCTCGACTACTGGGCGGCGTTCATCTTCGTGCTCGCCAGTGTGACCGATTTCTTCGACGGCTATATCGCGCGCACCTTCAGACAGATAACGACACTCGGAGCCATACTCGACCCCCTCGCCGACAAGATGTTGACGCTCGCCGGATTTCTCGGATTGATGATGCTCGATAGAGCTTCGCCCTGGGCTATCTATCTCATACTCACAAGAGAGCTCTTCATCACCGGTCTGCGGGTATCGGCCATGAGCAGGGGGATGGATATATCCGCCAGCTGGATGGGGAAGGTCAAAACGGTGGTTCAGATGATAGCCATCGGCTTTCTGCTCATGGAGTGGAGCGGGGGAGAGGCGCTTTTGTGGCTTTCGGTCCTCTTCACTCTCTATTCCGGTTACGAGTATATAAGAGATTTCGTGAAAAAACTCACCTGATAGATGCAGCTTAGTCCCAAACAAAGAGCCATAGTCGAGTTGAGAGAGGGGGAGCATCTCGTTCTCGCCCCTCCCGGTACGGGCAAGACGGAGATACTGGTACGAAGACTCACATACGCTCTGCGCAACGGGGTGGACTCTTCGAAGATGCTATGCCTCACATTCACCAACAGAGCCGCGAGAAATATGATAGACAGAGTTCGCGCGGAGTTGGGCGAGCACGATATCTTCATAGGCAATCTGCACAGTTTCTGCCACCACTTCCTCAAAAAAGAGAGACTGATTTCGGCCGACTCCTCTCTGCTGGACGAGGAGGATATGTCTCAGCTGATATCCGAATCGGCTAACTTGCATCTCTCGGGCAGTGAGTTCTCCTTCGACAACTACGAGCTTGGGCAGTACATAGGATATCGCAGGAAGATGGAGTATAGGCTCCCCCGAAGATTGATAGAGACTCCTCCCCTTAGGGGAAGGGAGGAGACGAAGATACTCGAAGCGATATACAGAGAGTACGAGAGAATCAAAAGAGAGTCGAACTATATCGATTTCGACGATCTTCTCGTCTTGAGCCACTACCATCTGCAGAAGATGGCCAAAGCCGGGAAAATATCGCAATACGAATGGCTTCAGATAGATGAAGTGCAGGATTTGAACCCTCTGCAGTGGGCCATCGTGGATCTTCTGGCTCCAAGAGAGCGAACGCACAGACTCTTTTTCGGAGACTACGAGCAGGCCATCTTCTCTTTTATGGGTGCGAAGGTGGAGCAGCTGCATGAGATAGAGAAATTCGCCACCGTCCATCATCTGCACGAAAACTATCGCTCTCCCGGCTATCTGCTGGATCTCTACAACAGATATGCCAAAAAGTGGCTCTACCCCAGATGGAAGAGCGAGCCTGTAGCCCGCAGAGATATGCCGAGAGAAAAAGGGGCCATGGCTCTGAAGGCGATTGTCACAAAAGAGGGATATGGCACCTTCGACGACGAGATCGAGTGGCTGCTGGAAAAGAAACTCCCCGCCGTCCCGAAAGACTCTACCGCCATACTCGTAAGAACCAACACTATGGCCGACAGGATAGCCGGGAGCTTCGACAGGAGAGCCTTGCCATATTTCAAGGTCTCCGGTTTCGACCTTTTCAGAAGAAAGGAGATAAAAGACCTGCTGGCCTTTTTCGCCGTTATCGTAAACGACAGAGACAGAAACGCCTGGAGCAGAATCTTCAGCATATACGCCGGTATTCCCACCCTCAGAGAGTCGAGAAATTTTCTCAACACTCTCTTCGATAGAGCTTTGCATCCTCTCGATTTCATAGACGAAGAGAGCTTTACGAAGAGTTATCCGGACTATTTCGTCGATTTGGTCGAAAATGGCAGAGTGGTGCTTTTCGATACCGAGACGACAGGTCTCGATACCCGAAACGACGATATCGTACAGATTGCGGCCATAGAGTTGATAGAGGGTCGTGTAGGTGAAAGTTTCGAAATCTTTATCTCCACCGACAAAAGTTTACAAGAGTCCGTCGAGGTTCACCACATAACGGAAGAGTTTCTGAAAAAGCGGGGTAGGGATAGAGCGGAGGCTCTGCGGAGTTTCGCCGATTTCGTAGGGGATGCACCGCTGATAGCGCACAATATAGCCTACGACTACGATATTCTTCGTCACAATCTCGAGAGAGTCTCCCTCTCTACAGCGCTGAGAGACAACGAACTTCACGATACGATAGAGATAGCCAGAAGAGTCTATCCTTCGGCACGCTCCTACAGGCTGGAGTATCTTCTCGAAGAGTTCGGTATAGAGGGGGTCAACTCCCACAACGCCATGGATGATGTCAAAGCCACACTCAATCTCCTGCTTCACTGCAAGAGCTCTATCGCATCGGGTCGAGGGAGCAGAGCCCTCTTCATAGAGAAGAACGAAAAGGTGCTCGAAAAGTTCTCTTCTCTATATTCGCCCGTATATAGGGCGGTTTCGGGGAATTTTTCCAAAGAGTTGCCGCTGCATGAGGTGGTCTCCATGGTGATGGGCTACATGAACGACCATCTCGGATACAGGACATCGCCCGGGATATACAGAGAGCTCGAAAAACTGCTCAATCATATGCGCCATAGCTGTGAAGCGGATACTCTTTTTGCTTCCATCAACCGCTATATGCCGGAGTATGCGAGATACAAAGAGTCCGATTTGCTGCTCGAAGACGACAAGATACTCATAGCGACCATACACAAAGCCAAAGGGCTGGAGTTCGAAAATGTGGTCATTCCCGCATGTACGGACGAAAACTATCCCTCGTTTTTCGCCAAAAAGAGTGGTCCGGAAGCGATACGGGAGGATGCGAGACTGCTCTATGTGGCCTTGACGCGGAGCAGACGAAGAGTACTCATAACGATGCATACGGTGGACGAGAGGGGCAAGAGGCAGTCTATTTCGAGATTCATAGAGCCCTTCCTCGATATTTTCGACTGAGTATTTACCACAAGATGGCTCGAGAGATAGATAGGAGTATCTGCAAGTGAGAAAGCGAAAAGAGTTGACGGCCAATCACTACCGGAGCCTAATGACAAGCCTGCAATTCGTAAAGAACAGGATGATATTTTTCATCCTCTTTTGCGTCTATGCTCTGCTGAATGTATTGGCGACTACGGATAAAAATATCTATATGCTCGATAGTGTCAAAATGCCTCTTTTGAATATCGAGCTCCCTTTGATCTCCTTTTATATAGTCATTCCGCTATTTCTACTCGCACTACAGTTCAATCTGCTATATATGATGCACAGCCATAGAGAGCTTTTGCAAAACGCACACAAAAATAGCGCCAGAGAGCTAAAGAACTTCCCAAAAGGGCTCTACGAGGGGGCTCTACTCCACTCCAACAACGCTTTTTTATACAAGATAGTGAAGCTATTTCTCTATCTCATCGTCTTCTACTCTCCCATAGCTGTATTGATAGCCTTCTATCTGAGATTTGGAGACTATCAAAACTTCGCCCTCAGCTCATGGCATCTGATTTTGCTCATTCTATCGGTAGCGGTGATATCTCTTTTTGCAGATGTCTTCGAATTCGAAGGAGAGAGAAGAGCGGTATCTATCATCTTGAAGTATCTATCGATAGCTTTTCTAATATCTATCATATCCGGCCTCGCTCTCTACCACTACAAGATACTCCACAGGATAGACAAAAGCGATTTTACGAAAAAGGATATAAAGTTTTTCAAAAAGTTCCATAGCGAGCTGAAAGAGACCGGACTCGGGATAGAGGAGCTTCTATATCCGAGACTCGTGATCGAAAACGAGGTGCTCATACCATACGACAAAGAGCTTCTGACTCTGCTATCGAATCTGAAAGAGAGCAATGATACGAAGCTGCTTATGAGCAATATTCCCTTTAAACAGAGCCATAGAAATTTCAGATTGGCGAAATTCGGGCACTCTATTATGATAAAAACAGACTTTAAAGGCGGACATTTCGAGGGTGCCAATTTGTGGTATGCAGAGCTACAGGGTAGCAATTTTAAGGATGCAAATCTAACAAGTGCCGATTTGTATCATGCAGAGCTACAGGGTGCCTATTTGTGGTGTGCAGAGCTACAGGGTGCCTATTTGGAGGATGCAAATCTAACAAGTGCCAATTTGTACCATGCAGAGCTACAGGGTGCCGATTTGTTTGAAGCAAATCTACAGGGTGCCGATTTGGAGACTGCAAAGCTACAGGGTGTCAGTTTGATCAATGCAAATCTACAGGGTGCCAATTTGTGCGGTGCAAATCTACAGTATGCCTATTTGTATCATGCAGAGCTACAGCGTGCCCATTTGATCTATGCAAAGCTACAGGGTGCCCATTTGGAGATTGTAAAGCTACAGTATGCCGATTTGAGCGATGCAAATCTAACAAGTGCCGATTTGAGCGATGCAAAGCTACAGGATGCCAATTTGAGCGAAGCAGATCTACAGGGTGCCCATTTGAGAAATGCAGATCTACAGGGTGTCCATTTGAGCGGTGCAAAACTACAGCGTGCCCATTTGAGAAATGCAAAGCTACAGGGTGCCGATTTGTATAAAGCAAATCTACAGGGTGCCTATTTGAAGTATGCAGAGCTACAAGGTGTCAATTTGAGCTTTGCAAAGCTACAGCGTGCCTTTTTGAGGTATGCAAAGCTACAGCGTGTCTTGGGGGGGTGCAAAGCTACAAGGTGCCAATTTGAGCTATGCAGAGCTACAGCGTGCCGATTTGAGGTCTGCAAAGCTACAGCGTGCCGATTTGTTTGATGCAAAGCTACAGCGTGCCGATTTGTTTGATGCAAATCTACAGGGTGCCAATTTGAGGAAAGCAAATCTACAGTACGCAGATCTCAATAGTACAAAATTGTAAGGAGCATATTTTTACAAATGCGATTTTAGGGGCGCAAGAGATATTGGAGAGATAGACAAAGAAGCTCTGGATAGAGAAGAGGCAAAAAAACTGAAAGAGCTTGTAGATAATGTATATGATTTTGTGCTTGATAAAGATAAAAAGTCTAAGATAATAGGCGCTATAGATAGTGCGGTAGGCGAAAAACCCGATGAGTGGCTGAAAAAACAGGATATCATATTCGGTGAACTAACGAAAGAGGAGAAAGAGAGATTTTGCAAAGAGAACGGAGCGTATATCGATAAAAAGTTAAGAAAGGAAATAGGGTGCGATAAGCAGTAGTGCGAAACGAAACAGAGACCAAAGGAGTCGGAAGCTTCAGCCCCGCATAGATGGTAGATGGACTTTCGCTTTCCATTTCGATGGCGAGTTCTATGGACTCCAACGCTAATTCCGCGACTAAAGTCGCAGCCCCAAGTAGATGGACTTTTATAATCCATGGCGATGGTAAGCTTGTATGAACTTTTGTGTTGAAGATAATGTCAAGAAATGTTCGTAATTTTCCTTCCCAGTAAATATATTCAAGCAACATTCAGCCGCACCTCGTAAATTTCCATCACCTCCTGTAGCTTCTTTTCATCTCCCAATCCTCGGCATACTCCATCAAATAGGTGCCGATGAGTCTGATATAGGATGCCTGGGAGGGAAAGACTGATACGACCCATGAGCGCCTTCGTACCTCCTTGTTGATACGCTCCAACGTGGACACCTACCGGCAAAACCCACTTCACTCTTTACGGCTTCATCGAATTCCTCGAAAAGGCCATCGACTCCTCCTCTATGAAGCTCTACAGTCTCCACCATGCCAAAAAGGTCAGGGAGTGGGTCGAAGAGCATTAGGAGAAGATCGCACTCTTCTACCTACAGGATCTCAATTCCGACGAATATCTCAAGCATGAGATGCACTATTGATAAGCGATGAGAAGCCGGATTTAAATTTCACTTGATATTGCTTAGCTACAAAACTGACAAGATATCTGTAAATCAGAGTATCTTTTCGACAATCAACTGTAAAGTCCGTCTATCGTTGAAGATATTCTCCGAAACGGTGTATATGATATCTATTTTTTCACTATTTTCTATCTTCTCTATCTCACTCTCGCTCAATCTGAATTTCAGTATCTCTATGAATATATCTCCATTTCTGGCTATGAATTTCAGATGTCTGCCGTCACTCATATATCTCTTCTCCCGAATATATACATCTCTGGCCAGAAACTTTGGTTTTCTATTCTTCTCACCATAGGGCTCGAAAGAGTCCAGTATCGCATAGAGATTCCAGTCTATGGAAGATAGCGGCAACTCTCCGAGAATATCGGGGTCGATATAGTCTCTATTGTCGCAATTCTCTTTCGCATGTCTGCGGATAGCCTGAGTGAAAGAGTCCAGATCCTTTTTTTCAAGACTCAATCCTATAGCCGCTTTGTGTCCGCCGAACTTTTTGAGCCTGTCGCTGCAGCTACTGACCATATCGAAGAGATTGCACTCACCGAAACTTCTGCCGCTACCCTTGTAATCCTCTCCATTGGCTGTAAGAATGATTGCCGGTGTCTCGAAGGCTCTTGCCACTCTCGAAGCGACTATACCTATGACTCCTTCGTGCCAACTATCGGAGGCTATCACCTGTATCGCCTCATCCTCTTTCGCGAGCTCCATGGCTTCTGCCGTGATACTCTCTTCGAGGAGTTTCCGTCTTTCGTTGCATTCGACAAGCCTCTTGAGATAGTTTCTGGCATCGTATATGTTTCGTGCACATATATACTCGCAGGCTATGGAGGCATCCTCGACTCTTCCGGCACTGTTGATCACAGGTGCGAGGCCGAAGGCTATATCTTCCGCTCTCAGGCGCTCTTTGGAGCTATACTCCCTATAGGCTTTCATAAAGGGCATATCACTGCTCTGTAGAATGGAGAGTCCGCTTTTGACTATCGCTCTGTTGATATGAAGAAGGGGCATGATATCGGCTATGATGGCGAGTGTCGCAATCTGAAGCATACTCTTCATATCTATATCGACTCCGAGACTCCTTTTGAGTGCGGCACAGAGATACCAGGCTATCTGGGCTCCGCATACCTCATCGTAGGGGAAGGTGCAATCTATCTGCTTCTGATTTACGATGGCATATGCCGCAGGCGGTATCTTCGGTACGATATGGTGATCGGTAATAATGAGATCGATACCTCTCCTCTCACACTCACTGGCAGCCTCCAAAGATGAGATACCGTTGTCCACCGTGATAATCAGATCGGCATCCGCAATTCTCGAGAGTAGAGAGGGGGAGAAGCCGTAGCCGTCCCTGAATCGATTGGGAATGAGCCAGTCGAGATCGTATCCGAGCTCACGAAAGAAGAGCCTCATGATCGCCGTGGAGCAGACACCGTCCACATCGTAATCGCCTACGAGGACTATCTTCTCCCTCCTCTTCAAAGCCAAAACTATCCTATCTGCAGCCTTTTGCATATCTTTGAACATATACGGATCGGGAAGATCGGAAAGTTTCAAAAAACCATCTTCAAATCTCGAGAAGAGAAGCTCCTCTATCTTTTCGGCCGAGAGGAGAGGCAGAGTGTCGTAACTCAAGCTTCGGCACTCTTCATTGCGGCTTCAACGAAAGAGAGTATGGCCGGATTGGGATTTTGCAGTCTGGAGGTGAACTCAGGGTGAAACTGTACTGCGAGGAACCACGGATGCTCTTTCACTTCGACCGCCTCTATAAGGCCGTCCGACTCTCCAGTCACCTCCATACCGGCACTCTCCATCTCCTCCCTGTATGCGGGATTGGCTTCGTAGCGGTGTCTGTGTCTCTCGTATATCACGGTACTGCCGTACGCCTTCTCCAGATTGCTTCCCTTTTTGACATCGCATCTATACTCGCCGAGCCTCATTGTCCCACCCAGTGGTGAAGTCGTCGTCCTCACCTGCTTGGTACCGCTCGCATCTATGAATTCATCGATGAGATATATCATGGGGTGTTTCGTGTTTTTGTCGAACTCCATGGAGTTGGCATCCTCATAAGCCAGTACATTTCTGGCGAACTCTATTATGGAGAGTTGCATTCCCAGACATATTCCCAAAAAAGGTATTTTATTCTCTCTGGCGAATCTTATCGACTCTATTTTGCCTTCGACTCCTCGCTCTCCGAAACCGCCCGCTACGAGTATTCCGTCCACTCCGTTGAGATACTTCTCCGCCGTATCGTCCTCCACCTTTTCACTATCGACCCACTTTATTTTGACTCCCCTGTCCAGATGCGCGCCGGCGTGCATCAGGGCTTCGGTAAGAGACTTGTAGGACTCTTTGAGGTCGAGATACTTTCCTACGAAAGCTATCGTGACTTCATCGGCCGGTTTGAGTATCTTGTTTACGAGTGTGTTCCACTCATCCATCTTCGGATGCAGTTCACCAAGCTTCAACTGTCTGGAGATTGGACCCAGAATATCCTGCATGAGGAAATTTATGGGTACTCTATAGATGGTAGGGGCGTCTATGGCCTCTATGACACTCTCTTCATCCACATCACAGCTGTTGGCGATTTTGCGTTTCATCTCCACGGGTACGGGCTGTTCGGCTCTGAGAATCAGCATATGGGGAGCTATACCTATCCTTCTGAGCTCCTGTACGGAGTGTTGTGTAGGTTTGGTTTTCAACTCTCCAGCAGCTTTGATATAGGGCAGAAGAGTGACATGTATGTTCATGACATTCTCTCTCCCCAGATCATGCTTCATCTGTCTGAAGGTTTCGAGGAAGGGCAATCCCTCGATATCTCCCGTCGTACCTCCGAGTTCGACTATCAGAATATCTTTGCCCTCTCCCGCTCTTCTTATTCTATCTTTTATCTCGTTGACGATATGGGGTACCACCTGTATCGTCTTTCCGAGATACTCCCCTTTTCTCTCCTTTTCGATTACCGATTTGTATATCTGTCCGGTAGTGAAGTTGTTGGCTTTGGTGAGCGATGTATCGAGAAATCTTTCGTAGTGCCCGAGGTCGAGGTCCGTTTCGGCTCCATCTTTCGTTACGAATACCTCTCCATGTTCGAGTGGAGACATGGTACCGGGGTCCACATTTATGTAGGGGTCGAGTTTGAGTACCGCCACCCTGAGTCCGGAGGATTTCAGCAGTGTACCTATGCTGGCCGCGGTTATTCCTTTTCCAAGCGAGCTTAGCACACCACCCGTTATAAATATATATTTGCTCTCTTTTTCACTCATCTCTTTCTCTCTTTTCTCTATCATATGATTATAGGCATTATTATCGTTATGAAATTTCCATCCTTCACCATGAAGGGTGTCGTCGCTTCGTTGATTCCGAGTATGAAACTCTCACTTTCGCTCTGTGAGAGGAAATCGAGCATATGCCTGCTGTTTATCGTCAGCTGGTAGCTTTGTTCTATATTGGTGACTCTCTCGATTTCGGTCTTGGCCTCCACATCGGTGGAGAGGGAGTCGAAGACTATACGGTCGGGCTCTATGCTTATTCTTATCTCGTGGGATATAGTCGTTATCATCCGTATAGCGTCTATCATCTCCTTCTTGGGGAGCTCGATTTCATGTTTGAGGCTTTTGGGAATTATCCTTTCGTAGTCCGGATATTTGCCGTTTATGAGCCTTGTGTAGAAAAATAGGTCCTCGTTCGTGATAATCAGTGTATTCTCGTCGTAGTATATCTCTATCTTGTCGAGGAAGAGTTTCTGTATCTCCATAATGGCTTTTTTGGGAAGTATGAGAGCCAGTTCCTTTTCCGATGCATTCTCCATCTTCACTATGGCGAGCCTTTTGGTGTCGGTTCCCACTATATCGGTATATTCTCTCTTTATATTTATGAGGGCTCCGTTGAGTTCATGCTTGGGATTGTTGGTATCTATGGCGGGAGAGATTTTTTTGAAATTCTTGATCAGAGAGTACGAATCGAGAGATATTTTGGGTTTTTCGTCTTTGACGGGAAAGGAGGGATAGGCTTGCGGGTCGAATATGGGCAGTTTGAATTTGGAGCGTTTCTGTATCACTTTGAGATGTGAATCTTCGGTCTCCAGCCTTATCTCTTCATCTCTGAGGATTCTTATTATGTCGAGCAGTTTCTTGCCGTTTGCGGTAAAGGAGCCACCTTCGATGGTTTCGAAGCGCTCCGTCTCTATCTGCAGTCCTATCTCATGGTCGGTAGCCCTTATTACGCTCCTGCCTTCATAGCTCTCTATCAGTATATGTGATGTTATCTGGGTATCGTCTTTTTTTTCGAGAAACGGCTGTACACTTATCAGTATGGATTCGAGAATCTGTTTCTGTACTTTGATCTTCATGATCTCCCTCTTTATTTAATATTTGAGTAGAAGTAGTAGTTGTTTCCCCGGAAAGTGTGAAAAAGCTCTGAAGAGCCCTCCACACCGTAAATATCGAATGGCTTACTTCACCCTCTTCTTTCACATTTATTCACTGCTGAAATTATATCCTCATTTTCATTCAATTTAGCGATATGGGGGTCTGCGCAGTTATATGTCGCTCTTGCGATGGCTGCTTCCCACCTTGTTGGAGAGCTCTTCGAGGAGCACTTTGAAGTTTTCGTCGTTTTCGACTATCTCGTTTATCTTCTTCATGTTCTTACTGACTGCCGTATGGTCTTTCATCCCGAAATAGAGGGCTATCTGGGGCATGGAGTTGGGAGTCAGGTTTCTGGCGAGATAGATGACGATTCTTCTGGCGTTGACCACATTCTTGTTTCTCTTTTTCGACTTGATGTCGGAGGGTTTGACATTCAACTCTCTGGCGACAATACCCACGATATCGTCTATGGTGATATTCTCCTGCTTCTCCTTCAGCTGGTCCCTGACGGCATTTTTGGCGAATTCGGGTGTTATCTCCTGATTGAGCATCGTACTCATGGCGTTGAGTTTGATTATGGTCCCCTCTATCTCTCTTATATTGTCTCCCATATGGGTGGCGATGAAGTTGATGATATCCCTGTCGAGTCTGATGCCGTCGAGTTCGCACTTCTTCTGTATGATGGCTATCTTGGTCTCCAGTTCGGGAGGCTGGATATCTGCGGTGAGTCCCATCTCGAAACGGCTTCTCAGTCTGTCCACGAGTCCGGCTATCTTCTTGGGAGCTCTATCCGATGTCAGTACTATCTGTCTGTTGAGGGAGTGGAGTTCGTTGAAGGTGTGAAAGAGCTCCTCCTGTGTCTGCTCCTTACGGCTTAGAAACTGTATATCGTCTATCAGAAGCAGGTCGCAGTGTCTGAAGGTATCTCTGAATCTGTCCATCGTACGGGATTGAAGAGAGGAGATGAATTTGTTCATGAACTGTTCGAGTGTCGTATATATCACGGTATCTCCGAATTGGGTACGGTAGTTTCCAATCGCCTGCAGAAGGTGGGTCTTTCCGAGGCCGACTCCTCCGTATATGAAGAGAGGGTTGTACTGTATCCCGGGTTTTTCCGCTACGCTCCTGGCGGTGGTGTAGGCAAACTGGTTGGAGCTTCCCACGACGAAACTGTCGAAGGTAAAAGATGGGTTCAGATGGGTACTTTTGCCGCTTTTGCTCTCTTTTTGCATATTTTTATGACTGAGTAGGCTCCCCTCCTTCCTCTTCGAGGCCGTTATTTCGACCTTGGGTTTTATACCGTTTTCCAGTTCGAAGAGATGTGCGATACTTTTGCTGTATTTCGTCTCCACCCATTTCGCAGTGAAGATATTCGGCGCTCTGAAGATAGCTATATCGCTTCTGGAGAGTTCGGTATCGTACTCCAGCCTTTGGATATATCTTCGGTACTCGTTTACGCTTATCTCCTTCTCCAGCTCCTTCAACACCTTTTGACCGATATTCATCTTCTCTCTATTCCTCCACTTTTTCACATGCCGAAATGTGAATATTTATTCGATTTTATCCAAAAAGGACTAAAATACGGAAAATCCAAGGGTATCGTTCGAGGTGAAAAAGTTTTTCACATTGTGAAAAGAGAGGTGAAAAGTGAATATTTTGGGAATAGATCCGGGAAGCAGAAATCTGGGATACTGCATTTTGAGACTCGAAAACAGAAAAATGATACTGCTTGAAGCCGGAGTTCTCAGAATCAGAAGCGAAACACTTCAGGAGCAGATAGTGGAGTTGGTAGAGGGTCTGGATATCATTCTGAAAAAAGAGAGTATAGACGAGGTCGCCATAGAGGATATCTTCTATGCCTACAATCCCAAAAGTGTCTTGAAACTCGCCCAGTTCAGGGGAGCTTTGAGTCTGAAGATTCTACAGGAGATAGGCTATTTCCACGAATACACCCCTTTGCAGGTCAAAAAGGCTCTTACCGGAAACGGCAAGGCAGGCAAGGAGCAGGTCGCCTTCATGGTAAGAAAGATACTCGCTATCAAAAAGGAGATCAAACCTCTGGATATCACCGATGCCATGGCTATAGCCATAACCCATGCCCAGAGGCTGAGAAGGAGATAAATCCGATTTTTTATATATTTTATATACAATATCAAGCTATTCAAGAGGTAGATAGTGTTATTGAAAGAGAGATTTTTAGCTTATTGAGAATGGTTGAGGAGAAGATGGGGTATATCTTGTATCGAACTTGACAAAGATAAATCTCAAAAATAGCTTGTCGAGATGGATATAGTGGAATAGGGGAGAAGGGATTGTAGGAGTCCTTTTGTATAGGAGCAACTCAGGGATATGGAGACGATATGTTGTTGAAGTTGATTGTTTTTGGACTTGTGTTTTACTGGCTTTATAAGATATTTGGAGGCAAAATCGTGCCGAATGAGAAAAAAGATGAGATAGAGCTTGAGGATACTATGGTAGAATGTGAAAACTGTTCTACATTTGTAAGCAGTAAAGAGGCGATAAAATATAAAGGCAAATTCTACTGCTGTGCCGAATGTTTGCCAAAAGGAGGTAAATAATGCTTATTTTCGGACATCCCTGGATAGAAAGTCCAAGATTTATGAAAATATTTTCCATAGAGGAGATAGAGAAGATTCAAGCCGATGAGATAGTCCTCTTGGAGCCCCTCAATGTCTCAATCGATATTGCCAAATACTGTAAGGCCAATGATATATCCTTCTCTATAACTGTCAACAATATTAGAGATGCCGTTTTTGCCAATGCCTTGAAGGCAAACTATATTCTATGTCAGCACGAGCAGGCTATCATTATCCAAAAGATAGCCGATGACTACATCTTCGACACCAAGATTCTGGTGGTGATAGAGGATGAGAAGAGTATAGACAACATTGTCCGTTTCGGTATAGACGGCGTTATCTTCTCCAAAGCCATCGTACAGAAGTAGCCGGAGATTCTCCGTTTTTATTTCGTCGCTCCACTTGGCGACAGCGAAGCAAGATACAGGGGGTATGTATGATGCTTCCTGTATCTATCCATAGACAAAGGAGTTGGCGAATGTATCCGCACGATATACGCAGAGAGTATCTATATCTACCTCCTTCCGAAGATAAAACGATAGTCCTCGTCACGGGGAAAGAGCTCAGGCACAGACGCTTCGCTCTTCGAATCATAGAGAGCTTCGGCGAGAGGGTGAAGGGCTGGTACGAACTCGACGACAGCTTCCGCTCTTTACACAAAGCCACAGCCTTGTCTTCAAAACTTTCCCGACTCGAAAAGATACCCTCTTTCGCAAGAGATGTGGCGAAATACTACAGATGCAGAGGTCTCAAAGCCGCAGTGCGCAAAAGTGCGACGGATATATCCGATCTACTCTATCGAATCAGACTCAGAAGTAGAAGTCTCAGGAGAGAGGAGGAGAAACTCTTCGCAAAAGAGATAGCGAGGCTCGAAAAGAAGATAGATATGCAGGCTCGAAAAATAGAGACGGAGTATGTCCATACGGATGATTTCAGAGAAGAGATACGACAACTCGACCCCTATCTCTTTCTGACACTCGGAGGGCCTCTGTATAAATCGGCGCTGATAGAGAGTATAAGAGGAGTGGCGATAAACCAGCATGCAGGCTCTTCGCCCCGTTTCAAAGGAAGCAATACGATACACTGGGCCCTATACCATAGAAAGCTCGAAGATATAGCCTCCACCGTACATCTGACTGTCAGCGCTGCGGATGCTGGTGCGATCTTGAGAAGATCCACGGTCACTCTCCACCCCGACGACAGTATAGAGTCGATCTTTCTAAGAACGGTCGCACTCGGTACGGAGCTCATGATAGAGGTGGTAGAAGAGATTATCGATTCGAACTCGCAGAAGATAGCCATATTCCCACAGGATTCGAAAGACGGCAGAAGCTATCTCGATAGCGAGCTGAACTTTCCTGTACGCAAAGCGCTCCTGAGAGATTTCGATTCCGGCTGGCTACGGGAAGAGCTCGAGAGGATAAGGAGATTCTGATGAAAAAAGGGTGGTATATACTCAACTATCACGATATCTCATGGGAGGAGAGTATCTGGATGAGAGGTATAGGAGGCACTTTCGCTCCCGATATCTTCCAAGAGCAGCTCGAGATACTCTCCAAGAGCGCCAGACCCGTATCGATAGAGGAGGGCTTCAAGAGATTTCTGGATGCGGATATAGACGAGCCCCTCGTGAGCTTCTGGTTCGACGACGGCTTCAGGGGTGTACGAAAATATGCCATGCCCATAATGAAAGAGTATTCAATAGAGGGTGCGGTCTCAATAAATTCACGCTTCGCCCTGAGAGAGGAGATGTTCTGGAGAGCCAAACTCTCCTTCCTCGCCCATAGCGACGCATCGAGACTTCTTAGAAGCAGGCTTAAAAAGTTCGCTTTCAGGACAGGGAGAGAGTACATAAAAGCTTTTACGCTCGATCACTTCTCCCGGGATATAGTCGAAATCATAGACGAGCTATACGAAGAGTTCTGTCCGGAACATTCCAGAGAAGATGCATTCAGGATTTTCGACACTTTCGAAGGCATAAGAACTTTGTTGGAAAACGGGTGGGAGATCTGCAATCACAGCAGCGCTCACTATCCGATAAGTGAAGAGTCCTATATTCATAGATTTACAGATGAGTTTATCGAGTGCGAAGAGGCGATAGAGAGAGAGTTGGGTATCTCCACACGCTTCTGGGTCCTGCCCTTCGATCGCAAAAGCGTGGATATCGCACAGATGAGAAAACTTATGGATGAAAAGGGTTACGGGGAGCGTACACTCGTCATGGTCGGTAACAGAGTCAATATAGCTCAAGAGAAGCTCTCCGGGACCATATTCAGAATAGAGGCTCCTTCACTGCCGGCGAAAGATTACCCGGGCCATCTCTCCTGTATATAGTTGCTCGATGCGAAAGAGGAGCGTTTTGTAGGCACTTTTCTCGGATATTATGAGGAAGAGAGGCTTCAATAGAGCGGAGATTGTGTCAATATTTTGTAATTTGTCTTTAAGCCATTTTCTGTATAATCCCGAAACTTTTGTAATATTGAGTGCGAAGCAGAGTGATACTGCGCCGCTTCAATCGAAATAGAGAAAATATTTAAAAGGTATGAAAATGGCGAGAAGATGTCAGGTAACAGGAAAAGGACCTCTGGTAGGATACAATGTATCCCATGCTCACAACAAGACCAAGAAGCGCCAGCTTCCCAATCTCAGGACAGTACGCGTTACACTCGAAGATGGTACACGCAAAAAGATAAAAGTCGCCGCTTCCACACTCAGGACGATGAAGAAGAAGGCCCTCGAAGCTACTGTATAATCCCCTCTTTGCGGAGAGTGCGATGGCAGCCGTCACGACTGCTGTCGCGAAGCTGCAAAAGCGAAATTTTCCATTCACTTTCCCTTGGAACACTTTTTATCGTCGCAATAGCTCTTTTTCAGTACAAATTTGTATATCACATCTTTCACTATCAGGATGAGACAGTATATCCACAGAATGTCCATCACCCAGTAGCGAGGATATGAAAGATACTCTATCAAAACGGGATACCCTATGAACATGGGCCATTTGAAGTAGTAGAAAAAGAGTACACCTGCGCCGTATATCTCTCTGAAGACTCTTTTCATCTATAACCTTTGAGGGAGATTGTCAGGAGCGGGACGGGGGAGAGCCCCCAAGTGGAGTATCGGAGGAAGTGATTAGACCTTGGCCTCTTCTCTGCGCTGCAGATACTCCCATTTTTCGTTGATATCTTTCTGGATGGCATCGATTACATGCCTGTTTTCGGGCTTGAAGAGGTGCTTGTAGCGCCCCTGTGCAGCGAGATACTCCTCTACCGGTACGACGGTTTTGGGTCTGTAGAGGATATTGAGCTCTCTGCCGTTTATTATCTCGTAGATGGGGAACATCAGAGAGTCGGTAGCGAGATCTATTATATTGATCGTATCCTTGGGGTTGAATTTCCACTCGGTAGTACAGGCGGAGACAGTATTTATGAAGCAGGGGCCCTCGGTCTCGAGAGCTTTCTGGAAACCTTTGGCCATAATCTTCCACTTATTGGGTGCAAGTTGAGCGACATAGGGAGCGCCGTGTGCGGCCATGATGGCGACTATATCTTTTTTCTTCTGCTTCTTTCCGTAGCTTACACGACCAGCTTGCGCCGTAGAGGTGTGTGCACCTACAGGTGTGGATGAGGAGCGCTGTCCGCCGGTATTGGCATAGTTTTCGTTATCGAGGCAGATATATGTGAAATCATGACCTCTCTCTATGGCTCCGGAAATCCACTGAAATCCGATATCGTAAGTGGAGCCGTCTCCTCCGAAGGCTACAAATTTGACTGGAGCGTCAGGATCTTTGAGTGTCCCTTTTCTCTTGCGCGCCTTGTACATCGCTTCGGCACCGGCTGCTGCTGTGGCGGCATTTTCGAAACCTATGTGTATCCATGAGGTATCCCAGGAGGTGTAGGGATAGACGGCTGTGGAGACCTCCAGACAGCCGGTATTTGTGGCTATTACGAGGTTGTCGTCGGTACAGTTGAGCAGTTCGCGAACTATCATCGAGTGGGCACATCCAGGGCAGAGGAGGTGCGCACCTTCGAGTCTCTCGTTGTTGGTCGAAAACTCTTTGAGGTTTTTTATAGATGTTATTGCCATATCTTAGCTCCTTTTCATCTCGTAGAATCCGAGTTTGGGACCTCTGAGTCCGCTGAACTGCTGGATTTCCGTAGTGATATAACCGACATCGGCATGGCCTTTTTGTTCACGGAAGATTCTCTTGGCTTCATCCACCGCGAAGTCCCGTCCTCCAAGTCCGTAGATAAAGTTGGTAAGCAAAGGTCTCTCCTGCGCACTGAGCATGGCACCGGCTATCTCGTTGTAGAGCATACCCATCGCACCCATCGAAACCGAGTGATCCAGAGCCGCTACCGCTTTGACATTGGCGAGAACTTCCCTGATTTCGTTGAAGGGGAAAGGACGAATAGATCTGGGAGCCACGACTCCAGCCTTGAGTCCCTCCTGCTCTCTGAGCTCTTTGGCTGCGAGTATGCATGTCTCGACAGTGGCACCGAGGGCTACGATAGCCACTTCGGCATCATCCATCATATAACTCTCGAGGCGTCTGTATTTTCTGCCCGTCTTCTTCTCGAACTCTTCGAAAACTCTGTCGATTACAACATAGGAATCCATAAGAGCTCTATGCTGTTTGGCCTTGTGCTCGAAGTGCCAATCCTCTTCGGTCTGGGCACCGTAGGTGACGGCTTTGCTGAAGTCGAGCATCTCGTCCACGGGCTTGTAATCACCTATGAAAGCGTATGCCTCGTCGTCACTGAGCGGTCGTACATTCTGGGCCGTATGCGATGTGGTGAATCCGTCTTGATGCACCATGACCGGAAGTCGTACATTTATATCTTCGCTTATCTTGAATGCGCAGAGGTTCATATCGTAAGCCTCTTGAGCGTTGAAGGCGTCGAGCTGTATCCATCCGCTGTCGCGTCCAGCATACATATCTCCGTGGTCGCCACGAACATTCAGTGGAGAGGCTATCGCACGGTTTACGACATTCAGTACAATAGGAAGCCTCATACCCGATGCCTGATAGAGCACCTCTATCATAAGCATAAATCCCTGTGAAGATGTGGCGGTAGCCACCCTTCCTCCGGCTGCAGCAGCGCCCACACATCCCGACATAGCCGCATGTTCGGACTCCACCATTACGAATTCACCGTCTATATATCCGTTGGCCACGAAAGCACCATAACCCTCGACTATCGGAGTGGAGGGAGTGATAGGGTAGGCCGCCACCACATCCACCTGGGCCTGTCTCAGCGCCTGAGCCGCAGCCTGGTTACCGTCCCAGACCTCTATTTCGTTGAGTTCCATTTTCTCAGCCATATCTATCCTTTACTTCTCTTTCTTTTTCTTCTCGGGCCACTTGGCGAGCGCCTCTTCTATCGTTTCGGTCTCTGCAAACATGAGTAGAGACTTGGGATTGGTCGGGCAGACCTCCACACAGACTCCGCACCCCTTGCAGTGGTCGTAGTCTATTCCCAGCATTTGCTTGTCTCTGGAGATAATAGAGGCATCCGGGCACCATACCCAGCAGTTCTGGCAGTCTATACAGATATCTCTATTGTAAACTGGTCTTATCACCCTCCATGAAGCCACCGTGGCGGTATAACTGCTAAAATCGGAATAGGGTCTCTCCTCGGGCTTGAGAAAAGCCGCATTCCCAATCGCCTGATCGAAGGAGGGAAGAACCACTCCCTGTGTAACCTCATCCCAGCCTACCATCTCTTCGGCACCGAGCTCTCTCATTCCCCGTCTGTCTGTAGCCAATACACCTTTCATCGTTCTATCCTTCTACTTTACTTCGTTGTAAGCTCTGGTTATCGCTTCCATATTCGCGTCGATTATCTTCTGCGGGAACTTGGCCAAAACTCTCTTCATACTGTCGAGGAAGAAGTCGAGTTCGAACATGCCCGAAATCTTCATCAGCGCCCCCAGCATCGGAGTGTTGGGAATGGCTCTACCTATCGTATCCATGGAGATACCTATGCAGTCCACTACGAAGACTCTATCCTTCTTGTCCTGCAGCGCGGGAATCTGGGCTATGAGTTCGCTCTTGTCCATATGGGATGTGATTATATATTTGGTACTATCCTTCTCATGCTCCGTGATATTGTCGGTAAAGGCCAGAGCTGGATCTATCACCAGAACATAATCGGGATTCATATACTTTTCATGATTTATGATCGGATCGTCGTCTATGCGGTTGTAAGCTCTCATGGCCGCACCTCTCTTCGCCGAACCGTATAGAGCGAAGGCCTGTACCTCTTTGCCGGTCCTAGCTACGACATTGCCCAGACCCTTGGCACCGGTCACGGCACCCTGCCCGGCACGGGAGTGCCATCTTATTTCTATCATATTCCCTCCTCTTTTTGAATAAATGGAAATTAGGGCTATTGTAATATGCTGAGCTTAAACGATGCTGTATCTCGCCTTCGAATCAGCCCCGTAAAACGAGAGTGACCGCTTCGTTCACACTTTAGCATACGAAAAAGGCGCAGGAAGAGAGTTCATTCTCGTGCGCATAGCCCGTCTTGACAGATTCATAAGCTACGACAGTACCTTGAGTAGGGGGTTGAGAATCTCTATATTCATCCTATCTTATAAAAGCAGGAGCGAAGATATATACGAAAGAGGAGATGGCCAGCAGTAAAAGAGTTTTCAACAGTTGCGGATACCATATGCAGAGCAGGGATATGCCTATGTATGGGAGTAGAAAGAGTGTGGATACGCCCATGTCGAACGAAGTGGAGGGGAGAGAGAAGAGATATAGAAGCGCACTGTCGAACAATCCGCCGTAACCGACAAGATGTGCGAAGATGGCCAGCGGATAGAAAAAGGGAAAAACGATAGAGAGAATCGGAGAGAGGAGTTGCCAGGCTGAGGTGGCGGGAAAGATGGAGTGGACTATGGGAGTTATGAGAATGAAAATCCCAAAAGGGATATGGAGCAGTTTCGTATAGATTCCGCTCTTCTTGGTCGATACGAATCTGCCAAGAAGGTAGATATAGAAGACTCCGCATACAGATAGCCAGAAAGCCGTGCAGAAGAGAAGATATGGGAAGAGAAGAGGCAATATACAGACCGCTGCGAAGAGGATGGCGAAGTTCATGAGTTCCAGTCCCGTTATCAGGGCGAACCATCCTATGAGCATCATGCCGAAAGAGCGTAGAAGAGAGGGAGGCGAGCCTGTAAAGAGCATAAAAAGAAATATAATCAAGAGAGAAAGCATCCCTAGGTCGGCAAAACGGTTGCGATAGGGAAAGTATCTATCCTGAAAGTAGCTGTACGGGATTTTCAGAATCGAGAAGATGACGAACGAGATTATCCCGAGATGAAATCCGCTCAGAGCGACGAGATGGCTCACTCCAAGAAGAGATATCTTCTCTCTCAATTCCGCAGAAGGGGTATCCGCGATAAATATCGATTTGTAGAACGAAGCCATCAAGGGATTTTCATGCTGACTCTCTATATATTGTGCCACCTTCTCTCTCAGATTTTTCGGACTCTCATAGACTCTTTTCACTTCGATATCCACGAAAGCTCCTCTGAGGTAGTCGATAAAGGATATTTCGGGATTTGGTCTGATTCTGAGGCGGAGCCTCTTCCCGTTTATGGGCTCTTCACCCCTGTATTTCGCATAGAATGTACGGGGAGAGTCGCAACGGAATCTCACGACGGGATGGCCCTGCGGGGAGGGGTAGCTTCGTATGGCGTGCGCTTCGAGATAGAGGAAGGGGCTCTGCATGAAATCACGATAGTTCCCATATAGTCCGAGAAGACGCAACACAAGCAGAGAGAGAATCACGAGCAGACTCAGAAGCATCTCCCTTCTGTCGCCGAAAAGGGGAAAATGCAGTCGGGACATATCCGAAGCTCTATATGGGAGGAAGTTCTATATTTCCCTCTCTCATATCTATATTCCCCCCTTCGTAAACCACCTCGAAGGGAGCGCTACCCTTGTCGGCATCCACGAAACGGGTATAGCGTTTCTGGAATATCAAATCCACCGTACCTGTAGGGCCGTTTCTCTGTTTGCCTATTATCAATTCGGTCTCCTCCTCCGGTTTCCTGCGATAGTCGCTCTTGTACTCTTTGCCTTCGGCCTTGGCTTTCATCTCCTTCTCTTTCTCCTTCGCCTCCCTATAGACATCGTCGCGATATACGAAGAGGATGATATCTGCATCCTGCTCTATAGCGCCCGATTCTCTCAAATCGCTCAGCATGGGGCGTTTGTTCTCTCTGGCTTCGAGGGAGCGGTTGAGCTGTGAAAGGGCTATCACCGGCATGTCGAGCTCTCTCGCGAGCTGTTTGAGCCCCCGTGATATCTCGCTTATCTCCTGCTGTCTTCCCTCTCTGCTCCCCTCTCCACTCATTAGCTGCAGATAGTCGATTATCGCCATAGTGATTTCCGGATGTTGGGCTTTGAGTTTTCTGAGTTTGGAGCGTACATGGTGTATGGTGGCGTATCCGCCATCATCGACGAAGAGTTTTCGCCTCGATATATCCTCTACCGCTGCCGCGAGCTGTGTCCACTGCTCATCTCTGAGGTCTCCCACTCTCAAAGATTGCAGGGGTATGGATGTCTTGGCCGAGAGCATCCTCAGCATAAGCTGTTCTGCAGGCATCTCGAGAGAGAAGAAGGCCACCCCCTCTCCCCTCTCTATAGCCTTGAGGGCCATATTCAGTACGAGGGCGGTCTTTCCCATTGCGGGTCTGGCCGCTATTATCACCAGGTCCCCCTTCCCGAAGCCGCTTGTCTGCTCGTTGAGGTTTCTAAAACCGGTATCTACACCGATGAGTCTGGAGTTGCCCATCGCTTTGAGCTTCTCTATCTCCGAAAGCATCGAACGGGTTATCTCCATGGAGTTTCGGAAATCTTCACTCACACTCTGCTGGGTTATCTCATAGAGTTTCTTCTCGACTCTGTCCATCACCTCCATCGCATCGAGCTCTTCCTCTATGGTCAGTTTCCGTATCTCCGTAGCGAGCGTCACGAGAGCCCGTTTGGAAGAGAGGGCCTTGATTTCGGCTATATACGAGCCTGTATCGCTGATGGGATTGGCCGAGAGTACATCCACCATCGCCACTTCGTCGAATTTCCCCTCTCTTTCGAGTTCTCTTTTGAGAAACTCCTCGTCTATCGGTTTCTCCTTTATGAAGAGCTTCTCCATCGCGGTGAAGAGTTGGGCGTGAAAGGGGAGATAGAAATCTTCCGGCTCGAGGGAGGCAGCTACCTCTTCGTATATTTCGGGGTCGAATATGATGGCTGAGAGTACGGCTCTCTCTATATTGAGGTTGTAGAGTTTCTCCATGACTCTTCCCTATACCTCCATATTTTCCGCCATCAGCTCCACCTCTTTTACGAAGCGCTCTACGAGCTCATCTTCGGGAAGCTTGGCTACAATCTCTCCTTTTACCATAATCAGCCCGTTACCTTTGCCGAAGGCTATGGCTACATCCGCATGTTTCGCTTCGCCGATGGCATTGACCACACAACCCATTACGGAGAGGTTCAGGGGGGCTTTTATATGGGCTGTTCTACGCTCCACCTCCTCCACGGCGCTCACCAGGTCGGCCTCTATCCTGCCGCATGTAGGACACGATACTATATTGACCCCCTTCTTTTCTCTTCCGCTGTCTCTGAGTATGGCGCGGGCTACCTCTATCTCCTTCTCCAGCTCACCCGTAATGGATACACGCATAGTGTCTCCTATACCATCGAGCAGCAGTGTTCCCAAGCCTATGGCCGATTTCACTGTCGCATGAAAGAGTGTACCGGCTTCGGTGACTCCGAGGTGAAATGGATAGTCGTTTTTCGGACGCAGCATTCTGTATGCCTCTACCGTCCTCTCGACATCGCTGGCTTTGAGAGAGACCTTAATGTCGCTAAAATCGAGATCTTCGAGGAATTTGATATTGTATTCTGCACTGGCCACCATACCTTCGGCGGTGGCACCGTATCGCTGTTCGAACTCCTTCTCCAAAGAGCCGGCGTTGACTCCTACCCTTATTGGAATATTACGCTCCTTACACGCTTTGACAATCTCTTTTATTCTGGATTTCTCTCCTATGTTACCGGGGTTGAAGCGGATACAATCGACCCACTTGGCAGCTTCGAGCGCCAATTTGTAGTTGAAGTGTATATCGGCCACGACGGGTAGGTCCACCCTTTTGACTATCTCTTCGAGAGCGAGTGCATCCTCCATATCGGGTACGGCAACCCTCACGATATCGCAACCCGCGAAATGGAGTCTCTTTATCTGCTCTACGGTGGCTTCTACATTCCTGGTGTTGCTGAATGTCATCGATTGTACAGAGATGGGGGCATCGCCTCCTACCGCTACGCGACCTACATGAATCTTTCTGGTTCTATATCTCTCTTTCACTTTCTCTCCTACTCGGTTCTAAGTTGTTTTGGTCCTTTTTCGACAATGCTACACATCTTGATTCAGTTATTTTTCATCTGCTTCAAAAATGCCTCCACCGTGCGAAAAGAGCCGAAGACGAGATAGTTTTCATGGCTGAAGAGTCTCCCGTCGAAGATATCGTATCTCAGGCCGAGCTCCTCTATCGTTTCGACCAGCCTGCCTTGCGGGAGCGCTCTGAAGTCCTCTATGGGGATTATCTCCACCCTCTTCAGTCGTGGAGAGAGGATGGATAGTACCTCTTCGTAATCTTTGTCCTGCAGGGTGTTGTATATCAATATACTCTCTTCGGGTAGCTGGGAGACTATGGCTCTGGCCGCGAGAGGATTGTGCCCCACATCTATATGCAGATTTTCCGCCAGCCTATAGTATCTGCCGAAGAGTTCCAAAGAGGCGAGATTCTCTATGTCGTAAGGTATGGATAGTATCTTCAGGGCGCAAAGGGCACAGAGAATGTTGTCATAGAGATACTCCGCCCATCCCTTTAGAGCTACGATTTTCGTCAATCTCTCCCTCTCCCGAATATCGAGAAATTTTTCCGAAGCCATATAGAGTCTGCTGCCCCTCTCTTCGGCCTTTTTGCGGGCCATCTCCTCCACTATCGGATAGGGTTGGGGCGCGAGAAGCGCTACGGAACTCATCGCTTCGAGTTTGGTTTTGGCAATCTCTTCTATGCTGTCGCCGAGAAAAGCACGATGATCTTCGGCTATGGGTGTAAAGATACTCAATACCCTGTTGTCACACACCGTCGTGGCGTCGAACTCTCCGCCCAGTCCCGCTTCGAGCACGACAAGCTCGCAATCTTCGAAAATCACGAAGGCCAGAAGAGTCGTATATTCGAAGTAGCTCAGAGCCTCGCTTATCTCTTCTCCCAGCATAGAGTAGAGTCTCTCATGGGCTTCGTCCAGTACGGCATCATCGACATTGGCACCATCGAGCCATATTCTCTCGTTGAATCTGGATATGTGCGGTGAGCTGTAGTGTCCGGTCTTTTTGCCGCAGAGGTAGGCGAGGTGGGCTATCGCTCTGCCGGTGGAGCCTTTCGCGTTGGTCCCAATTATATGGATGGCCGGGGGGTGAGAGATTTTCTCTTTTATGCGGCTATATGCCTCTTTTATGCGATTGTGCTCTATCTCCCCGTAATAGAGGGGCTTTTTCTCTATCCAGCGAGAAAAAGAGTCTCTCATTTCAGATATCCCCTCTGAGCCACATAGGCGACGAGCTTGTCCATCGCTTTGCGTATGCTGTAGCGTATAGCGCTCTCTCTGGCGATGGAGGAGGTGAGCGAGCCGGCCTTTATACCGACATCTTCCGACACATTTACAATTTTGTCGTAGTTGCCATCGGCCGTCTCTATCCTGAAGGTGACGGTGGTATCGACTCTATATCTCGTTACATAGCCGTTTTTGTCATAGGTGAGGGGAGAGTAGCCTATATGATATCTGAGTACCTCTATCGTACTATCCGCATCTTCTCGTTTTTCCGTCACTATCGCCGAAAAACGCTCTCTTACGGTATCTATGATAGCCTCTTTCAGATAGACACCATTTTGGGGCTCTTTGCCGTTTGGATGCACACTCACATATACGCTCTCTCCCAGCAGTCCGTGCGCATAGTGCGAAACCGGACGGTAGCCGCAGGCCGAAAGCGTCAGGAGTGCGGCAGAGTAGAGAAAGGCCCTGCGGGAAGATATGTATCTTTTCATCACTTTCATCCGTTTCATCTCTATACCGGTTTGACCACGAAATTGACCAATTTCCCGGGTACCACTATCTCTTTGACTATCTGCATATCGCCAAGCCATTTCGAGCCGGCCTCGGCTGCCATGGATATGATTGTCTCCTTTTCGGCACCAGAGGGGACTTCCACTTCGCTACGCCTTTTTCCGTTGATGCTTACGGCATATGTCACGGTATCTGTGACGAAGACCTCCTCCCTTATTTCGATACTCTCTCTGAGATTCCTGCGCCCGAAGAGCTCTTCGCTCATCTGGGTGGCGATGTGGGGTACTATCGGTTCGAGAAGGTTCAGAAGTATATAGATACCTTCGCTCCACACTCTATCGTCTTTCTGCCTCTCCAGTGCGTTGAGAGCCTCCATGACGGCAGCTATGAGTGTGTTGAAGGAGAAACTCTTTTCAAATACATCTTCACTCTTTCTGAGCGCTTCATAGACCTTGGCTCTCGCCTCTTTCGAAGCGGCTTGCAAAGAGGAGTGCTCGATTTCAGGTATGGAGTCGTGTTTTACCTTCTCTCGTCTGGAGTATAGCCTCTTGAGGAAGCGGTAGGCCCCCTCCACTCCGCTGTCGTTCCACTCCAGCTCTTTTTGGGGAGGTGCCGCGAAGAGGATGAAGAGTCTGGCCGTATCGGCTCCGAACTTTTCGACTATACTGTCCGGGTCAACGGTGTTGCCTTTGGACTTACTCATCTTCGAGCCGTCTTTGAGCACCATACCCTGAGTCAGCAGCCTTTCGAAAGGCTCGTCTATATCGTGATATCCGAGGTCTCTTAGAGCCTTCGTGAAGAATCTGGCATAGAGAAGATGCAAAATGGCATGTTCTATACCGCCTATATATTGATCTACGGGCATCCAGTATCGGGCACTCTCTCTGTCGATACCCGTCTCCTCCCACTTCTCGGGATCGACGGTATAGCGAAACTGATACCAGCTGCTCTGTACGAAGGTATCGAGCGTATCGGTCTCTCTTTCGGCATCCGCACCGCAGTGGGGACATTTGCAGAATTTCCATGTGGGGTGATTCTCCAGAGGATTCCCCTCCCCTGTAATCTCCACATCTTCGGGTAGGGTTATGGGGAGATTCTCCCTCTTTTCGGCCACGAGTCCGCACTTCGGGCAGTGAATCAGAGGTATGGGGGCTCCCCAGTATCTCTGGCGGCTCACACCCCAGTTTCTGAGCTTGAAGTTGACCTTTCTCTCGCCTATGCCCAGCTTTTGGAAATGCTCTATTATCTTTCTCTTCGCCTCTTCGTTGTCGAGACCGTCGAACTCGGCGCTGTCTATAAGTTTGCCTCCTCCGGTATATGGCAGTTCACCCCCCTCTATGACTCTCTTTATCGGTAGAGAGTATAGGGTCGCGAATTCGAAGTCTCTCTCGTCGTGGGCAGGTACGGCCATAACGGCTCCTCCGCCGTAAGCTGCTAGGACGAAGTTGGCTGTCCAGACCTCTATTTCGGCACCGGTGAGAGGGTGGATGACACTGATACCCAGAGGATAGCCCTCCTTTTGGGCCTGTGCCCTCTCCCTTTCGCCCATATTTGCCATCCGCTCTATCTTCCCGGCGATATCATCGTCGAGAAGTCTCTTCTCTATCATATATTTGACTATGGGATGTTCCGGTGCCAGGGCCGAGTATGTCACTCCGTAAATGGTATCGGCTCTGGTGGTGAAGACATTGTAGCCCTTGAAGAGTCCCGAGAGCTTCTCTCTGCTCTCCTGTGTAAGCTCGAAGCTAAACTCCAGCCCCTCCGAACGGCCTATCCAGTTTCGTTGCATAGTGAGCACCTGCTGGGGCCATTTCCCCTCCAGGCTATCCAGATCGTCCAGAAGCTCCTGTGCGTAGGATACGATATCTATATAGTATCCCGGCATATCTCTGAGTTCCACCGGATTGTCGCATCTCCAGCAGCGACCATCCTCGACCTGCTCGTTGGCCAGAACGGTGTGGCAGCTTTCGCACCAGTTTACCGTCGTCTTCTCCCTGTAGAGCAGCCCCTCTTCGAACATCCGTATTATGAACTCCTGCTCCCACTTCGTATAGAGCGGGTCACAGGTGGCGAACTCTCTCTTTCTGGAGAAGGAGAGTCCCAGTGCACCCAGTTCTCTCCTCATATACTCTATATTTTCGTAAGTCCATTTTCCGGGATGAAGACCATGTTTGATAGCGGCATTCTCCGCAGGCATACCGAAGGCGTCCCAGCCTATCGGGTGAAGTACATCATAACCCCGTTTGCGGTAGTATCGTGCGAGAGCGTCGCCTATGGCGTAGTTTCGTACATGTCCCATATGTATCCTGCCGCTGGGATAGGGAAACATGCTGAGTATATATTTTTTCGGTTTTTTTCTATCTCCTGAAGGCTCGAAAGCCTCCTCCTCTTCCCATATTCTCTGCCATTGACTCTCTATCTCTTTAGGATTGTAGCTCACTGGAGACTCCCCTTTTCTTCTATGAATCGTTTCGAATCTTTCTGTCGGGGATGATTATATCGAAGATGTGGTTAGGTGGCGATGGAGAGTGCCCTCTCCCGTCGCCTATCTTCCCTCTCTGCCGTAACGCTCTTTTCTCCTGCCGCTTCTGTTGTTTTTTCTATTGCCTCCAGAGCCGTTTCTCCTTCCGCCTCTTTTTCCTCTTCCTCCGCTACGAAGCTCTTTCTCGAGGCGTCTGAAGAGTTTTTCTATCTCGGCAGCGCTTTTGCCTATTCTGTCCGCCCCCCGAATCGCTTCGTTCTCCTGGACCATACTCATGAGTTTGCAGGCTATCGTAGTGAGATCGTAGTTCTCCTTGAGCTTCTCCACCATATCGAAGGACGATGCCGACACCTCCTGTTGCGCTATTTTACGCATCAACTCGTCACTCTGGCGATTTTGCAGATCCTCTATACCAGGAACTATCCTGCTCTCCATCTTGGCACCGACACTCTTTTGGATTCGGTTGAGAGATTTGAACTCCTGCGGCGAGACGATGGAGACAGCTGTCCCCTCCTTGCCCGCTCTTCCGGTTCTGCCGATACGGTGGACATAGCTTTCGCTGTCGAAAGGGATGTGGTAGTTGAATACATGGCTCACATCGTTTACATCCAGCCCTCTCGCCGCTACATCGGTAGCTATTAGGATATCGAGTCTGTTGCTTTTGAAATCCCTTATGACACTCTCCCTCTGTCTCTGGTCCATATCTCCGTGCAGACCCTTGCAGCTGTAGCCCTGTGCGTTCAGAAAGTCGCGCAGTCTGTCCACCTCTTTTCTCATACGGCAGAAAATTATGCTCTTGGACGGATTTTTATAATCCAGAAGTCTCACGAGCGCATCGTCCCTCTCATATTCATCGACTACATAGAAGAGCTGTTTGATATTTTCGCCCGTAACGGCTTTGCCCGTGATGCTCACCATCTTGGGCTCTTTGAGGATTTTTTTCGCCAGAGCCTTTATCTGTGAAGACATGGTCGCTGAAAAGAGCAGTGTCTGTCTCTCTTGGGGAAGATGGGCAAATATCTCTCTGATATCGTCGAGGAAACCCATATCGAGCATCTCGTCGGCTTCATCGAGGACCACGAATCTGGGAGAGAGAGATATCTTTCCGCTTTTGAGCAGGTCTATGAGCCTGCCCGGTGTAGCCACGACTATGGAGGCTTTGGATACTCGTTCTATCTGTCTGCCATAGGATGTCCCGCCGTAAACCGTGGCGGTGGAGATGCCGCAATATTTGCCGAAACGGTAAAGCTCGTCGCTCACCTGTGTAGCCAGCTCACGGGTGGGCACTATCACGAGAGCCTCCACTCCATCTTTCGCGCTCATCATCTGCAGTATAGGGAGTCCGAAGGCCGCTGTTTTGCCGGTACCTGTATGTGCCTGCGCTATTATATCCCCACCTTCGAGCACCAGGGGTATCGCTTCGGTCTGTATTGGGCTTGGCTCTTTGAATCCTGCATCCGCTATCGCGCTGGAAAGCTCTTTTTTGAAGTTGAAATCGTCGAATCTCATTTTTACTCTTTCAGGGTACAAAAGCTCCATATCGTTCGCATTCATATCGTTGCAGCTTCCAACCTGAAAAGATCTTTCGATAGTCCGGAGATTTTATTATGCAGTCAAATTACAAAAGCAGTTCAATAGCGGGCTTTATATACCTATTTTTTTATTGGAGGAGTATTATACCCGTTTACCGTGTCTATAGTCAAGGGTTTGCGAATTTCAGTAGGGTAGTTCAACCCTGAGCCATACAAAAGAATATGCTATGGCGCTTCCCAATCTTAGAGCTGCGTTCGCTGCTTGGGGCGTTTCGGGCACTTCCCGACTATCGAGAGGCGAAGATCACCAAGAATCATCCATGAGAGATTCTGTTGCTTTCATCGATGGCAAGACGATGCGGGGCTCGACCAACAAGGCCCTGAACGAGAAGGCCTGTCATATCCTTTCTCTCCGTTTAACCCATACCCGAGTCGATGACAAGAGCGACGAAATCCCCGTCTCGCCAGAACTGCTCGAAGCTCCCGATCTCGAAAGATCTCTCCTGAGCATGGATGCGATGCATACCCAAAAAAACTCTCCGACTCA
>OFCA01000019.1_pt1 | contig 31250 bp, 29 predicted proteins | sample 1520721 | NCBI WGS metagenome assembly OFCA01 (sample SAMEA3696450, study PRJEB22514) | metagenome | biome: water; feature: marine; material: hydrothermal vent | place: Pacific Ocean | collected 2014-08-16 | depth 1514 m
ACTGTACGCCATCACCACTCGCCATAGCGCCAGTAATTGCATCGGTTGTTGCGTTAAGTGCGCGTCCTGCATCTGCTTTAGAAAGGTTTGCTGCTGATGCGATTGCATCGATTAATTCTGATTTGTTCATTTCTTCTCCTCGAAAGTTTATTAAAAATACTAAATGCTAAAGGTTCGTTGTACAAGGAGGTAAGAGAATGAAAAACATACTTATCATAAACTACTAACCCCCAACATCTAGCCAACTCAATTATAAGGAAATATTTGAGCAATATCAACAAATTGCGGAAAAAAAAACCAACCTCACTTATTGTTTTCTTTCATGGCTCTTTGCTTGTCTCTCTGCCAGTCTTTTGCTTTAATATCTTGACGCTTATCATGGTCTTTTTTTCCTTTAGCTACGCCAATTTCAAGCTTGACCCTGCCTCTTACCCAATATAATTTAAGTGGCACAACGGTCGCACCTTTTTGGTTAATTTTGTCTTTAATTCGATTAATTTCTAAGCGGTTCAGCAATAACTTTCTCGTGCGAGTCGGATCGGGATTGACATGTGTCGATGCATTCGCCATTGGAGAGATATGTGCGCCGAATAAAAACAGCTCATTATTTTTTAAAATAACATAACCTTCTTTGATTTGTACTTTGTTATCACGCAGGCTTTTAACTTCCCATCCTTCTAAAGATAGCCCTGCTTCGAGGCTTTGTTCGATAAAATAGTCGTGTCGTGCTTTTTTATTAACGACTATCGTATTTGAACTTGATTTAGATTTTTTGGATTTTTTACCCATAATAGTTACCGACTGATATTACCCATGCATCATATTTCTAAAAGTGCGATTGTGCCCTATTCTTGTGAACAAATGTACCAACTGGTTAATCAGGTTAATAACTATCCTGAATTTCTCAACTGGTGTTCATCTGCCTCCATTTTAAATCAAACTGATGGTGAGATTACCGCTTCGGTGAGTATTAAAAAAAGCGTTTTTAATCAAACTTTTACCACGATTAACACGCTCACAACTAACCAGCGTATTGATATGCAACTCAAAGACGGACCTTTTAATCATCTTAGTGGTGCTTGGATATTTACTGCATTGAGTGACAAGGCTTGCAAAGTCGAGCTTGAATTAGAGTTTAACTTCTCTTCTAAGGTTGTTGATGTGGCTATTGCCCCTATTTTTACCTCTATTGCCAACTCTCAACTTGATGCATTTGTCACTCGTGCAAAACAAATTTATGGCTAGTAATATTGTCCTGTTTAACAAACCGTTCGGTGTATTGTGTCAATTTAGTGGTGAAGATAAAAACTTATCTAACTATATTGACATTAAAAACATCTACCCTGCAGGACGACTAGACAAAGATTCAGAAGGCTTAGTCATTCTTACCGATGATGGAAAGCTACAACATCAAATTTCACACCCAAAATTTGATAAAGAAAAAACCTATATTGTTCAAGTTGATGGTCAGATAAGTACAGAGGCGATTGATCAGTTGTGTCGTGGTGTGACACTCAAAGACGGCCTGACTAAACCCGCTAAAGCTTTAATCATCGACAAGCCTAGCTGGATTTGGGACAGAACCCCGCCAATACGGATAAGAAAGGACATTCCCACTTCTTGGATTGAGTTAAAAATCACCGAAGGCAAAAACCGACAAGTTCGGCGCATGACGGCGCATGTTGGCTTTCCAACACTCAGGCTTATACGTGCCCAGATTGGCGATTGGAAACTCAATAATATCAGTCTTGGAAAGTATGAACACCTTTGAATTGGCCTTTGATGCGTTAATGTGTCATGACACCCTTGATAAAATTAAATTGGTTAATCAGCTTCATACGTTAAAAGAGCAGTTGGCACTTAACTATCAAAGCGAATATCTGATTTCTCCCGTTAAAAACCCAGGTAGACCGGTAAAACCAAACTTAGTCAGGTTTCAATCTATCCCCAAAAGGGATAAGTCTGATCTTGGCTTTATTAAAACCATTCATGCTATTTGTCATATTGAGTTTAATGCTATTAATTTAGCATTGGATGCTGTGTATCGATTTCAACACATGCCTGATACATTCTACCAAGACTGGATTCAAGTCGCTTTTGAAGAATCACAACACTTTCAATTGCTGAATAACTACCTTGTTGAACTGGGTTATCAATATGGTGATTTTGATGCGCATAATGGCCTATGGAAAATGACTCATGAAACTGATTATGATGTACTTGCTAGAATGGCGCTGGTGCCTCGCGTACTAGAAGCCAGAGGCCTAGATGCGACACCAAAAATTCAAAAGCGTTTCAAACACTCTAAATTTGAAAAAATGGTGGATATTCTACAGGTGATTTTTAATGATGAAATTGGTCATGTAAAAATTGGCAATACTTGGTTCCACAGCCTTTGCCAACAAAGGAATTTAGACCCAATACAAGCCTTTGATCAATTAATACAAAAACACATTGGCGAATCTTTACGTGGTCCGTTTAACATTGAAGCCAGAAAATTAGCCAATTTTTCCAAAAAAGAACTGGATTATCTGCAGGCTTTATAATATTATTTTAATCCAACCAACCAAGTGTCAATGGTGTCAGTTAACACCTGTACAGTACCATTTTCTTTGTAATAATGGTCAGCACCTTTAATAACTTTTTGTGCATTTTGCTTATTGCCAGAAACATCCATTAACACTTTTCTAGATTCTGATAAACGAACAACACCTGGAAAATCTTTTTCACCATAGACATCCAATACTGGTTTCAGCATAATATCTAACGGGAAGCGCTTAATGACTTTTTGCTTGTAATCCGTTGCACCCATGCCAATACCCACATAGGCACTAACCTTATCATCGCCATATTTATCAAAATAACTCATTGACATATGCGCACCACAACCATGAGAAACCAAAACAATATTATCAACACCGCGTTGTTTATAAAAATCAATGGCCGCTTCAATACGCTCATGTGCATAAGGGAATATAGGCACATAATCATAATAAGTTGCATTTTTATCTAACACTGGCATTTGTACTGAAAGCGTATGCCAACCTTTTTCTGCCAAACCAACCCTAAGCGGTTTGATTGTATTTGACCAATTCGCATGATAACCACGAGAATGCAGGATAATAACGCCACCTTTAGGGGTGTCGGTATCTGGCTCCATATAGATACTAAAAACTTCTTTATCTTCTGCGAGTGGAAGGTATTCAACATCACCATCCATCACCGCTTCTTCGATTTCTCCTATCATGCGTGTTTCACGCTCAAAGTCTGGTTTATCATTGGTAAACTGATTAAAAGTTTTCTGCAATACAGAGGGATCAAAATCTCCAATTTTTGACAAACTTGGAAACTTAGGAATGTCATCCAGACTAAATAAAGCAAAACTTGCATGTGATAACATTAATACTAATGTTAATAATATTTTATTCAACATATTTCTCTCTCAATTTTTCTAAAGCAAGTTTCGCTTCAGGGTGATTATTATTACTGGCTCTGTTGAACCAATAGTAGGCTTGTTTAATATCGCCTTGATCTAAAAACAACGAAGCTAGATTAAATTGCGCATATTCATCTTCTTGCTTGGCAGCACTTAACCACCAATCATACGCCTTTTGCGTATCCTTCTCAACACCTCTACCTTCATAATAAAGCATTGCCAACTCACTTTGAGCGTAAGGCAAACCTTGTTTAGCGGCTTTATTAAACCAAGAAAAGGCAGTTTTTTCATTTTTTTCTGCACCTAAGGCATGCAAATAACTCAAGCCAATATTATTCTGCGCAGCAGCATGATCAGCATTTGCAGCTTTTAACATCCATTTAAAAGCGTCAATATTACGCCCACGCTGGGAGTAATCATAACCAATTTGATACCAAGTATCAGCCGGATCACCAGCAACAACGGTTAAATTTAAGGCAAAAAAAAGGGACGCTATTAACGCCCCTCTCTTCAAACTAATGGTCAACAACTATTTAGTTGTTAAGCCCAACAATTTCCAATCATTCATACCACCGCGGTAGTATTTGATCTTGCTTTGTGGGTAACCCATCGTTAACAATGCTCTAATTGAAGCTGGAGACTGACCACACCATGCGCCATTACAGAACAAGTATAAAGTCTTAGCGTTGTCATAGTTTAATACGCCGTCCATGTCTACAACACCAAACGTGCCTGTTAAGATATCTACAACTGCCATAGGATCTTTGGCTAATGCCTTAGAGTTAAGCTTTGTAAATGGAACGTTTACTGAGTGTGGGATTGTACCTTTCTTAACCCAACCCGGTGTACGTGCGTCAACAACCAATACTGAAGTGTCGCCATTCGCAGAATCACGTGCTGCATGAATCACATCTAACTCAGTTACTGTTTCAACTGCTGCTGGTGCAAATGGTTCAGTTGGCTGAATACAGAATGGTGGACAAGGACGTGAAGTCTTTGCAAATGCCGGATCAACTAAGTTGCCGTTATCTGCATTACGAGAAATACCCGCAACTTCCAACACACCTTTAACGATACCAACTGGCTTACTAGCTTTTTTAACTGGTGCTGGCGCAGAAGAACCGTTGTTCCAATTGTGACTTGCTGGTAAAAAATCAGCTGTCACGCCTAAAGCAAATGTCGAAGCAATTGCCACTACTAATAATTTAGTTTTCATAATAATCTCCTAAAGTTAAAAAAGGTGCTTAAAGTAAGCACCTTTTTAAATCAATTATTTAGTTGTTAAACCTAAAGATTTCCAAGCGTTCATACCACCACGGTAGTACTTAATCTTGTTTTCAGGGTAACCCATCGTCAACAATGCTCTAATTGAAGCTGGAGACTGTCCACACCATGAACCATTACAGAACAAGTATAAAGTCTTAGCACCGTCGTAATCTAATACACCGTCAAGATCTTTAACACCAAATGTTTCAACCATCAACTCAACAACAGCCATAGGATCTTTGGCTAACGCCTTAGAATTAAGCTTTGTAAATGGAACGTTTACTGCGTGTGGGATTGTACCTTTCTTAACCCAACCCGGTGTACGCGCATCAACAACCAATACTGAAGTGTCGCCACCAGCAGAATCACGTGCTGCATGAATTACGTCTAGTTCAGTTACTGTATCAACTGATGCAGGCGTGAACGGTGCTGTTGGTTGAATACAGAATGGTGGACAAGGACGTGATGTCTTTGCAAATGCTGGATCAATTAAGTTAGCGTTATCTTGGTTACGTGAAATACCCGCAACGTCCATAACACCTTTAACGATACCAACTGGCTTAGCTGTTACAGCCGTTGATGCTAATAATGCTACTGATGCAGCACTTACTACTAATGTTTGAAGTTTCATACTTCTCTCCTCTTTATATAAAAAATAACTCATTATTGAGCTTTATTGTTAACTCCCCCAAGAAGCGGAACTAAGAATTCTTTGTTTGTTAATCGCAGCTTGGCTCTTCTTCCAAATTGTGATTAGCGAAAAAGTCCATAACACACTCTTCTTTTTCGTCGTCTTCTTTACCGTCACAAAAATCTTGTGCACCATCACGAATAACTTGTTTCTGTGGTTCCGTCGCATTAGCACCTAGTGCTGGAATGTTGGCGAATACATTAAAACTTAATAAAAATCCAAATAACATTGCTAATTTTTTCACTACTCTCTCCTTGTTTTTATTGCCCAAAATTACTGTTATACCATCACCGTCAATGATTACAAGTTTTTTTTTGACTATTTGAATATCATGATATGCTAATAATTAAGCGTTCATTATGAGCAATATCAAAAAAACCAGTTCTTATTTAGTTCAATTCATCCATCGCTTGATTCGCTAATAGATCGGCCATTTCGTTACCCTTATCGCCACTATGACCTTTAACCCAATGCCAGTGCACATTGTGCTTTTCATTTGCCTTGTCAAGCTGTTGCCATAGATCAACATTTTTCACTGGTTTTTTATTGGCAGTCTTCCAGCCTCTTAACTTCCATCCTTTGATCCACTCGTTAATGCCACTCATGACATATTTAGAATCGGTATATAAATCAATATCGATCGTACTTGACTTAATGGCTTCTAACGCTTTGATGGCTGCTGTTAGCTCCATACGATTATTGGTGGTGTCTTTTGCACTGCCTTTGAGTTTTTTATCATGGTCGCCATATCTGAGCCACACACCCCAACCGCCAATACCCGGATTGCCTCGGCAGCCGCCATCGGTGTAAATAATTATTTTATCCATCAATATTTGTTTGTAACCAATATTCTAATAATGCCAAATGCCAAAGCCGTGATCCATTCAGTGCAGTCATATAGTGCTCTGGTCGATCAATCACTTTTTGTACAAAATCTTGATTATAAACACCACGATTCACACAGCTGCTAGATTTTAAAATATCGCTCATAAAGTCTAAAAATTCACCACGTACGTATTTAAGCGCTGGCATCGGGAAATAACCTTTCTTACGATCAATCACGCTATCGGGTAATAAACCGCGGGAAATTTGTTTAAGTGGGTGTTTACCCTCTTCACCCATCTTTAAACTCGGTGAAATACTAAGTGCGTGCTCGACTAATTGATAATCCATAAAGGGTACACGAGCTTCCAAACCCCAAGCCATGGTCATGTTATCGACGCGTTTAACCGGGTCGTCTACCACTAAACGGGTGATATCAGTACGAAACACTTTATCCATAAATTCATCAGCATTGGCTTTGGCAAACTCCTTGTTTAACCAAGACTCAGTATGGTTGCCAGAGTGATAGCGCTGATTAACAGTTTGTAAATACTCTTCATAAGGTCGATCCACATAATGTTTGGCGAAGCGCTCTACCTCGGTGCCTGATTCAGCTTGCATGCGTGGATACCAAAAATACCCCGCAAAGGCCTCATCAGCACCTTGCCCTGACAGTACAACTTTAATCTGTTTGGATACTTGCTCTGAGAGTAAGTAAAAAGCCACCGCATCTTGACCCACCATTGGTTCTGCCATATTGGCCACTGCCTCTCCTAAGCGTGGCAATACTTGTGAATTACTCACCACGTATTTTTCATGTTTAGTGTTAAATTTTTTAACAATTTGATCGGAATATTCAAACTCAGAACCCGCTTCATCATCAATGTCTTCAAAACCGATCGAAAAAGTGCGAATGTCTTTATGCCCTGCCTCATGCAACAAGCCCACCAATAGTGAAGAATCTAACCCCCCTGATAGCAACACGCCAATCGGTACATCAGCAGCATTCATTCTTTTAAGTACGGCTTGAGTTAATAACTCATGTGTGCGTTCAATATGTTCGGCATCACTTAGCTCAGATCTTTGCGCTTTGGGTTGCCAATAAGTTTTTTCTACCACTTTACCTTTGGCATTAATCGTCAAGGTAGTGGCTGGTTTGATTTTATTCACACCATTTAAGATGGTGTTAGGCGCGGGCACTACACCATGCAAAGATAACTGCTGTTGTAGTGCAACTGAATTAATACCTGTATTAGCGCCAATAGCCACCAAAGCTTGGGTGTTAGAAGCAAAGCTAAAGACTTGATCGGTCAAACTAAAATACAAGGGTTTAATCCCCATACGGTCACGTGCAACAAATAGCAGATTGGTTTTTTGATTCCAAATACAAAAAGCAAACATGCCATCTAAGTGGGTGACACAATCCTCACCCCAGAAATGATAAGCCTTAATAATAACTTCCGTATCTGAATGTGAGAAGAAGGTATAGCCTTGTTTGATTAAATCTTGGCGTAACGATTGATAATTGTAAATCGTGCCATTAAAGACCAACACCAAGTCTAGTGTTTCATCTTTCATCGGCTGTGCCCCATAATTTGATAGATCAATAATACTAAGGCGTTGATGACCAAAACCAATCTTGCCATCTGCCCACTGCCCAGAAGCATCCGGGCCACGCCTAGCGATCTTGGACATCATCGTGCTTAATGCTTCAGACTGAACTGACTTATGATCAAATCTTAGTTGGCCGCAAATACCACACATATCAAACTTAGAGAGAATGTAAAATAAAGCTATTTTATCAAGTAATAATCAGGACTTTAGCGTAATGGCACAAACACTCTACGATAAATTAATGGCGGCACATGTAGTGCGTGAAGAAGCAACCACAGCGCTTATCTATATTGATCGACAGCTGATTCATGAAGTCACCTCACCTCAGGCCTTTGAAGGCTTGGAAATGGCGGGCAGAAAGCCTTGGCGTCTTGATGCTAATTTGGCTGTTCCGGATCATAACGTACCTACCACAGAGCGTTCAAGTGGTGTTACCGGCATTAAAGATCCAATTTCAAAAATACAAATTGAAACGCTGGATAAAAATTGCGAAATATTCGGTATTAATGAAATTACCATGAATGATATTCGCCAAGGTATTGTGCATGTGGTTGGCCCTGAGCAAGGTGCCACACTGCCAGGCATGAGTATTGTCTGTGGTGACTCACATACTTCTACCCATGGTGCGCTCGGTGCTTTGGCATTTGGCATTGGTACTTCTGAAGTAGAACACGTGCTAGCTACTGGTTGCTTATGGCAATCTAAATCTAAGAATTTAAAAATCGAAGTAAGTGGTGGATTAAATGAATTTGTGAGTGCTAAAGATGTGGCACTCTATATTATTGGCCAAATCGGCACAGCAGGTGGTACCGGTTATGCCATTGAGTTTGCCGGTACAACCATTCAAGGTTTAAGTGTTGAGGGGCGTATGACGCTTTGCAACATGGCCATTGAAGCTGGCGCGCGCGTGGGTATGGTAGCTGTTGATGACAAAACCATTGAATACGTTAAAGGCCGCCCAATGGCACCAACGGGCGATGAGTGGGACAAGGCTGTCGAATATTGGCATACCTTACATTCTGACGAAGGTGCTCATTTTGATCAGGTTGTTCGTATTAACGCTAAAGACATTAAACCCCAAGTTACTTGGGGTACCTCTCCAGAAATGGTTATTGAGGTGGGTGGCATTGTGCCTGATCCAGATAAAGAAACCGACCCAGTTAAAGCAGAAGGCATTCGTAATGCGCTAAGCTATATCCATCTAAAGGCCAATACACCAATCAACACAGTGAAAATTGATAAAGTCTTTATTGGCTCTTGTACCAACTCTCGACTTGAAGATTTGCGCGTAGCGGCTGCGGTCACAAAAGGCAAACACATTGCCGATAATATCAAACTGGCTTTAGTGGTGCCCGGCTCAGGCTTGATTAAAAAACAAGCAGAAGTCGAAGGTTTAGACAAAATATTTACCGATGCAGGGTTCGAGTGGCGCGAGGCTGGATGTTCTATGTGTCTTGCCATGAATGCTGATAAATTAGAACCTGGAGAGCGTTGTGCATCGACTTCTAATCGTAATTTTGAAGGTCGTCAAGGTCAAGGCTCATTCACGCATTTGGTTAGTCCTGCGATAGCAGCAGCCAGTGCGATTGCTGGTCATTTTTCGGAGGTTAAATAATGCAAGCTTTTAAAACATTAACATCTATCGCCGCACCACTTGATCGTGCCAATATCGATACCGACGCTATCATTCCTAAGCAGTTTTTAAAATCCATTAAACGCTCTGGTTTTGGCCCTAACTTATTTGACGAATGGCGTTATCTTGATCATGGCGAAGTCGGTATGAACAACACTAAGCGCCCACTGAATAAAGATTTTGTACTTAATCAACCAGAATACCAAGGTGCAAAAATACTACTTACACGTGAGAACTTTGGTTGTGGATCCTCTCGTGAGCACGCACCTTGGGCGTTAGAAGACTATGGCTTTAAAGTGATTATTGCACCAAGTTTTGCCGATATTTTTTATAACAACTGTTTTAAAAATGGCCTTTTGCCGATCGTGCAAGACAATAATGTTATGGATGAATTATTTGGTTTTAAGGGTGAAATCACCATTGACCTCGAATCACAAAGCATCAATGCCAATGGTAAAAAATATACTTTTGAAGTAGATGCTGAGCGCAAAAGACGTCTGCTTAATGGTTTGGACGATATTAGCCTCACACTGCAATATAAAGATGAGATAAAATCATTCGAAACCACTTACTTTAAAAAATATTCTTGGCTATGATTGGACGACTCAGCGGAAAAATTCTAGAAAAAAACCCACCTGAAATCCTCTTAGAAGTGGGTGGTATTGGCTATGAAATCTTGTGCCCTATGTCAACTTTCTACGAAATGGGTGCTGGCTCTAACTTGATGTTACATACACATCTCCAAGTTAAAGAAGATGCACACACTTTATATGGTTTTATTTCTAAAGACGAAAAAACCTTATTTAGAGAATTAATCCGCGTTAATGGCATTGGACCTAAAGTAGCGCTTGCCATTCTTTCACATTTAAACATCGCTTCGTTGATGAATGCAGTTGCCATGGAAGATGATGTACTACTAGCAAAAACCCCAGGCATTGGCAAGAAAACCGCCCAAAAACTCATTGTCGAGCTTAAAGATCGCCTAGAAAAAATAGTGCTCAGCAATACAAAATATCAAAAAATTACAGCAAGCAATACCAATCCAAACACTCAAAAAGCATCAAGTGCACTACAAGCGCTCGGCTTTAAAGTAAAAGAGGCTGATAGAATGCTAAACGCTATTAATGATGACACACTAACAACCGAAGAATTAATTCGTCTAGCCTTACAAAACAAGTAAGCCCTCACAAAATTTAAGCTTGCTATAATCAAGCTATGTTTAGAATATTCATGGCTTTGATTTTTCTACCCATCTTGGCATGGGCACATCCTGCAATGGAATTAGAACAGATCTACCTCGATAAAGGTAAAGACTACACACCCAGAACTCAGCATCTTGATAAGCAAGGTCGTGCTAAATTTGTCAATCATTTAATCTTAGAGTCTTCACCTTACTTATTACAGCATGCGCATAACCCAGTCAATTGGTATCCATTTTCAGATGAGGCCTTTGATAAAGCCAAGGCAGAAAATAAGCCAATTTTTATTTCCATTGGTTATGCTACTTGCCATTGGTGTCACGTCATGGAAGAAGAAAGCTTTGACGATGTCGAAGTGGCAAAATTTCTCAATAAACATTTTATTTCCATTAAGGTTGACCGTGAAATTCGCCCTGATGTCGATGCAACTTATATGAACGTGTCTCAATTGATTAACGGCTCAGGTGGTTGGCCACTTAATGCGGTGATATTGCCAGATGGTAAAGCCTTTTTTGCAGGTACTTATTTTCCTAAACCTCAATTATTAGACATACTTTCACAAATACAAACGCTTTGGAAAAATGAAAAAAATAGCGTTATTAATCAAGCTAATAAGATTGACAATATCTTAAATAAGGCCGAGGCAAAAACTCAGAGTAATATTGATAAATCCATTATTCCTAAAGCTATTCAAGCCTTACTGAGTAACTTCGATGAAATGGAAGGTGGTTTTGGCGAAGCGCCAAAATTCCCACATGAGTCTATGTTATTACTACTGATAGACGAGCAAAAACGCAACCCAAATGACGAGCAACTCAACGCCATCACCACAACACTTGACATTATGGCTAGTGGTGGTTTATACGATACAGTAGGCGGTGGTTTTCATCGTTACTCTACAGACAACACTTGGCTAATACCACATTTTGAAAAAATGCTTTATAACCAAGCACAACTATCATTAGTCTATACCCGCGCTTATCAACTCACACATAAGCCACTTTATAGACGTATTGCACAACAAACATTGGATTATGTCTTAAAAGAAATGCAAGATAAAAATGGTGGCTTTTTCTCAGCTACTGATGCAGACTCTGAGGGTGAAGAAGGCACTTTCTTTGTTTGGTCAATAGACGAGATAAAGACTGTTCTGAATAAAGATGAATTTAAACACTTTAATCAGTGGTTTGACTTATCATCACACACTGATTTTGAAGGCAATCATGTTATTCGTTTTAAGGATATTAATGACGTTAATGTAGATGACTATAAACAAATTGATGGGTTACTTGCTAAATTATATAACGTCAGAATTAAAAGAGAGCTGCCACTCACCGACAATAAAGTGTTACTTTCTTGGAATGCACTGATGGTTCCTAGCTTAATTGAAGCAGGAAAGGTTTTTAATGAAGAGAAATACACAACTGCGGGTTTAGCTTTAGCAAGTCGCTTAGAATCATTCAATAAAAACAATCAACTTTATCGGGTATCCATTAACAATAAGCTTGAGACAAACGCGCTATTCGAAGACTACGCTTATTTGGCTAATGCTTATCTGTCCGTATTCGATCAAACAAATGAAAAAAAATGGTTAAACAGAGCGGTCCAATTAGTTAATACCATGAATGAGAAATTTTGGGATAAAGAGCGGTTTGGTTACAACATGACCAACGATAACAAATACTTAAATACTCGCTACAAAGAATCTTATGATGGTGCTATTCCATCTGCTAACGGCATAGCTTACCAAGTATTGGTTAAACTAAATAACCGAACAACCGAGCCATCATTCATTCAACAAGCTGAACAATTATTGAGTGCTTTTTCAGCTGATATTAACCAAGACCCTTATTCTTATAGCTCGTTTATTTTAGGCTTTAATCATGCTATTTTTACTGAGGCAGCCAATGTTCAATATGCTTATCAAGGCCGTATTCGTGTGCACACACAAACTCTTGATAATGATGAATTACTCGTCAACCTAAGTCTTAATCCGCTTTGGCATATCAACTCTAACCAGCCAATACAAGATTCATTAATTGCTACTAAAATAACCAATCTAGATACTCAAAATTGGACGCTTGAAGACTCAACCTATCCACAAGGTGAGCTGGCTAAATTGGGTTTTTCCAAAGACCAAATTTCAATTTATAAAGATCAAGCAAAAATTGGACTCAAACTAAAACAACACTCAAAAACCTACATAACACCAACACTCTTGTTGACTTTACAAGCTTGCAGTGACAAGGTGTGTCTACCGCCCACCACAATAACTTTAAAACCTTAAGTAGTCTTGCCTAAACGTTTTACCCATCCAACAAAATCATGATTAATCAAATATAAACAAGGTAGTAATACCAACGTCATTACCGTACCAAACAATAGGCCGTAACCCAACGAGAGTGCCATCGGTTGCAAGATATAGTCAGTTCCGCCAATACCATAAGCCAGTGGTATCACCCCCGCCAAAGTCGTGAGTGTTGTTAGTACGACAGCACGCAGGCGGTCTTTCGCCCCTTTAATAACAAACCCATGCGCCGAAGCCGTGGTATCAACAACCTTTGCTTTTAAATAATTCAGATGTGAAACCAGTACTAAGGAGTCATTCACAATCACCCCTACTAATGCCAACGTGCCCAAAATCGCAAAAAAGCTTAGCGTTTCACCATGCAAGAAAAATGCCCAAATCACACCAATAACCGAAAAAGGAATGGCGCTCAGCACCAATAATGGCTGCGTATAAGAATTAAACAACAATACCAACAGCAGAAAAATGCCAAAAATTGCCATCACGAACGCTCGCTTAAAGCTGTCCATCGATTGCATGGTTTCTTTAGCGCCACCTTCTTTAATCACGCGAATATTTGGGAAATTACTGGTTAAATCTAAACGCTCTAAAGCTTCATCCATCACTCTACTTACGGTGGTAATTTCATCATCAACACTACCACTAACCAAAGTAGATCGTTGTCCGTTAAAGTGATTAAAATCTGGTTCGCCTTCAATTTGTCGAATACTGGAGAATTGTGAAATCGGCACTAAATGGCCTTTACGGTTATTCACTTTTAAAGATTGAATGAAAGCTTGTGAATGCAAGCCATCGCCAAAATAGATTCTAAAATTAACATCATTTTGGCCATCGCGCATATCAGTCACATCAATACCCGTAAAAGCAGTTTTTAGATATTGACTAACCACAGAAAAGTCGATTTCCAATCGGGCCATTTTTTCAAAATCAAGCACAACTTCAATACGCGCTTTCCCTGGCTCATCATCGCGATTAATATTATCCAATCCATCGATTGATGACAAAATTTCCTCTAATTGGTCAGCGGCAACTTGACGCTGAACATGATCACTACCCACTAAATTAATCTCTACATCCTCGCCTTGTGGTGGGCCGGGCCGTCTAATGGAAAATTTGAGTTTTTCAGCTGCGGTAATTTCACCTACTCTCGCCTTGAGCTGCTTGAGTAACGCTTTAGAGGTTTGCACCCTCTCGCTCGACGGAGACAGCTCAATCGTGAACCTAGCCACATGAGTAAAATATTTACCCACATTAGAGGTGATTGATTCTAAGTCTTCACCCACAACCTCACTAATCAAGGCTTCTATTTGCTCACTAACCGATTCAGTGTAACCGAGCGAGCTACCTGCAGGCATTTGTAATCTAGCACTAATGGTATCGACGCCAATCGCAGGAAATAAAACAAACTTCATATTGGTCTTAGCAAAATATAACGAAGCCGCCAACATCAATGCGAATACTATTACCACCATATAACGCCACTTAAGCACAGCACTTAAAAAATCTTCGAACCAAACTTCTACTGCGTCAAACCAATGGCTGCTTTTAATCTTCTCATGTGAACTTGCCAAATGCGCTGGCAATGCGATAGATACTTCTAAAAATGACAATAACAATGCAAAAATCACCACAATTGGAATTACATAAATAAATTTACCCATGGTGCCGCCCATCAAAAACATCGATGAAAAGGCTAAAATAGTAGTTAAAATAGTAGTAATCACCGGCATAATCACATGTTTAAAGCCCCGTGTTGCTGACTCGAATCGATCTTCCCCACGCTGTTTGTGATGATGAATACTCTCTGCCACAATAATAGAATCGTCCACTACAATGCCTAATACTAGAATCATTGCTGCCAATGAAACCAGATTAATGGTCTCGCCACTTGCACCTAATAATGCCACTGTACCTAGTAAGCTCACCGGCAAACTAACTGCCACCCAAAAAGCAGTTTTAAATGAGAGAAAAGCACCTAATACAATTAGCACCAACAGCAAGCCCATCATGCCATTATTGGTCACAATCTTTAAGCGGTTACGTACATATTTAGACATATCTGAAGAGTAAAAAATTTGGAGTTGATTGTCATACTTACTGTTAAGATCGGTAATTTTTTCTTTAACTAAGTCAACCGTGGTGATGACATCGGCTTGGGCTTGTTTTCGTACACGTAATATAAAGCCTTTTTTGCCATTCACGCGAATGATAGATTTCTCCTCAACATTGCCACTTTCAATCTGAGCAATGTCTTTCAGGCGAACAATAGGCCCCTGGAAAGTTGACTTAATAATCACATCGCCCACTGATTCAGCTTGGTCAAATTTGGCCAACACCACAATGATTTTTTCGTCCCTTTCGCTGTGATTTTGCCCAACGGTATAACGCGCATTGCGTTTAGCAATAGAATCTATAATTTGCGGTAGGGAAAGTTTATGCTGATAAAGTTTGTTTGGATTGATTCTAATTTGTATTTCCCGATCTAAGTAACCATCCTTAACCACTTCGGAAACACCGTCAACCAACTCAAGAGAATCAGCAATATTATCAGTGATTTTTCTTAGCTCAGCATAAGATAAATCTGGGGCGCCAATGCTAATTTTAATAATGCTTTTTCTAGAAGTTTTCTGGTCGCGTACATTAGGCAAGTTAGTCACTTCAGCTGGCAAAGATTTAATACGATTAACCGCATTTCTGATATCTTGCTTGAGTGTGTCAATATCGCTCACATCTTGAGATAAAGTCACTGTAATGCTGGAACGCCCTTCTCTAGACACCGAAACAAACTTCTCAATACCTGAGATATTGCTGAGTTCATCTTCAATGAGGTTGGTGACGTTTTGCTCAACATCTTCGGGTGATGCGCCAGGGTAAGCTGTTGAAATAGACATGACTTCAAAGTCAACTGCTGGGAATTGGTCTCGTTGAATACTGCTAAGCGCCAATAGACCAATCGCGATAACACTCACGGTAAAAACTAAGGCTAGTTTTTTTTGCCTAACAAAGAAATTAAGGATACTGTCCATAATGGATTAGTATACCAACAGTAACCCTGTGTTTTGTTTTCTAGTCGGTCTTTTTGTTACGGGTTCTTTTGCGCTCAGTCTCACCCAATATGCGTTTACGAATACGAGTAGAGTTTGGTGTTACTTCTACCAACTCATCATCATCAATGAATTCTAACGCTTGCTCAAGGTCGAGCTTAATTGCTGGTGTTAATGACACAGCCTCATCGGTACCTGAAGAACGTACATTGGTAAGTTGCTTGCCTTTCATCACGTTAACCACCAAATCTTTATCACGTGCATGAATACCTACTACCATGCCTTCATAAATATCAGTATTGTGCTCTACAAAGAATTTACCACTCTTTTGCAGATTGAAAATTCCATAGGCAACCGCTTTACCTTGATTCATAGAGATTAAAGAGCCATTAGAGCGCTGGCCAATCTGACCTGGCTTTTGCGGCTTATAAGCATCAAAAGTTGAATTCATCAAACCAGTACCCGTAGTTGCTGTTAAGAATTCAGTTCTAAAACCGATTAAACCACGTGCTGGAATATTAAAGTCTAGTTTTACGCGTCCGTTACCATCAGGCACCATGTTAGTAAGCTCGGCCTTACGTTCGCCAAGTTTTTCCATTACTGTGCCTTGATGTTGAGTTTCAACGTCCACACTTAGGTCTTCAAACGGTTCACAAGTCACACCATCAATTTCTTTTAAAATCACTTGTGGTCGGCCCACTGCTAACTCGAAACCTTCACGACGCATGGTTTCAATCAAGATTGATAAATGCAATTCGCCACGACCAGAAACAATAAATTCTGAAGGGTCTTCTGTATTAGCAACACGCAATGCAACGTTATAGATTAGTTCTTTATCTAGGCGATCACGAATATTTCTTGTAGTAATATATTTTCCATCTTGCCCTGCGAATGGAGAATCATTAACACGGAATGCCATTGATACGGTTGGCTCATCAACACTGAGTGGTGGCAATGCTTCAATCGTCTCAGGATCACAAACAGTATCTGAAATAGAGATACCTTCAATGCCAGTAATACAAACAATATTGCCCGCTTCAGAGGCATTAGTATCGATTTTATCAAGCCCTAAAAAACCTTGTAAATTGGCAATTTTAGCTTTACGCTCAGTACCATCTGCACCGACAATAACCACTTGTTGATTCTTTTTAATCGTGCCACGAGTAATACGGCCAATACCAATTGCACCCACAAATGATGAATAATCCAGTGCCGTAATCTGCATCTGTAGTGGCGCTTCAATATCAACCTCGGGCGCTTTAACGTGTTTAACGATAGTCTCAAACATGGGTGTCATATCACCTTCACGCACACCATCTTCTAATGATGCATAGCCATTAATACTAGAGGCGTAAATAACAGGGAAATCTAATTGCTCATCCGTCGCACCGAGTTGATCAAATAAATCAAAAACTTGGTCAATCACCCAATCAGGGCGAGCCGCATCTTTATCGATTTTGTTTATCACTACAATCGGGTTGAGGCCCTGATCAAAAGCTTTTTTAGTCACAAAACGCGTTTGTGGCATTGGTCCTTCTTGTGCATCCACCAGTAAAAGCACTGAGTCTACCATCGATAAAACGCGCTCTACTTCACCGCCAAAATCGGCGTGTCCCGGGGTGTCTACAATATTAATATGGTAGTCATTCCACTTAATCGCTGTATTTTTCGATGAAATGGTAATACCACGCTCTTTTTCCAAATCATTCGAATCCATCATACGATCAGTAGACTCAAAACGATCATCAAAAGTTTGAGATTGTTCCAATAGCTTATCAACCAATGTGGTTTTACCGTGGTCAACGTGCGCAATAATAGCGATATTTCTAAGTTTGGTATTCATACGAATTAAGTGAATGCGAAAAAGGCACTATTATCCCGTAAAATGACTATCAATATTAGAAATTATTGATATAACTATTTATGGGTAAAAAAAGCAGTTCTGGTCGCTGGATGAGTGAACACCTGAGTGATGAATATGTAAAAAAAGCACAAAAAGAAGGCTACCGTTCACGTGCTGTTTACAAACTGACAGAGGTTGTAAACAAAGATAAATTTATTAAGCCGGGTTCTCGCGTGCTTGATTTAGGTGCTGCTCCTGGCGGTTGGAGTCAAGTGGCAATTAAATTAGTAGGGAAATCAGGCCAAGTTATCGCCAGTGATATTCTTGATATTGAACCTATCCCTGGGGTGGATTTTCTCTGTGGTGACTTTACTGAAGACTCAGTTTATGAAGAGCTATTAACATTAACGGGTGGCCATAAAATGGACGTGGTACTCTCAGACATGGCACCAAATATGAGTGGGCAACTCTCAGTTGATATTCCAAAATCGATGTATTTGTGTGAATTGGCACTTGATATGGCCATTAAAACGCTCACACCCAAAGGTACTTTCTTTATTAAAGTATTTCAAGGTGATGGCTTTGACGCTTTTGTAAAATCTTGTAGGGCAGCATTTGTTAAGGTCACCATTCGCAAACCAAAAGCATCTAGAGCACGCTCTAAAGAAGTATATCTTTTAGCAAATACGCTAAAATAACGTCCTATGCAAAATTTTGAAGATATTCAAAACCTAGTCCAAGACGACATTGCTAAGACAGATCAAGTATTGATTGATCATCTTAGTTCTGATGTGGCGCTGATTAACCAAATGAGTGGTTATATTATCAACGCCGGTGGTAAGCGATTACGCCCATTACTTTTGCTACTGTGTGCACGCGCCACTGGCTACCAAGGCGACCACCACCATTTGATGGCTGTGGTAATTGAGTTGATTCATACAGCGACACTATTACACGACGATATCGTTGACGAATCTAACACGCGTCGAGGCAAAGAAACTGCCAACGAAGTTTGGGGTAATGCAGCCAGTGTTTTAGTGGGTGATTTTCTTTATTCCCGTGCCTTTGAGATGATGGTTAAACCTGGCTCAATGCGTATTATGACGCTCCTTTCTAAAGCTACCAATGAAATTGCCCAAGGTGAAGTCATGCAACTGCTTAATTGCCAAAACTCTGCACTCACCGAGAAAGAGTACTATCGAGTCATTGAGCGAAAAACGGCTGTGTTATTCCAAGCAGCAACACAAATTGGTGCTATTTTATCTGCTGCCGACGAGGCACAAGAATTAGCACTTCGAGATTATGGCCTGCATCTGGGCAACGCCTTTCAAATTATCGATGATGTGCTTGATTATGAATCTGACTCTGAGACCATGGGTAAAGAAGTGGGTGATGACCTTGCGGAAGGAAAAACCACACTACCCATTATTTATGCCCTTGAAAACACCTCGGGTAAAGAACGTGAACTACTGGTTAATGCCATTGAGAATGCAGATAACTCCGATATTGAGCACGTTGTTCATATTCTTCAAACAGTCAAAGCCTTTGATTACACACGATCAAAAGCACAAGAATCAGCCGATTTGGCCAAACAATCCTTATCCAACCTCCAAGATTCGGATTACAAAGAAGCGCTTATCTTATTGTGCGACTTATCTTTACAGCGTAAATCTTAGGATCATCCTTAATGCTAACCACTGAGTTAAAGACTCAAATTCGTCAGTCGCTCGAAGCCGCTAAAAAAGGCATGCCTGATTTCAAAATCAGACAAGCGCAAAATAAAATGATTGCTGAAATCTCTAAAACCTTAGCGGGCGAATATCCTAACGGCAACCCTATTCTGTGTGTTGAGGCGCCAACGGGTACTGGAAAAACCATGGCTTATTTACTCAGCGCCATTCCCATTGCTAAAGCGCAAAAAAAGAAACTGATTGTTTCCAGTGCGAATGTCGCCCTACAAGAACAACTGCTCAACAAAGACATTCCTGAGGTGCAAAAATACTGCTCGGTTGATTTTGAATACGCACTGGTCAAAGGTCGATCTCGCTATGTTTGTGTACGCAATTTAATCAACTTAGTTGAGGATAAAGCCAGTGAAAACGAACTATTTGATAACGCTGCGTTATGGGATGCACCACCGGGTAAATACCAATTAGATCAACTGGGTGAAATGCTTGAGGATTATTCAGCCAAAAAATGGAATGGTGAAATAGACGATTTAGAACAAAATCCAGATGGCTCTTTATGGTCAAAAATCGCTTGTAATCGTTTTACTTGTACAGCCAAAAATTGTGAATTTTATAATGACTGTGCTTTTTTTAAAGCCAGAAAAAAAATCACCAAAGCCGATGTGATTATCGCTAATCATGATTTAATTTTGGCAGATTTAAGTACCGGCAATACCGTGTTACCTGATGTCGATGAATCCATCTATATCTTTGATGAAGCGCATCATCTTAACCACAAGGCTTTGTCTCATTTTTCACTCAGTACTGGTACCGAATTTATTAAAACCAGCCTACGCCAAACCCAAGGCGTGAGTGAACAAGTTTGTAAACTTACACAATCTGACGCACCTGATAATAACATTAAAGCAGTGGATGATTATTTATCCGATTTAACTGAGTTACTTAAAGACCTAACCTTTGATGAAGAAATTCATTTGTTTGACCAAGGGGTTGTGGAGGTACCAATTCAAGCGATTTGTCAAAACTTAATCACTAGTATTGGCAGTACGCACACCCAATTTGAACACTTAAAAGAATCGTGGTCAGATTATCTAAAAATTAAAATGGTGGAAAAAACCATTGCCGACCCACTTAACAATGTTTTAGGTGAGTGCGAACAACACCTGTCTTCTATCTTGTTGTTACTTTCCTCATTTTTACAAGCAGATGAAACCGGACAAGCGCCGCATTCTCGCTGGATCGAAAAAACCACTGCAGCCAATAAGAAAACCAACTATATCTTAAATAGTGCACAAATCGACATTTCAAACAACTTAGATCAGCTCATTTGGTCAAAAGTAGCTGGTGCGGTTTTAACTTCAGCCACCCTATCATCGCTTGGTAGTTTTAATCGACTTAATCAGCAATTAGGCCTAGTAAAAACAGACAATCAATATCTACGTTTGCCCTCACCTTTTAGTTTTGATAAGGTTGATTTTATTGTGGCTAATTTTAAAAACAACCCAACTCAAGTATATGAGCACACGCAAGAAGTAGCCGCGCAACTTTTAAAGCGTATCGATAACAACAAAGGTTCATTGGTGCTATTCGCCTCTAACAAACAAATGCAAATGGTGGCTGATTTGGTTGAGCAAAAACTCGGTTGTGATTTATTTGTTCAAGGTGAATTTTCTAAAAAACGCATTTTAGAAAAACACAAAAACTTACGCAAACAAAATCAAGGTAGTGTGATTTTTGGACTCGATAGTTTTGCTGAAGGTGTCGACCTCAAAGGTGATAATCTTACCCATGTGGTGATTGTAAAGCTACGCTTTAGCGTGCCTAACTCACCAATTGAAAAAACCACGCAAGATTACTTACAATCCCAAAATCGTAATCCTTTTATGGAAATCTCTCTACCTGATGCATCGCTACGACTCATCCAAGCCTGTGGCCGACTGATTCGTACCGAAACTGATACAGGGAAAATTACGATATTTGATAATCGCTTAACGACTAAATTCTACGGCAAGCAATTACTCAATGCGCTGAATGGTTACAACATTGTGGTTGAATAAGTTTTTTTAACATCGTTTTGAATCATTCTAAGAAATTACAGATTTTTGTCTTATGACTTAATACTTCTCTATTTTTTTAGAAAATTTTTCAAAAGATAACACCCTTAAAAATTACCAATTCACACTAAATCTTATTCGTTGTATTTCCTAAATTCATTTCACTCAAACACTGAAAATACAGCTGCTCATTTCGATAAGTGTTTATTGATAAATTTTATAAAGGGAGATAAAAACCCGACATAAGTCGCGTTTATAAAATTAAACATTTACTAGATTAATAATAACGTCTAAAACTTAACTTTGTCATACTCCAATCTACTGTTGAATCTGAACTATTTAAACTAGCATAATCAAGTCCTACCGATAAATCATTATTGATTTTTTTAATGGCGCCAGCACTAAATCCATCATAACCTATAGTGGCACTATGCTTTTCATAATTTACTGACAATTCTAAATCATCTGAAAAATTATGTCTTAATTTAACTTCTCCCGAATTAAAATTACCTTCAGATGCGGAAGCAACACTATTCCAATTCGTTTTATATATATCTATAACTATATCTGTATCTATACTTAATGGTTGATGCAGGCCCATTCCAAAAGTTTTAAAAGTAAGGTCAGCATTATCTTCTGATTTTTTAATATCCATATATTCACCAAATACATGGATATTGCCACTCACCTCTTTAATGCCTTTAACAGTATAACCACTGTAGTTTAAATCACTAGTTGATGTCTTAACATCCCAGTGTGTGTAGCCCACATCAACATAATCATAACTAAATTTTTCCGCAAAAGCGCAATTAGATGTTGTCACCAATGAAAAAATAGTTAAAGTTTTAATTAATATATTTTTCAAAAAAAGTCCTGCCAAATATTGCATTGAAATTACGATATTGTAACATCGTTCGTGGTTTAATAATTTAAAAACGCCAAAAAGCTTTGTGTAACAACGCCATCAGCGTTAATATTTCTAAACGACCGAGCAACATTGAGAAGCTTAAAATCCACTTAGCCGTATCACTCACACCACCATAATTAGCCGCTACTTCGCCTAATCCTGGACCAAGGTTGTTGATGCTAGCAGCGGTTGCCGAAAACGCACTCACTTGATCAAGGCCGGTAAACATCAAAGCAATTAGAATCATAATAAAAGCAATCACATACAACGAGAAGAATCCCCAAACGGATACCAATGTATCTTCAGTCACACTGCGATGATTAAGCTTAATGTTAATTTGTGCATTCGGATGAATGAATTTTTTGATCTCTTTCATGGCTAACTTAAACATCAGTAATACTCGCACCACTTTAATACCACCACCCGTTGAGCCCGCACAAGCGCCAATAAAGCTGGCAAAAATTAATAAAATTGGCAAGATAAAAGGCCATTGAGAATAGTCGGTAGAGGCAAAGCCTGTGGTGGTAGCAATCGAAACGGTCTGAAATAATGCCTGTCGTGCCGATTCACTTATACTCAAATAATAACCACTGTCAAATAAATAAGTACCGACAATAATGGCGGTAAAAAACAAGATAAACAAATACGTTTTAAACTCTGAATCTTGAAAATAAGTAAAGACATTTTTCTTTTGCCAAACAAAGAAATGCAAAGAAAAATTAATACCGGCTAGCAGCATAAATACAATCGCAACACTTTCAATAGCACTTGAATTAAAGTAGCCGATGGAGGTGTCATGGGTAGAAAAACCACCAATAGCTACCGTTGAGTAACTATGAGCAATGGCATCAAAAGCATCCATACCAGCCAAGTAATAACCCAACGCACAAACAATGGTAAAACTAATATAAATCTTCCATAAGGCTTTGGCAGTGTGTGTGAGTTTTGGGGTTAATCTTTCTTTAGAAATACCGCTAGATTCTGCGTGGTAAAGCTCCATACCGCCGACACCCAACATCGGTAATATCGCAACTGCTAAAACAATAATACCCATACCACCTAACCATTGTAGTTGTTGTCGGTAGTACAAAATCGCCTTAGGCAGATCATCCAATCCAGCCAATACAGTAGCACCTGTGGTTGTTAAGCCTGACATTGATTCAAAAAACGCATCACTGAATGACATTCTGAGTGATTCTGACAATAAAAATGGGATGGTTGCAAACAACGAGAGAACAAACCAAAAACTAACCACAACCAAAATCCCCTCTCGGATTCTAAAGTCTTTTTTGGTATTTCTAAAGGGTGCCCACAAAATAAAGCCACTGAGTAGTGTTAGTGAAAATGCAGTTATGAAAGATTGCGCCTCGTTCTGCTGGTAGATAAAATCAACCAACAATGGCGGGAGTTGTGTCAAACTAAAGACCATTAGCAACAAGCCAATGGTTTTAAAAACGATACTAAATTGCATAATTATCCATTACCACCACCAAATAATGCCTCAACTTCGTGAATCTTACTCACATCGCTGAGCACGATGAGTACGTGATCATTTTCTTCAATCACCAACTTACGTGAACCCATAATCACTTCATTATTTCTGACTATTGAGCCCACAACCACCCCATCTGGAAAATTAATTTCTTCAATGGTTTTTCCAACAACCTTAGAGTGCGCCTGATCACCATGAACAATAATCTCAATGGCTTCAGACTTGCCTTGACGCAAGGAATGAACCATCATCGTATCGCCCTTACGAATATGCGCCAAAATACCACTGGTGGTGATTTGGTCAGGTGAAATCACCATATCAACATCTTCACTTTGCTCGGCTAAATCTTCATAAACATTACGCTTAACCAAAGCAATGGTTTTATGCGCACCTAAACGTTTGGCCAAAATAGACACAATTACATTGATTTCATCAGAATCTGTAAGTGCTAAAAATAAATCAGTACTCTCAATACCCTCTTCCAGTAATAATTCTTCATCAGAGGCGTTACCATGCAAGACCAAGGTATTTTCAAGCTGCTCTGCAATTTCAATAACTCGCTCTTTATTTAACTCAATAATACGTACACGGTGATTTTTTTCTAAATGTTTAGCCAAATTAAGACCGATATGACCACCACCGGCAATAATGATATTTTTATAAGCTTTATCAAGTCGTCTAAATTCTTTTAAAACCTTAGAAACGCCGTCTTTTTTAGTAACAAAGTACACACGATCGCCATCTTTAATAATGGTATCACCATACGCTGGAATTGCCCTACCATTACGATACAAACTAACAATGCGCATGCGTGTTTTTGGCAGGTGTTCATGTAATTCTTTAATTGGACGACCAACAATTGGTGTGCCTGCATAAGCACGGGTTTCTACCAATTGTACTAATCCATCCTCAAATTCAAACACTTGTTCTGCGCCAGGCTCTTCCACTACGCGCTTGATATAGTCGGTCACCAAACCTTCAGGGGTAATAATAAAATCAATAGGGATGGCGTCATCTGAAAACAATTCTTTACGATGCAAATATTCAGCAGTACGAATACGTGCCACTTTTTTATCTACTTGGTACAAAGTATGTGCCATTTGACAAGCAAGCATGTTGCCTTCATCAGATTTGGTTACGGCAATCACCATATCCATTTCTTTAATACCTGCTTCTTCTAAAATATTAGGATAAGAAGCATGACCACAAACAGTTTTAATATCTAGATGACGCTGCAAAGAGGATAAATTAGCCTCATCTTTGTCAATGATAGTAATGTCATTCTCTTCATCAGAGCCTAAATATTTTGCCAGTGAAGAGCCGACTTGGCCTGCACCCAAGATTAAAATTTTCATTTTTTATCGATTCCCAAATCTTTTAATTTGCGATACAAAGTGGTGCGCTCTAGCCCTGCCAACTCTGCCACTTTGGCAATGTTATGATTATTCTCTTCTAAATGATGATTAAAGTATTGCTTCTCAAAGATGTTTCTAGCTTGCTTCAAAGACAAATTAAAATCAATACCAACGACTCTTTGCTCGTCATCTATTTGTTCGCTAAGCAATTTTCGCACTAAGGGTAACAAATCATGCAATGGCTTTTTCAAAAAATCAACTGCGCCAAGCTTAATGGCTCTAACAACATCTTGATGCTCTGCATGACCTGACATCATCACCACTGGCATCAAAAAACCTTCAACTGCCCATTCTTCTAATAAAGACATGCCATCTTGTCCAGGCATCCAAACATCCATCATGACCAGGTCAAAAGTTTGATCTTTGACAATAGTCTTAGCTTGGGCGGCATCATCAGCCAATACGACTTGATAATTAACATCTTCTAAAATGTCTTTCATTGTTTCAGAGTTAATACGCTCGTCATCGATGATAAGAATCCTTCCAATTACTGGTAAGTTGTCCATATTTATTCCTTTTTATTATTGTCTATATAATCAAATTCAATGGTGATAATAGCCCCATGTGGCTCTATATTTCCAACAAAAATTCGCCCATCATGCTGTTCAATAATATTGTGCACAATGGCCATACCCAAGCCTACCTTTTAATTTTGTTGTAACGTAAGGCTCAAACACACGGTCGATGACTTCCGCATCAAACCCATCACCATTATCCTCGACTGTTAAACGAACCATACCCTGAGAGGGTAAATATTGGGTTGCAATCTTGATATTTAAATCGCGTTTTTGTTCTACTGATTCTGCAGCATTTTTAACCAAATTAATCAAAACTCGAGAAATATTATTAGTATCTAACAACAGCTTGGGCATATCACTCGATAAATCAAAGTCAATGGTTATATTGTCTTGTGCATCATAAAGATCAATAGATTGATTAACCAGTGTATTTAGATCCATCAACTTACGTTCAATTAGTGGCATATTAGCATAATCTGCAAATGCGCTAACCATTGCATCCATTGATTTGACTTGGTCAATGATCACATTGGTGGTTTTATCAATAACCTCCAAATCTTTACCTTTCAGTTTTTCTAAGAATATATTTCTAAGACGTTGTGCAGATAACAAAATTGGTGTCAGTGGGATTTTAATTTCGTGTGCCATACGCATTGCCACCTCGCCCCAAGCGGCTTTTTTCTGTGCCCTGTTAAGTTGTGAGATATCTTTAACAATAATCACATAGCCTAAAATTTCACTCTCAACCTCTAACGTCGCACCTTGGCAAGACAGCAATAGATGTCGATTCGGCAATGAAATCTCAACCTCTTCACTCCACTCGCCAAAATCTTGCTTTAGTTTGTCACTAGTCATGCTAAATAATGGCTTCAAATAAGTGTATTTATCAACAATTTCAGAACAGAATTTCCCAACAAAACTGTCTTTACCATCCATACCTAACATTTCCACAATGACCGGATTAATAAGCTGGATTTTTTTGTCTTTATCTAGACCAATCACACCGTATGAATATTTCAAGATAGTTTCTAAATACAAGTTATGTGTATCCAAACCTTGTCGAGAGGCTTTAATTTGCTTGGCCATTTCATTAAATTGGCCAATCAGTTGACGCATGTCTTCGCTCTGTTCTTGATTGTGCACCAAAACGTCGTAATTACCTTTAGCGATCTCTTTTGAGGCGACAGATAAATTGTGCATTGGGCGCATGAGTTGATCAATCATTCTAAACACAATCAACAAGACACTGAGAATGGTTAATAAAACCGTTGAAGAGAAATCTAACAAAAAGCTTTTTTGTGTAAGTGAGGTATTAACATTAAATTTAATTGCATTGGCAAAGTTGTAAAAACCTTTAACTTGCCCCAAAAAACTTAATAAATTAGGGTCAGTTGCATAAACTGCAACAATGTTCATGTATTCTTTAGTCGGTCTTCTAGTTAAATACCTTGTTGACATTTGAACCTGGAACAAATTGGTTTTCTCATCTTCAAATAAAACAAAAGGTTGTATATCTGCTAATGGCTGATTGTCTTCAACAATACAAATATTATTTTTCTTACTTTGTGCAATTATCTCGTCTTCTTCATCGGTCAACTCAATATAACAAGCCCACTGGTCATCAACCAAACCTTGGACAAAAATTTGCATGATATTAATGTAATCCTCTTTGTCTTTTTGAAAATTCGAATAATTTTCAATTTGTTTCAGCAGGATTGAAGTGTGGTCAGTGTAACGATCGTTTCTTACGATTTGTACATTTTCATAGAGTGCGTCTACCTGATCAAGAAAGACTTTATTAAAGTTGTTATAGGTATGTTTGGAGCGCTCAACATTGTCTTGAATAGTTTGGAACGAAAACAGGTAAAAAGACAAAACTGGTGCAATCACCAAAAGCGGGATAATCTTAACAAAAGACCAAGTGAATTGCGTGCCAACCACGCCATTTTTATTATCTTTCTTAAGTTTCGAAACGGCGCAAACGATATAATAAATAGCCACACAGCTCATCAGCACATTGTAAGAAGCCAGTAACCACCACCAATCTCCAATCAAAACAGGGTTTAATCCCAAAAAGGACAGCCCGCCCAATGAAATTAAAAATACAGCCGACCAAAACCATTTGTTTGGTGTTTTTTTGATCGCAAAATCTTGATTAAAAACCATGTTTTATCTATTGTTGTCCATATTTTCTGGACTGATTATCTCATAAAAAAACACGCATCAGGTTTAATTGTTGCTAAAATACAACAATGATACAAACACAAGCACAACTACGCGATTTTCTTCAGACTATTCAGGGTGAGACCGAGCTTGCAATTGATACAGAATTCAAACGTGTCAGCACTTATTATCCGGTTTTGTGCTTGGTACAAATCGCCACCAAAAGTGCGACCGACTGTATTGATGTTTTAGCCCTTGACGATCTTGAACCTTTGTTTGACAAGCTCTACCAAAACGATTGTGTTTGGATCGTGCATTCTGCTCGCCAAGATATTGAGGCTATGCATTGTCTTTCAGGGCGATTACCTAAGCAATTATTCGACACGCAAATTGCCGCTAGTTTACTCAATCACCCAATACAAGTTTCTTATCAAGCACTAACTGAGAATTTACAAAATGTCTATTTAGAAAAAGCCTACACACGCCTTGATTGGACCACACGTCCATTACCCGAAGCCGCGATTGAATACGCGCTAGACGATGTGCGCTACTTGATAAAAAATTATCACCAATTAAAGGCGCAATTACAAGCTGAAAATAAACTCGATTGGATTGTAGAAGAGGCTCAAGATTTACTTAATATCGATTTGTACCTTCCACCGATTGATCAAGCTTGGCAACGAGTCAAAGGCTTATCAAGAATTAATAAAAATGCACACGTATTAGCGGCGCAATTAGCGGCATGGCGAGAACATCGGGCACAAGCTAACAACAAACCTCGAAAATGGATACTGGCAGATGATGCATTAATCGCACATGCTCTGGGTAAAGAAAAACTTTCAAACAAAGCACAAAAGAGTTTTGATGATTTTTTGACTCAGCACACTGACATTCAAAACATTAAAATTAGTATCAATAAAAACAAACCGCCAACAAAAACTGAAAAATCTCAAAAAGTCGTTTTACAAAAACTCATCCAAGAAAAAGCAAATCAGTATAATTTGGCCATAGAAGTAATGGCCAGTAGCAAATCATTACTTAAATATATTCGCGGCGATCGATCGGTTATGTTTTGTCAAGGTTGGCGTTATCATTTATTACAAGAGGAATTAGAAAATGCAAAATAGTTTAAAACCAGTATCAGCAGGCAACCTACCTGACGAAGTTAACGTTATTATTGAAATTCCAGCGCACTCGTCTCCCGTTAAATACGAAATCGACAAAGAAACTGGCGCCATGTTTGTGGATCGTTTTATTTCCACACCGATGTTTTATCCATGTAATTATGGCTTTGTACCTGAAACATTAGCAGATGATGGTGATCCAGCAGATGTCTTAGTGATCACGCCTTATCCTTTAATTCATGATTCAGTGATCACAGCACGCCCTATTGGTGTGCTATTAATGACCGATGAAGCTGGTAAAGATTCAAAAATCTTAGCCGTTCCTACTGACAAATTATGTAAGTCATATCACGATATTCAATGTATTGATGATGTAGGTGCAACCCTGAAAGACCAAATTGAGCACTTCTTCCGCTACTACAAAGATTTAGATGACGGCAAGTGGGTCAAGATTGATGGTTGGGGCGATGCTGAACAAGCCAAAAAAGAGCTACAAGAATCATTCGACGCTTATAAAAAATAGCCTTTGGCCAACAGCAACACTTTTCAAATTATTGGCGGTGAATATCGGGGCAGGAAATTTGGCTTTCCCGATGCTGACGGCTTAAGGCCCACACCAAGTAAAGTTCGCGAAACGCTGTTCAACTGGATTCAATTTGAATCTTTTGATAAAACTTTTTTAGATTTATTTGCTGGCAGTGGCGCACTAAGTTTTGAAGCTTTATCTCGCGGCGCTAAACAAGTCACTAGTATCGAGAGAAATTTAAACGCCTTCCAAAGTTTAGAAAAAAATCGGAAATTATTAAAATCAACCAAAATCAGCTTTTTTAACCAAGATGCCTTTATTTTTTTAAAGCAAAAAAATACCAAAACCTTTGATTTTGTCTTGCTAGACCCACCATTTAACAAAAACCTTGTTTTAAAAGCACTAAAAGCACTAAAAGATGGTGATTTTGTAACAACCAAGAGCAAAATCTATATAGAATCTGAATTTGAAATAACACAGCGTTACTTAAAAGAAGAAATTTCGGAAAAAATCGAAATCATTAAACAAAAACAATCTGGCGCGGTTAATTACTGTTTAATAAAAATATTATGAAAAAAATTGCAATTTATCCTGGTTCTTTTGACCCCATTACTAACGGCCATATTGATTTGGTGCATCGAGCCAGCAAACTGTTTGATCAAGTGATTGTTGGTATTACACAAAACAGCAAAAAATCTTCGTTTCTTAATATTGACGAACGTATTCAAATCACTAGCGACGCACTCAAAAATATTAACAATGTTAAAGTACTGAGCTTCGATACTTTGTTAGTTGATTTTGCAAATGCACAAAATGCACAAGTCATCCTGCGCGGACTTAGGGCGGTGAGTGACTTTGAGTACGAGTTCCAACTCTCGGGGATGAATAAACATCTTAACCCCAATATTGAAACCTTGTTTATGACTCCTGCCGAACAATACGCCAATATCTCCTCCTCATTGGTACGCGAAATCTTGACACTTGGTGGTGATATCAGTGCCTTTGTACCTAAATCAGTAGAGAATCATCTAAAAACTAAGCTATAAATATTTTTGCCTTAATTCCTTGAAAAAAATTTGACCATCCCTATATAGGGGGTATATCAAACACAAGGAGTTAAAAAAAATGTCAAAGATTATTGGTATTGACTTAGGTACAACAAATTCATGCGTTGCTATTATGGATGGCGGTAGCGTTAAAATTATTGAAAATTCAGAGGGTGATCGCACTACCCCATCAATTATTGCCTACCCTAAAGACAGCGAAGAAGTCTTAGTAGGCCAACCAGCAAAACGCCAAGCCGTCACTAACCCTGAAAACACACTATATGCAATCAAACGTTTAATCGGTCGTCGTTTTGATGAAGATGCCGTACAAAAAGACATTAATCTTGTGCCTTACAAAATTGTCAAAGCTGACAATGGCGATGCTTGGGTAGAGGTTAAAGGCAAGAAAATGGCCGCTCCAGAAATCTCAGCAAGAGTAATCGAAAAGATGAAAAAAACCG
>OFCA01000021.1_pt1 | contig 30273 bp, 29 predicted proteins | sample 1520721 | NCBI WGS metagenome assembly OFCA01 (sample SAMEA3696450, study PRJEB22514) | metagenome | biome: water; feature: marine; material: hydrothermal vent | place: Pacific Ocean | collected 2014-08-16 | depth 1514 m
TGCAAGCACGCCTACATATTTATTAAATATTTCTTTTCCTATAAAATAAATTGCAATGATACTCAAAGTTCCTATGGTGGCAGAGAATGCCTTTCCTACGATTTCATGATAGCCGAAAAGTTTATATAGTCCCCAAAGTATTAATTGATATAAAGGAGGATGCACATCGTTTAAAGTAATAAGTAGCACTGAAGATAAACTATGCGATGGGTTGCTGAAATCTGCGCTATATAGCTCGTCCAGCCAATAGCTTTGATTTAACAAACCTATAAATCTCAGATAGCCACCTACAAGGACAATTACGAATAAAGAAATATTAATACGGTTTTGGCAAAAAAGTTTAAAACCATCTTTGTTCATATACTCATCCCCTTGAATTTCCACTCCGGTATCAGCTTAATAATCAGCATGATGTACTTCCAAATCCATTTCGTATAGAGTACATCCTTGCCCTTTTGCTGTGCTTCGTAGATATCCCTAGCCACCTCTTCGGGCTGAGCGGTCAGCTTTTGGGGTAGGTCCATACCCTCGGTCATCTTCGTCGCCACGAAGCCGGGTTTGACGGTGAGCACCTGCACCTGTGAGTCATAGAGTCTGTTTCTCAGCCCCGAAAGATAGGTGCTCAGCGCCGCTTTGGCCGAGCCGTAGAGATAGTTGCTCTTTCTGCCTCTGTCGCCCGCTACCGAGCTTATAGCTATAATAAAGCCGCTTTTTCGTTTTTCGAAGTCATTGGCGATGATATCAAAGAGGCTCACGACCCCCGTATAGTTGGTATCGATGATTCGTTTGGCTTCGTTGAAGTCGTTTTCGGCCTTTTTCTGCTCTCCCAGGTAGCCTACTGCGCTGATTACACCCATAGGTTTCTCATTCAGACTCTCGTAAAAGCTTCGATGGCTGTCGAAATCGAGAATGTCGAGTTTCATGCTCTCGACTCTACATCCGCTGCGGATACGGATATCCTGCGCCAGCGCTTCGAGCTCTTCGGGTTTTCTGGCGGTCAGGTAGAGGTCGTAGCCATGTTTTGCGTACTCTCTCGCGACGGCTTTGGCTATATCGCTAGTCGCTCCCACTATCAGTAGATAACTCACTATGTGCTCCTTTAAAAATTTTGTAAGTTTTTAGCTTGTATCGTTTTATACATTTTTCAATCTCCGGATGCTTTATTATATAAAGGATATCTATCTTGTATTGAGAATCGATAGGTATCTCAATTACTCTTGTCTCTTTTGGTAGTAATTTTTTATCAATCTCAATCAGGAAGTAACTTTCTGGATTGAGTTCTGGTTCAGCTGAAATTGGCAGAACTTTTGGCTGTCCAATCACTAAATTTACTTTACTCTTTAGCAAATATTCCAGTGTAGTATGTATAGAGTGACCTGGACGCGATCCTATATGAATTCCATTTTTCGCTATCCATTTATCATTTAATCCGAACATATCTATAGTATTTAGGTTGGAATAATATGGTATAGCACCCGCAGCTGTTACTGCAATTACTATTGGATTGCTTGAAGATACAGAAAATATTTGACCCAATTTCTTCCCTATGCCTTCCCAATTCTCTTTCGGATTGACTATATGATAGTTAAGAGTATGAATCGATTCGATTCCATGGGCTCCTTTAAATGTCATTGCGTGATAGAGAGAAGCAATTGGTATTATGAGTATTAGAAAAATCTGAATAGAACTTGTCTTGAAGAATAAAATAATTCTCAATACAACAATAAAGATAAATGGTAGAATCGGAACCATAAAGCGAAATTCCATAAAATCACCACCAATTTTAATTATATATAAACACCAGATTATAATTATCAATACCATTATTTTGATATTGTGTTCAACTATAAGCTCTTTGAAATACCAAATTCCTATAAGCAAAAATGGAGTTAAAAAATACCCATTTAAAAAATATATCAGATAAGCACCTCCATATATAAAAGTTTTTAATGAAAAATGGGTTGCTTTTACATAGAAAGTATTTGGTAAAAAATCACCATAATAGTTGTATTTTAATACAAACCATGTAGATAGAATTACAAGTGACGGTAGTATTAATATGATAAAGGATTTTATTTTTTCAATAGTTTGTAACTGCTCTTTATATAATGATAGTAGTAAATAGGTAAAGAAAATTCCAGATATCATGATTGTATCCAGTCTTGTTAATATAGATAGCGTAAAGAGCAGGGATATAGCAAGTAACAAAAAACCATCCGATAACTTTTTATTATCTATGACATAAAATATATAGAAAGCATTTGCTACCACAAGAAAGACCTGTAGCTGTGTTTCAAGTCCACCAGTGATATAGGCACTATAAGAGTAGTTCGTGCCAAGGAAAAATATACTTAGTAAAGCAAGATATTTTGATTGAAAAATCAATAATGTTAATCTGTATGTAAACAATAGAGTGCCAAAAGAAAAAATTAATCCTATTACTTTACTGCTTACTATCGGATCCAAGTTAAGATATTCAACCACCGAGAGTAATAAAACCCACAAAAAGTTTGTATAGCCTTCAACATGATCTGCTGTATCAATATTCCAATCAAGTCCATGTCCATTAGCAAAATTATGTGCATATCTAAATGAGATAAATGCATCATCTTGAATAAATGAATTATAAGTACCCAACAATAAAATAAACACAATCAGTGTGTAAAATATTTTTTTCTCATATTTTATTGTAAAATTTAGAAGTGTTTTCATTTAAATCTCCACTCTTCTCGATTGCAAAGAGTTGAATTTCCTATCCATTGCATGCTCTCTTCTAAACTCTCTGAAGGTCTCTATCTGGGGATAACCGCACTCGAAGAGTTCTTTGGAGACTCTGGCATCTTTGCTCAGATAGATACGACCTCCATACTCTGCGACGATGGCATCGAGACGCTCGAGCAGTTCGAAGAGCCCCTTTTCTATCTTGAAATCCAGAGCGAGGCTGTATCCCCGCATGGGGAAAGAGAGCCAGTTGTCGTTGGCTTCGCCGTAGAGTTTGAGGACGGCGAGGAAAGAGCCTTTGCCCGATTCGGCGATGAGCGAGAGAATCTCTCTCAAGCCTTTGTAGCTACTCTCTTTGGGGAGGATGAACTGATACTGGGTGAAACCTCCCTTTCCGTAGATTCGATTCCACTCCCCGATGGCATCGAGCGGATAGAAGAAGCTGTCGATATCGACCTTCTGTTGCGAAACCCTCTCTCCGACTCTGTTGTAGTAGAGCCAGTTGAAGGCTTTTACACTCCAGTTGTTGAGGGCGAAGCTGGGGAAATCGAAGGGGATGCTCTTTTGGGGCTTCAGTCGGTAATCCAGCTCACCGTCGTCGGCGAAGTCGCCTGTCATCAGCAGGCTTCTGCCTATCTCGTCATCTTTGGCGAGGCAGTCTATCCAGGCCACGGAGTAGGGGCTTTTGCCGTAGCGCTCGAAAGCTTCGAAGGTCTCTTCGAGATTTTTTGTCTTGATGGTACTCTGTTGGATATTTCGTGACTTGATTCTCTTCAGAGAAATCGTGGCATCGAGGATGACCCCCGTCAATCCCATCCCCCCGCAGGTCGCTCTCCAGAGTTCGGGAGTGCCCTCTTTCGTGCAGGTGAGCACTTCGCCGTTTGCCAGCATCAGGCGAAAAGATTGGACACATTCGCTGAAACACCCTTCGATATGGTGGTTTTTGCCATGCACATCTCCCGCTATGGCACCTCCTACGCTTATGAGCTTGGTACCGGGAGTCACCCTGAGAAACCAGCCTCTTGGAACGAAGTGCTCCACTATTTCGCTCAGCAATACGCCCGACTCCACCCTGAGCACCCCCGTGCTCTCGTCGAAATCGAGAAAACAGTCGTGCGCTCTCGTACAGAGGATGACTTCGCTCAGGGCGCTATCGCCGTAACTGCGGCCGTTTCCGTAGGGGATGAGCTCCTTTTCATTGTGAATTATCTCCTCGAGTTTCGATTCCCTGTCGAAGGTGAGACGACGACAGTCGATTTTGGGGTACTTCCCCCATGCGCTACAAATCATGCTGTACCTATCCTTTCATCCTTGTGAACGAAGACGAAACGCCTATCCAGAAAATATTTTACGATATATCCCACGCTCAATCCAAGTGCGCCGCCGACATACTGCGCAGCGGGGAAGTCGGCGAAATAGTAGAAGGCCGTCTCCGTTCCCCAGAAGATGAGAGTCGTCAATACCCCCATCAGAGAGTAGAGAATAAACTTCTTCGCATCGTCCTTTCTATCTTTCGGAGTGTGGTAGAAAATCCACCTCTTGTCGAGGATATATTTGAGCAGCAATCCGGCCAGCGTACCGAAAAACATCGCTACATAGAGTGCGCCGAAACCGTCATATAGCCGGAAACTCAGATACTGGAAGAGGAGATTCAGGAGTGTCGACAGGATGGCGAAGAAGGTATATTTGAGAGCCAGCATCAGTAGAGTATCCAAGTGAATGTCAGTACCCACCCAAGCAGTGTCGCCTGCATGAAGCGGTCTTCGAGGATGATGAGGGTGGGAGAAGCGCTGTTTTTGAATACGAAGACGATCTGCAGATAGCGCAGAATACCCAGTATAACGAAAAGTGCCGTCAGATAGAGATATTGGCTGTGCATCCTTGCCACTACTTCTGGCGAAGTGGTGTAGATAGTGTAGGCTACGATGACCACCGAAGCCATGATGGCCATGGCGGTATCGAGAAATCTCAGATTGTAACCCTCGACAGCCTTGCGCATCTTTCTGCCCGTATCGTTGTATATCAACACATCGTCCCTACGCTTGGCCAGGGCCATGAAAAGAGCGAGCAGGAAGGTCATGACCACAATCCACATCGAAAGGGAGATATCCGTCACCGCCGAGCCGATGAAGAGACGCAGGACGAAGCCGATGGCGATGATGGTGACATCGAGGATGGCGATATGTTTGAGGCGGAAACTGTAGGCGATATTCATCAGCGTATAGAAGCCGAGAATAAAGAGAGCATCGATGGAGAGAGATGCCATCACCCCAAACCCCGCCACTATCAGTACGAGCATGATTCGTAGCGCCTGAGTCTTGGAGACCTCTGCAGATGCCAGCGGACGAAACCTCTTTTTGGGATGTAGCCTATCCTCTTCGATATCGTGGTAGTCGTTCAGTATATAGACGGCACTCGCGCTTAGGGAAAAAGCGACGAAGGCGACGAAGCTTTTCAAAAAGAGATGAAAATCGGTGATTTTCATAGCGAAAAAGAGAGGAAGAAAGATAAAGAGGTTTTTTATATACTGATGGGGACGCAACAATCTTAGCAATACCGAAATTCCCACGCTTCCACCTTTTTTTGCAAGATTATAGTTAAAATCATCTTGGAAGGGAATTATCCTATTCTCTATAAATATGAGCTCATGAGATAGGATAGATTACACTTTTGCCTCCAAAGCAGTTGTAAGTAGTACAAAAGCAAAGATAAAAGATCTATTTTTTTATATACTTCTATTCCGAGAGTAACATGAGAAGAGGAGAACGGATGTTTTCGAAACTGAAAAATATAGGCAACAGTGTAAAAGATGTCGCTCTTTCGAAGGGGGCCAAAGAGATGATAAATACCCAAATCGCCGATTTTGGAAAGGTGGAAGAGTTACGGATAGATACGGATGGAAAATCTCTGAAAATGGAAGTGCTGCTCGATGGTGAGCCGGCACCTTTGAGTGTCGATATAGGATGCTATGAGCTCGTCAGAGAGGGAGAGGAGTGCTATGTCAAGCTCGAAAAGATTCGTACATCCCGCCAATGGATAGATACTCTTGCCACCCTCCATATCGAAGGTAAGCTCTTCAAGATACCTCAGAAATATACGGAGATCGTAGAGGTGCTCCTCTAAGGAGTATGCTTGTGAGAATATCGTAATTTTAGACTTTTCTTACCAGAGATTGAAGTCTCTACTCCAAAACTACGACAACACTTTTGGACTGTTGACTTCTCTTTTCTTCGGTTTCGCCGTCTCGATACGAGGTAGGCAAGAGTCCTGAGCTACCCAAATCTTCGTAGTCTATAAAAATTTATACAAGCATATAGAAAAACCATATATGTAGATTTCACATTATATGGTATAAATACATCCGTTTTTCTCAAGTAGGTTATTGGCTACAAATATCAAAAAGGAGCGATATGCAGAATATAGATATAAATTCTCCCGAATTTCAGGCGGAGTTGGAGAAGACTTGGAGCTTTATAGAGAAGGTCGACAAGCAGTTCGGTTTCATCCAGAATCCCGACAGCGAGGTGAATGAGGGTGTGGCTATGGGGCTGGCGAGAAACCGTCTAATCTACGGCAAGCGCTACTGCCCCTGTTTTATGGTGGTGGGAGAGACTCCCGAAGAGAGAAAGAGTGCCGACAATAGAATATGTCCCTGCAAACCCGCGCTCAAGAAGGAGATTCCAGAAAACGGAGTATGCCACTGCGGTATCTTCTGTACTCCCGAGTATGCTCGAAGCAAGCAGATGGAAAAAGATATGCAAGAGGCTGCTCATCAGCACTCCAGAGGATTGACGCAGGATGAGGCGCAGATGCTCGTAGAAAAAGAGCAACTCGACGCAGATGAGCTCGAATCCCTGCTCGAAGCCAGAGAGTTGGGTATGGTCGATTTCAGGCTCATAGATGTCAGAGAGGATATGGAGTATAGAATGGGCCATATAGAGGGGACAGACGAGCTTTGGCCTACTTCGCAGTTTTACGACTGGATAGAGAAGATTCAGGGTAGAAAAGAGGAACGATTGATACTCTATTGCCATACCGGAAGCAGAAGCTTCCAGGTACAGCATGTACTCAAGGCCCAGGGCTTCGCACATGTCGGAAATCTCACCTACGGAATCATCTCCTACAGCGGAAATGTAGTCAGATAAAAAAAGAAGTCTCAAAATAGCCGATTTTTGGATATAGTTCGATACGAGTCTCCTGTGGATGGAAACTGCGAGAGATAGGATTGGACGGTATCCGATAGAGGAGAGGGGCGGGAGATGCCCCGTATCCCCACCTTCGAATCCTTCGCAACAGCTCGCGCTATTTTCGTCGTGGAGCGACTTTTCGGGAAAAGTGAATGAAAAAAGAGCTATATGTCACCCTCTCGTTTATCCTCTTACTCTTTTGCGCTGTAGCGGTGCATCTCCTACTTTCAGATACGAGACGATATATGGAAAACTCTCTTACAGCGCTGCGCCTTACTCATTTCGTCTCTCCGGCTCTCATGTGCTCATGGTACGAGCCGAGGTCGATGAGATTCGAAAGGGCCAGAAACTACGCTTCACCGCAGATGCCTCCCCAGCAGAGACTGGATTTCGTATATGGAGAACTATATGGGAAATAGAACTTTCGCCTACTTTCTGGCGCTGTCGCTCTTCGGTGAAAAGGGAAGACATATCAGTACGGTACTGCTCTCCATACTGATTGTCTTTCTGCTCTCGAGTGTGCTCTTCATCTCCTCCTCGCTACACTCTGTCATCGAAAACGCCCTCAGGGAAGAGCCGGACCTCGTGGTACAGAGAGTGGAGGCGGGCAGGCTTGTCAATCTGCCGCTGAAATGGGAGGAGGAGATACTCTCCATAAGAGGTGTATCCAAAGTCACACCGAGAATCTGGGGAAGATATTTCACCGGAGTTAAAGGCAAATCCTTCCTTGTCATAGCTGTGGATTTTCTCGATGAAAACAGCCACAAAACTCTCGAAAAACTCATAGGCGAAACGGAGCTGAAAACTTTCCTCGACGGTCGTCATATGATAGTGGGATATGCCGTCATGGAGTGGATGAAGAGCCATTTCTACAAAGAGTACTACAACTTCATAGGCAGAGACGGCGAGATAAAGAAGATGAAAATCTCCAAAGTCCTTCCCAAAGAGGACAATGCGCTCTTTGCCGATACCATAATAATGGGTATAGAGAGTGCGAGAGAGATTTTCGGCATTTCCGAAGATGAAGCCACCGATTTGATACTCGATATTCCCAACGATGCGGAGAGAGACTTCATAGCGGACAAAATCTCATCCCTGCATTACGATATCAGGACGATAAGCAAAAAGGAGAGCAGGGCTGCCTACGACCGAATGTTCAACTTCAAGGGAGGTTTCTTCCTCTCTCTCTTCTGTGTGGTGCTTCTGGCTTTCGTACTGATACTCTATCAGCGATACTCACAGGTCTATTCGAGAGAGAAGAGGCAGATAGGTATATTCAGAGCGCTCGGATGGAGTATGGGCGATGTACTGAAACTGAAGTTTCTGGAGACGCTTAGCGTAGTGACGGGCTCCTATATCATAGGAGTCTCCATCGCCTATATATATGTCTATATTCTGGGAGCACCTCTGCTTAAAAATATATTCATGGGTAACGGAAATCTCGATATGGAGCTGATACTGCCTCCTGTTTTGGATTTTTCGGCCCTCTCTTCCATCTTCCTGCTATACGCTCTGCCCTTCATCGCCGCCGTTTTGATACCGGTATGGAGGATATCCGTAAGCGACCCCAAGGAGGCTATGCTATGAGCTATATCATAGAGGTAGAGGATTTGCAGAAACACTACGACAACTCGGGAGAGAGATTTCATGCTCTCAGGGATATAGATATGAAGGTGCGAAGAGGCGAGTGTGTGATTTTGAAGGGTATCAGCGGAAGCGGCAAAACGACACTGCTGGGTATAATGGCCGGACTCGACCACCCCTCTTCGGGGAAAGTCGTCGTGGATGGGGAGGCGATAGCCAAACTCCCCGACAGACATCTCTCCAGATTCAGAGGCAAACATATAGGGATGATATTCCAGCACTACAATCTGATAGAGAATTTCAGCGTAAGAGAGAATGTCATGGTGCCGCTGGTACCTATGAATCTGGATTTCGAAGAGGTCGAGAGGAGAGTACGGGAGAGTATGGAAGTGGCGAATATCTCACACAAGGCATCCATGAGTGCCGGCAGACTTTCGGGTGGAGAGAAGCAGAGGACGGCTATCGCCAGAGCCCTCGCCAGCGACCCGGAAATCATACTCTGCGACGAACCGACGGCCAATCTCGACAGGGCCAACAGTGAAAGATTCGTAGAGATTCTTTCGAAACTGCACGATATGGGCAAGAGTATCGTCATAGCCACACACGACCCTATCTTCGACCATCTCCCCTTCGAAGCGAGAGTGGTCCATATGGAGGATGGAAGAGTCGTGGAGGAAGGGAGAGAGAGTTGAACCCCATACTCTTGGATACACAGGTACAGATATATCTTCTGAGCGAAGCCATCCTCTATCTGCTGATGATTCCGGCCTTTCTCATATCTCTCAAAATCATTCCGAAATGGGATTTCGGAAGTTTCAGCCAGGAGCAGTACGCGCTGGAGAGAGAGGCCTACCTCGTGATGACGATACTGATTTTCGCCTTCGTCATGAAGTTCCTACTTCTGCCATATTTCGTATTCGCCATAGACAATCTCAACACCCTCGTCCCGGGTGCCATGTGCGCGGCCGGTGTCATAAGCGCCAACTCCTACGGGATGCCTCTGCTCTTCGTCAAACTCTTTCTCGTTTTCGCTCTCATTCTCTGGATGGCCGTAAACCACTACGACCTCGAGGCGAAGAACTATCCGTGGTTCAAGATCAAAATGTGGATATTCATAGCCATATTCATAGTCGCCTCCGTGGAGCTATGGCTCGACTTTTCATATTTTCTCGATATCGATCCGACAAGGCCGGTGAGTTGCTGTTCGGCTCTATTCGGACAGCTCGAGGGGGCCAACCCTCTCCCCTTCGGTCTGGATATCGAAAAACTGCTCATACTTTTCTATCTGAGCTGGTCGCTCATCGTCTTTGCGCACTATACGGGGCAGACTCTTGCGAAACTCCTCGCAACGCTCCTCTTCGTCTATATCTCCTATTATGCGGTCGTATATTTTTTCGGAACATATGTATATGAGCTCCCTACGCACAAATGCCCATTCTGCATGATGCAAAAAGAGTATCACTACGCCGGATATCTGATTTGGGCTACCCTCTTCGGAGGCTCTTTCGGCACTATGGCGGCTTCGATATGCAAAATCTTTCTAAAGGTCGATACGGGCAAAATGGAGTCTCTCTCTTTCGCAATGTTGAATCTTTTCACCCTCACGGTATCTCTCTACCCTCTCGTTTATCGTCTGCAAAACGGAGTCTGGCTTTGAGTCTGCGCGCAGGAGAGGGGGCTCATCCGTGATAGCCGTAGCGGGCCAAATCCTCTCCGATCAAATCTGACAGTTTTTCGTTCGACTCTTCGCAGAAAGAGAGGATTTCGCCGGCGAGTCTCTCCGACAGAAATTCCCTCCCAAGGGCGATATGGTTCAAAAAGGAGAAGATTCTATCGAAAAAGAGTATGTCGTTGATACGATTCTGTACCCTTTTCGAAAGACAGATATTCAGCGCTCTCATAGCGTTCAACATTGCATACGAGTCTCTTGCATTGGTACTTTCATCGCTCCGGGGCTTTGGACAGTCCACAGCCATAAAAGACGAAATCTTTGCGAGAAATCTCTCTTTGTCGCTTTTGAGCATCTCATAGGGCAGTATCAGTGTCCTCTCCTCCGTGAAAAGTTCACGGTAGAAGAGGGACCAGCTGTAGAGGTCGAGAGAGTAGATATCCATCCAGCCCCCCTTGCCGGGGACCGACCTCTCGAATCTACCTTTGCGGTAGTTTATGAAACTCTCTATACTGCCGGAGTAACCGCCTCTTATCGCCTGTCTGTATAGAGACTCTATCAGCGTATCCTGACGCCTCGTAATGAAGATTATTTTCGCATCCTGCGATATTTTTTTCAGATGCAGGGCGTTTTGGTAGGCATTGGAGAAGTTCACTCTCGATGAGCCGCAGATGAGTTCGTTGCTGTAGAGGACTTTCCCCTCTGGTGCCATAAAGCCCGATATCTCACGATAGATTGTGCTATTGTCCGTAAAGGCCTGCATGGAGAAGAGTTGCGAAAAGACCTTGGCGAATTCCCTGTCTCTTTTGCGGCTGTCGATTGCGGAGTCGTAATGTTTGCCCAGATATTGAAGCTCGAGCAGTGGAAAGAAATTTTTCTGCAGGTAGGAGGTTGCGGTTTTGGGCATACCTATATGGAATATCACCTCTCTTCTCTTCATACTCTCTTCTCCCGGCGAAAAATCGAATCCGATTATAACGAAATTGCCGTTTCATAAGTTCTCGCTATAATTTGTAAAGTTCGAAAAAAGGAGTGTAGAATGCTCGACTATTTCAAAATGAGAGAGAGAGGCAGTGACCTCAAGACGGAATTGCTGGCCGGTTTTACCACCTTTTTGACGATGATGTATATCGTGCCGGTAAACAGCTTCATCATGTCCGACGCCGGTATGCCGATGCCGGCGCTGGTGACAGCCACCGCACTCGTAACCATCATAGCGACCCTCTTCAACGGTCTTTGGAGCAATACGCCGGTGGCCATGAGTGTGGGGATGGGATTGAACGCATACTTCACCTATGGTCTGGTTCTGGGGATGAAACTGCCGTGGCAGACGGCTTTGGGTGTCGTCTTCATCTCCGGTGCCGTCTTCGTGATACTATCTTTCACCAGATTCAGAGAGTGGGTGATGCTCTCCATCCCGATGGATCTTAGAAGGGCTATCAGCGCCGGTATCGGGGCCTTTCTCGCTTTTATAGGTCTTAAAAATCTCGGTATCGTCGTCTCGAACAAAGAGACATATGTAGAGCTGGGCAATCTGCACGACCCGGCGGTGCTTCTCGGTATTTTCGGTATATTGCTGACGCTCACTCTCTATATCTACAGAATCAAGGGCGCTTTTATCCTTTCGGTAGTCATCACCTCCGTAGTGGGATGGATTGCCGGTATGGGCGAGTTGCCGGAAAGTCTCTTCAGTATGCCCGCATCGATAGCCCCGATAGCCTTCCATCTCGATATCCTTTCGGCCCTGAGTCTCTCTCTCGTGCCGGTTATCCTGACATTTCTCATCACCGATATGTTCGACTCCATAGGTACACTTACCGGTGTGGGAGAGAGAGCGGGGCTCTTCCGCGAAAAGGAGGACAAAGACAGGTCTCTGCAAAAAACGCTCGAAGCCGATGCCCTCGCCACGGCTACGGGAGCTCTCCTCGGAGTCTCTACGACCACCGCTTTCATAGAGTCCGCCAGTGGGGTGGAAGAGGGAGGTAGAACAGGATTGACCGCCATCTTCACGGCACTCTTCTTCATAAGCACACTCTTCATGCTCCCCTTCTTCAAAGCCATCCCCGAACCGGCCATATATCCCGTACTGATAGTGGTTGGTATGTTGATGTTCGCCGAATTGGGCAAGCTCGATTTTTCATCGATGGATATGGCTACGATTGCGGCCGTCTTTCTGACCGTGATGCTCATGCCCCTGACCTTCTCCATAACGACAGGACTCTCCGCCGGTTTCGTCGTCTATACGATACTAAAGATACTCAGCGCTAAAATATCCGAGCTCAATATCGGTATTTATGCCATAGCCGCATTGAGTCTGCTGGTATTCATTTTGCATCGAGGAGCTTGAGATGGCAAGTGGTTGGGGATGTCAGTATCAGACTCTCAAAGATACAAAAGCGGACTGGTGCAGACTGCTTTTGCATCCCTGTGAGCCCGGATGCAAGGGGTGTGTACTCTACGGATACGGATATTTCACCGTGAGCGATACACCATCCAACGAAGCGTTTGAAAGACGCAGAAAAAAGAGTAGAAGCGACGACCCGCTGGGCAGGAGAGGATAGAAGCTGGCTCTATATCAGCTCCGCTATCGTCTCGAGTAGGTATTGGGATGTTATGGGTTTGTCTATTATGGCATCGGCCCCCGCATCCCAAATCGCCTCGAAGAAGAGATTCCCCGTCGAATTTAGAATGACGACCGGAATAGCTCCGAATCGAGTGTCACTTTTTATCTTTTTGCAGATCTCGATACCGCTTTTTTCCTTGAGCATAATCTCCATCAATATGATATCGGGTATCTCCTCTTCGAGAGCTTCGAAAACCTCATCAGCATCCAAAACGACACTTAAATCGTAACCTTCTTTTCCGAGAATTCCAAGCAGTAGAGTTATGCTTATCTCGTCACTATCTATTATCAATATCTTTTTCATTCAAGGCTTCCATAGTAGATATTGCTTCTTTGAATCTATAGCGCTTTATAGCCCTGGATATTATCTGTAACTCTCTTGCCATTTTTGCAGGCCAGATATATTTTTCCAGACTATCGACGATATTCCTACACTCCAAAGCTTTTCTCCTCCTCGCCATTTCGTAGAGTTCCGCCAGCAGGGCCATGATATCCTCTCTCGAGCTCATATCCACGCTCTCATCCTCTCCGGCCTCTTGCGCGGAGTCACCTCCTATATTCACTTTCCGTACAGACCTGCAGAGATTGTCGAACTGCTCTTCATATCTATCGAGCAGGGTTTCGAGGCTATCCATCCTCTTCTCTTTGGCACTCTTTTCTATGGCTATGAGCGTATCGTAAATCGACTTGGCGGAGATATTCCCCGCGGCTCCCTTGACACCGTGTGCGACGGGTCCGAGCTCGTCCAGACCTCCGTTTTCTGCCAGACTTTTCATCTTGGATACGCTGTCTCGATAGATTTCGCAGAAACTTTGGAGCAGACTGAGATAGAGTTCGCTGTCTCCGCCCATTCTCTGCAATCCATCTTCGAAATCTATTCCGGCTATATCTTCCAGGCTACTTTTCATCTCTTCGCTATCCTCTTTTTCCGGGATGTCGTTCTCCCCTCTATACTCCTGCGGAAGTTTCTCCTTCTCTTCGCATCTCCTGCGAAGTGCGGAAAGCTCCTCTTCCAACTCCTCTCTCCTTCGTCTCTCCCACTTGCGATGATATATCTCTTTACAACACCTGCCGAGCACACTGTAAAACTGCTCTCTTTTAAGCGGTTTCGTCATGAGATAGTTCATACCCAGATCTATACAGCGCTCTATCTCGCTTCTTTCAGAGAAAGCGCAAATCGCTATAAAGGTCTGCTCCGCATTTTCGAGATAGATTTTATCTATCATCCTTATCGACCTGGAATTGTCTATCTCCAGATCGGTCATGACGATATCGGGAAAAGAGCCCGTTTTCATCTTGACCCTGTGGTACTCTCTCCACCCTTCGTCGCAACCTTCAGCGACAAATACCGCCTTGAAGATCTTTTTCAGTTCGTTTAGTCTCTCCTCATCCAAAGAGGCGAACTCTTTTTGTATATACAAAAAAGTCAATCCCGAACTGAAGATTGAGATTCTCTCGACAATATTCATAGCGATCGCCCACCCTCGCCTTTTCTGGCTCAATTATAGATATTTTCTCTCGATTATAGCATATATGAGAGAGTTTCAAAAGTATCGGTTCGAAATATTTCGAAGGACTTTGCCGAAATTATCGGAAGATGACGATAGGAGCCTTATGCTTTTCGATTTTGCACTCTTGTTTTGCTATGTGGTTTTGCGGGCGTGCCGCTTTTGTTATCCGTTGATTGAGGAAAAAATCCCATACAAAAACAAATACCTCTTCATATGCGATAGAATACAGCTAAAAAATCGAAGGTGATATCTATGAGAAATGTCGTAGAGTGGTTGAAAAACAACGGTGGTCTGAAGGTGATAGACGAGCCTCTGGATGTGGAGTTGGAGATACCCCACATAGCCTATCTCGAAGTGAAAAAGGGGGAAGAGAGCAGACCTCTGCTCTTTACCAGGCCGATATATGCGGACAAGGGCATAGAGTACGATATGCCTGTATTGATGAATATCTTCGCCAACAAAGAGCTGACCCGCAAAATCATGGGCGCAGACCCCGATGAGCTGGGAGAGGGTATAGAGGCTCTGATGAAGTTCAAGCCGCCCGTAACATTCAGAGAGAAACTCTCCATGATACCCAGACTCTTCGCACTCAAAAAGATATTTCCCAAAAGGTCGGGAGAGAGGGGAGCCTGCCAGGAGATTGTCATTGAGAAGAGCGATGTCGATCTGGATAGACTTCCGATTCTCAGAACCTGGCCCGAAGATGGTGGCAGATTCATCACTATGGGGCAGGTATATACGATCTCTCTCGACGGCTCGATGCAGAATCTGGGAATGTACCGACTGCAACAGTACGACAAGAAGCGCCTCGGTATGCACTGGCAGATACACAAGGATGCCAGCCACTTTTTCGACCAGTATAGAGAAGCCGGCAAAAAGATGCCCGTAAGCGTAGCCATAGGGGGTGACCCGCTCTATATCTGGTGCGCTCAGGCCCCCATGCCGCACGTAGTCTTCGAGCTGCTGCTCTACGGATATATCCGTAACACGAATGCCAGGCTGGTGAAATCCCTGAGCAACGACATCTATATACCTTCGGATGTCGATATCGTGATAGAGGGTTTCGTGGACCCCCGGGAGATGGAGATGGAAGGGCCCTTCGGAGACCATACCGGCTACTACACCCTGCCCGAACTTTTCCCCGTGATGGAGGTGGAGAAGATAACGATGAAGGCGAAGCCGGTATTTAGCGCCACGGTAGTGGGCAAACCGCCGCTGGAAGACAAATATATGGGTTGGGCGACGGAGAGGATATTCCTGCCGCTTCTCAAACCTATGGCACCAGAGCTCATAGATTACAATATGCCCGAAAACGGGGTTTTCCACAACCTCATACTCGCCAAGATGGCGGTACGCTACGAAGGACACGCCAGGCAGTTCATGCATGCCTTCTGGGGAGTGGGGCAGATGAGCTTCGTCAAACATGCCATCTTCGTGGGTGAGGATGCCCCGAAACTGGACGACTACGAAGCCCTGAGCAGATATATACTCGACAGACTCGACAAAGAGCGCATAGTCATAAGCGACGGTATCGTGGACCAGCTCGATCACGCCAGTCCTGCAATGCTGGTGGGTGGCAAACTGGGTATAGACGCCACGGGAGCCGAAGTGGAAAAACCGAACGGAAGATACCTCGACGACGCCGACTTGCTGACGAAGATGAGAGAGATAGATGCCTCTATAGTCGCTCTGAAACAATATTTTCAAGAGAGTGCGAATCCGGTGACGGTGGTAGCCGTGAGAAAACGGGAAAACCAGAAGGCTCTCATAGCGAGGCTATCCGTGCTGGCCGAGTATCTGCGCGTATTGATTGTGGTCGATGCCGCCGACAACGATCTGGATAATCCCTATATGCTCGTCTGGAGAGTGGTGAACAATATCGATGCACAGAGGGATGTGCTTCTCGAACCCTTCATAGCCATAGACGCCAGCAACAAAAACGAACTCGACGGATATACGAGAGAGTGGCCGGCAGATACTCTCTGCGATGAAAAGATACTCGAAAGCCTCGCCGAAAGAGGAGTGATAGATATATCCGAAGAGATGAAAATGGATTTCGGCCTCACCCATTTCGACAAATATCCGAAATAAAAAGTGGAGAGTGATATCGAATATTTATCATTCGTTAAGTTTTTTGAGATAAACTTGCATTAACAAATAAAAAATATTAGATAGGAGTAACTATGATAGTGACGAAAAAAGCACCTGATTTCACAGCGGCGGCGGTACTTGCCGACGGAACGATAAAAGAGGATTTCAATCTCTATGAAAACCTCGGGGAGAATGGAGCCGTACTCTTCTTCTACCCTCTGGATTTCACTTTCGTCTGTCCTTCCGAGCTTATCGCTTTCGACCACAGGCTCAAAGAGTTTCACGACAGAGGTATCAATGTAATCGGCTGTTCGGTAGATTCTCAATTCAGCCACTTCGCATGGAGAGAGACTCCCGTGGAGAAGGGCGGTATCGGGCGTGTAGCTTATCCTCTGGTGTCGGATTTGAGCAAGCAGATAGCCAGAGACTACGATGTACTGCTCGACGATGCAGTCGCCCTGAGAGGCTCTTTCCTCATAGACAAGGACGGTACTGTCAGACATGCGGTAATCAACGACCTTCCTCTCGGTAGAAATATAGACGAGATGCTCAGAATGGTCGATGCCATGCTCTTTAGCAACGAACACGGAGAGGTGTGTCCCGCCGGATGGCACAAAGGCGAAGAGGGGATGAAACCCAATACACAGGGTGTGGCGGAGTATCTCGCCAAACATGCCCAAGAGCTTTAAAGCTTCCCTCTGCAGGCGGAGGAATTCTTCGTTTCCACCTTCCCCGGAAGTTAGGGGAAGGCTCTCTTTGTCGATGTTTCCTGCCTTTGCCGAATATCTGAAGTTGTAAAAGAGTTGAGATGAGAGATTACGCGAAAATGCTTAAAGAGCACTCTTTGAAAGCTACTTTTCAAAGAATGACCATATTGTCGGCACTCGATACGATGGGTCATGCCAATATCGAAGAGATTTACGAGACCGTACTAAAAACACATCCCACTATCTCACTCGCTACTGTCTATAAGAATATCCTGACTATGGTACAGGAGGGTGTGGTGGTCGAAGTCCCCATTTCGGGTGAGAAATCGAAATACGAGCTCAAAAGAGAGGAGCATCTACATCTGATATGTAAAAAGTGCGGAAGTGTAAGCGATATGCCCATGCAGGAGTCTATAAAAGAGGAGACCGAGAAGATAGCCCGAAGTTCATCTTTTAAGCCTTTTAGGAGACAGATAAACATATACGGTATCTGCAAGAACTGTCGCGACATATAGTCGGATTTGCTTCGAAACCGACGAATATTTCCGAAAACTTCCTATATTTATAGGAAGACGCTATTGCTTCCACATCACTGCACGCCGCCCCAGAAGAGTTTAATCGTTTTTTTGTGGGGGGGGTGCGACTTTGATCGCAGATTCAACATCGAAGTTCATACGCGCCAACTATCGCCTTGATAAAGAAGTCCATCTATCAGGAGCAGGGACTTTGGTCCTCTTATATCGTGATATCTGTCGGCATTGCCTTCTATGACCCAGATTCCCGATAATAGATACTTTTTGGCTATAATCAGGCGTGAAATTCATGAGCTATGGGAAAAAAGATGCAAGAGAGCAGTTTCTATATACCTAAAGAGAGCCGTTACGACCCGGATGAGCTGGGTCACTTCGGAATATTCGGAGGTCGTTTCGTACCGGAGACGCTGATGCCGGTACTCGAAGAGCTGAAGAGAGACTACGAAGCGGTGCGTTTCGATGAAGAGTTCTGGAGAGAGGTGGACTACTACTACAAAAACTATGTGGGAAGGCCGAGTTCACTCTATCTGGCCGAGAATCTCTCCAAAGAGCTGGATGCGCGTGTCTATCTGAAGAGAGAAGACCTCAACCATACCGGCGCACACAAGATAAACCATACGGTCGCACAGGCCATACTCGCCAAAAGATTGGGCAAGAAAAAGATAATCGCGGAGACGGGTGCCGGACAGCACGGAGTGGCTACGGCTACGGTCGCCGCCCTTTTCGGTCTGGAGTGCGAAATCTTCATGGGTGCCAAGGATGTGGCGCGTCAGGAGCTGAATGTTTTCAGGATGAAGCTTCTGGGTGCGAAAGTACATGCCGTACAGAGCGGGTCGAGGACGCTCAAAGACGCGATGAACGATGCCATACGCCACTGGGTGACCAATGCCAGAGATACATTCTATGTAATAGGAACGGTCGCAGGCCCCCACCCCTATCCTATGATGATAAGGGACATACAGTCCATCATCGGATGGGAAGCGAGAGCGCAGATAGTTTCTGCAGAGGGCAGACTCCCAGACAAGGTGATAGCCTGCATAGGGGGCGGCTCCAACGCTATGGGTATATTCAACCATTTTCTCGAAGACGAGGGGGTGGAGTGTATCGGTATAGAGGCGGGCGGACTGGGCCTCGACAGCAGACACGGTGCGAGCCTTGCCAAAGGGAGTCCGGGGGTCCTGCATGGACAGATGAGTTATCTGCTGCAGAATGAGGAGGGGCAGATACTCGAAGCCCACTCCATCTCGGCCGGACTCGACTATCCCGGTATAGGACCCGAACACGCCTATCTCAAAGAGTTGGGGAAGGTGCGCTACGACCATATCACCGACAGAGAGGCTCTGGACGCTTTCGTCTGGCTTTCGCGCAGCGAGGGTATAATTCCGGCTTTCGAGAGTTCGCATGCAGTGGCGTTTTTGCGCAAGATGGGCGAAGAGGAGAGGAGAGGCAAGGTGATATTGATAAATCTCTCCGGTCGGGGAGACAAAGATATGATGCAGGCCAAAGAGTTACTCTCTTTCGGCGGTGCCGAGTGAGAGAGAAAAATCTTTTTTGAAGAGAGGATAATGGATGAAGAGAGTCAAATTCTATGAGAAACTGCTTAGTGAGATAGAGGCGGATATCGAGATAGTGATAGTGATAAACGGAAATTTCGACCAGCGCTTCGTGGATGCGGACCGTGAGCTTCTCGAAGAGGCCGGTTTCGGCGCCGAGCAGGACGAGACGATACTGCTTCCGGAGAAGAGGAGACTCTATGTAGGGGCCGATTCGATAGGTGCTTCGGATATCAGGGCGGCTTGTGCGTCGGCCGTGAGGGCTCTTGGCGGCAAAAACTACAAAACGGCGAAGATGGCGAGCTATCTCAACCATCCCAAATGTACTTCGGTACTCAGAGCGCAGGTGGAGGGTCTGTTGCTCGGAGGTTACACCTTCGACAGATACAAGAGCAAAAAGAGCGACAAGGGTCTGCACAAGATTCGCATATCACTCGAAGAGTACAACGGTTTCGAGCTGGATATTCCCGCCGTACAGCGTACGGTAGAGAAGGGTATCATCAGTGCCGATGCGGTCAACTTCGTTCGTGATATCGTAAATACGACACCAGACGACTGCTATCCCGAAACGATGGCGCAGATAGCAGACTCCATCGCGAAGGAGTACGGACTCGAATGTGAAATACTCGATACAGAGCGTCTAAGAGATGAGAAGATGGAGGCCATGCTCGCGGTAGCGAGGGCGAGCCGTCATGAGCCGAGGCTCATCCATCTGAGCTACAGGCCGGAAAATCCCGTAGCCGTCGTCTCTATCGTGGGCAAGGGGCTCACTTACGACAGTGGAGGATTGAGCCTGAAACCTTCGGACTTCATGGTCACCATGAAGGCGGACAAGAGCGGAGGCTCGGCCGTACTGGGAATCATGAGGGCTGTCGCCGCTCTCAAACTGCCTATAGAGCTGCACGGTTTCGTCGGCGCGGTCGAAAATATGATAGGCGGAGATGCATACAAACCCGACGATGTGCTCAGGGCCAAAAATGGCAAGACTATAGAGGTGCGCAATACCGATGCCGAGGGGCGACTGGTATTGGCGGATGTGCTCTGCTATGCCCAGGAGAAGGTCAAAGCCGACTATCTCTTCGATTTCGCCACACTCACTGGTGCCTGTGTGGTCGGTCTGGGGCAATACACCTCCGGTGTAATGGGCTGGAGCGAAGAGCCTATCCAGAGAGTGCTCTATGCGGCCGATACGCTCAGCGGCGAGATGGCGGCCAAACTCCCATTCAACAGATATCTCAAGAAGAGTCTCAAGAGTGAGGTGGCCGATATCTGCAATATCTCCAATACACGCTACGGAGGGGCATTGACTGCCGGAATCTTCCTCGGGGAGTTCATAGACGAGCACCATAGACAGAAGTGGGCACATATCGATATAGCCGGTCCCGCTTTCGTGGAGCATGTCTGGGGTGAGAATCCTGTGGGTGCCAGCGGTGCCGGCGTCAGATTGATGGTCAGGCTCCTCGAAAAGCTCGCACGCGGTGACTCCCACTGATATCGGGGACGGTGTGGACTTCGGTAGTTTTCCTGCCCGGAGGTGGGGAGTGCCTCAAAGAGAGTAGTCGGGAGCGAATCTATGCAGAAGGAGGAGGCCAAAAGAGTTTGGAGCAGACTGAAGATACGGACTCTGCTGGATCTGGCTCTGCTCATACCGAGCTCCTACGAAGACAGGCGACTGCTTCGCGAACCTGTCGTGGGCAGAGAGAACACTCTCGAGGTCGAAGTCCTGAAGAGTCGGGAGCTTGGCAACAGATTGCTGCTCGAGCTCCATCTTCCCTCCTGCTCGAAAAATATACAAGCCGTATTCTTCAGAGTCACGAGCTACCACAAAAGACTCTTTTGCAAAGGGAGCAGACATATCGTCAGAGGGAGAGTCACCCTCTTTGGAAAGAGCCTTCAGATAGTTCAGCCGAAAGTATTGAAGGAGTATGGCGATATTCTTCCCCGCTACAAAGTCTCCGTAAAAGAGAGTATCTTCAGAGCCCTGCTTGGGGAGTATCTCAACGAGAGGGCGCTATATGAAGAGGGGCTCGACAGTTTCGAGGCGGCGAAGATTATGCGACTCCATTTCCCTTCGGGCGAGGCGGAGATACCCAGCCCTCAGGAGAAGGAGACTCTCAGGGTACTGAAGTTCGTGGAGGCCTACAACCATCTGAAAAAACTCAGAGGCAAAAGAGAGGAGTTTCCCGCACTCGAGGCTCTGAAAAACGACCCCGGCGAGTTCATAGACTCCCTCCCCTTCGAATTGACGCCGGGACAGTGGAGGGCGATAGTCGATATAAGAAGAGACCTCATGAGAGAGGAGAGGGCAGCCAGAAGAGTGGTCATAGGTGATGTAGGAAGCGGCAAGACCATGGTCATCTTCACCGCGGCCGTGATGGCGGGAGAGAGGAGGTCCATACTGATGGCTCCCACCTCGATATTGGCGAGACAGATATATGAAGAGGCCAAAAAGTATCTCTCCGGCAGGCTCTCTCTCGCTCTTGTAGTGCAGGGCTCGATGGAGGGTGAGTATGAGAGTGCGGACTTCATCATCGGTACACACGCCATACTCTATCTCGAAAAGCTCCCCCGGGCCGCTTTGGTGATGGTGGATGAGCAGCACAGATTCGGCACCGCACAGAGAGCTTCGCTCGAAAGCATGGTGAGCGAAGGAGAGAGAAGACCCCACTATATACAGTTTTCCGCCACGCCGATACCAAGAACCCAGGCTATGATGGAGTCCGAACTTGTGGATGTGAGTATCATAGCCCACAGACCTTTCGAGAGGAATATCAGGACGGAGGTGATTGGCAGAGACTCTTTCGGCCGTCTGCTCGAACATATACACAAAGAGCTCGAAAAGGAGCATCAGATACTGCTGGTCTATCCTCTCGTAGAGAGCAGCGAGGAGATACCCTATCAGTCTATCGAAGAGGCCAGAGGCTTCTGGGAGAAGCGCTACGAAGGGGTCTATGTGACCCACGGTCGCGACAGAAACAAGGAGAAGATTCTCGAAGAGTTCAGAGATAGAGGCAGGATACTGCTGGCCACTACTGTCATAGAGGTGGGTATATCTCTGCCGAGACTGACCACGATAGTGATAGTGGGCGCCGAAAGGCTGGGGCTGGCCACCCTGCACCAGTTGAGAGGAAGAGTGGGCAGAAACGGGCTGGAGAGTTTCTGCTTTCTATACAGCAAAGACCCCGACAACAGCCGATTGAGAGAGTTTTCCCGCACGGACGACGGTTTCGAGATAGCCAGACTCGACCTCAAATATAGAGAGAGTGGAGATATTCTCGACGGTACCGTACAGAGCGGTCAGCGATTCAGATGGCTCGATATGGCCTGCGACGAGGAGATAATAGCACAAGCCAAAGCCCGTCTCGACGGAAGCGGAAAGTAGCCGGAGTCTATGGAAAATTTGAAAGTTGAGATATCTTTGTCGAAAGGGATGGAATCTTTGCAAGGTTATGAAGAGATGAAAAGAGGAGTCGATTTCATAGCACAAAATCACTCTTGCCGAATGAGTGTGGATGGCTGCGCGGTCGCTTTCGACCTCGGTTCCAACACTTTGAGAGCCGTGGTGCTGGAGTGTGGAAGCGGGGAGTTCATCCATAGTTTCGAGAAGATAGTCTCCACGGCCGACGGTCTGGCCAAAAGCGGCAGGATATCGGATGCCGCAGTCGATAGAATCGTAAATGCCGTAAAAGAGGCAGTAGGCTCTTTCGATATGCAGGATTGCACGATGGATGCTGTTACGACTGAGGCTTTCAGAAGGGCACTAAACGCGCAGGAGGCGTTGAGTCGTATAGAGAAGGAGAGCGGTATCTCCTTTCGCGTCATAGATGGAGAGAGTGAGGCGGGATATACCCTTTTGGCGGTGAGAGAGAGATTGAAGAGGCTCGGTGCAGAGGCAGAAAATATCGTGCTCGTGGATATAGGCGGAGGCTCTACCGAGCTTGTTGTCGCACAGGGGGAAGAGTTCGTCGCCCGAAGCTTCTCTCTGGGTATAGTGACTCTGGCTCAAAGTGGCGACTCTATAGAGGATATCCACGCAAAGCTGGAGATTGAGAGTAGGGAGATAGCCGCCTTTTTCGAGAGCGTCAAGCCCGATGCGATGGACGATACGCTTTTCGTGGCCACAGCCGGTACACCCACGACCATAGCCGCACTCAGACTCGGTATGGACTACTACAGTTACGATGCCAGGAGGGTCAACGGTACCACCCTGACTCCCCGAGAGCTTGAAGAGTGCTACGAGAGATTGAGACTCATGGAGCAAGCGCAGAGGGAGAGGGCCGTCGGTGTGGGCAGAGGCGATCTCATAGCCGCCGGCATACTCATTTTTCTCAAGCTTTTCGAGATTGTCTGTGCCAGAGAGGCGCTCGTAATCGACGACGGTCTTCGCGAAGGGGTGGCGCTGAGTCTCTGCCGGAGGGGAACTACCACTCTATAGTGTCGATATCCCTGCTGTGGGAGTCGTTGACGGTTTTGATATATTCGTAGATGGCCTCTATCTCTCTGTCGGTCAAAAAATATTTCGGCATCACTCCCGGGCCGTTTCGTATGGCCCTTCTCATATCGTTGAGCGAAACCCTCCTAATATCCGCACCGTAGAGCTCTCTCTTTTTGCCGTCGTCATCTCTATAGGAGACTATCTTTCTCCCCTCTCCCGTCTCGCCGTGGCAGGGGATACAGGCGACACCTCGGGGGTTGGCGTAGAGCATCTGGCCATATTCGTAGTTGGATATGAAATCTTCCGCCCTCAGCGAGAGCAGAAGCAGAAAGCCGACGATGAATATCCTCTTTGTCAATGAAACTCTCCATTTTGTCATTTTGGATATAATAATACCCAAAATCGAAGGGTACCGCCGTATATTCCCTCCTGATGGGCAAGGGAGATGCGGCGGTTTCCCATTTTTAACTGGAAAGTGAGAAAAATGGAGCTTATAGACGGTAAATCTCTTTCGGCCAAAATAGAGAAGGAAGTGGAGGCCGAAGTACAACTTCTCAAGGAGAGACACAATATAGTGCCGGGATTGGCGGTGATACTCGTGGGTGACGACCCGGCCAGCCACGCCTATGTGAAGATGAAGGCCAGAGCCTGCGAAAAGGTCGGCTTCTACTCTATTACGCACAGTATGCCCGATACCATCTCCCAGGAGGAGATAGTGGGCACCATAGAGATGATAAACGAAAATCCCCGTATAGACGGTATTCTCGTGCAGTTGCCTCTACCCGAACATATAGATACGAATGCCATTCTCGAAGTGATAGATCCGGCGAAAGATGTGGACGGCTTCCATCCGTACAATGTAGGCAGGCTGGCCACCAATCTCGACGGCTTCGTACCCTGTACCCCTCTCGGGGTGATGAGAATGCTCGAAGAGTACGGCATAGACCTGCAGGGGAAGGATGTCTGTGTAGTAGGAGCGAGCAATATCGTCGGCAAACCGATGGCCGCTCTCCTGCTCAACGCCAACGCTACCGTGACCGTAACGCACATATACACCAGAGAGCTCAGGGAGCATACCCGCCGCGCCGATATCGTCATAGTCGGTGTGGGAGTACCCGGGCTGATAAAAGAGGATATGGTCAAGGAGGGTGCGGTCGTCATAGATATAGGTATCAACCGTCTGGACGATGGCAGACTCGTGGGTGATGTGGATTTCGACAGTGTCGCCCCCAAATGCGACTATATCACTCCCGTACCCGGAGGTGTGGGACCCATGACGATAGCCATGCTTCTCTCCAATACTCTCAAGGCAGCCAAAGCGAGAATCTCCGGATGAAGAGGATAGCGCACGGTCTATACCGTTTCTCCAGCAGCTGGACGGGTACGATAATAATCGTACTGTTGTTGATATTTTTCGTCGCCCAATCCTTCGTGATTCCGAGCGGTTCGATGAAGAGGACTCTGCTCATAGGAGATTTTCTCTTCGCCAAAAAGTTCAGTTACGGTATCACCATACCGGAATTGCCGTGGCTGGGGCTCAAGCTGCTGCCCGACTTCAGAGGAGACGGGCACATAATCGGCGGAGAGAGGCCCAAGAGGGGGGATATTGTAATCTTCTATGTCCCAAAAGATAAAAAAACCCACTTCGTCAAGAGGTGCGTAGCTGTCGGAGGAGATGAGATTCTCTACTACGACAAGCATCTGCTGATACATTTCCATGAGGGCGACGACTATATAAGACGAAACTATCCCACCGATAAAATCGTCAAGGCAATGGGCAGACTCTGGGTGCTCAACCCCTATATGGAAAAGTACCCCGGTATCCAGTATCGTCCAGAGTATGACGCCAACAGCTTTTTGCTGATGCTCTATCGCATATCCGAGATAGATATGAAGCCTCTCTTCGTGGAGGAGCTCGACGCTCCAGTATATACCATTGCGGATGCACCGGTGAATGTCTTCTATAAAAAGGTGGATAGAGACAACTTCTATATGATAGGGGACAACAGAGACAATTCTGAAGATAGCCGTTTCTGGGGAGAGGTTCCATACTCTCTCATAATAGGCAAGCCTTGGGTCATCTATTTCAGTATGGAGTATAGAAGCTACGACAGAGTGATGTATGGCAAAGGCGGGGGCAGAGACCATCAGGCTCTCGAAAAGGTCTGCAAAAATATACGGCTCGACTCCAAAGAGTGTCAGGAGCGCTGGGATAGACACCGCTTTAGCATAAGATGGGACAGAATAGGCAGAGTCGTGGAGAGCTTTCAATATGAGATACCGAGAGACGATTGATTATGAGTGAACTTGAAATTCTGAAGATAGCTGCATCGGTACTTGCCATCATGGTGGCGGTGGTGGGGCATGAGATTATGCACGGCTGGGTGGCGTGGAAATATGGAGACGGTACGGCCAAAGCGATGGGGAGACTGAGTATCAATCCCATCGTCCACATAGACCCGGTAGGTACCGTTCTGATACCGATAGTACTCTACGCTTCCGGAGCGCCATTTCTTTTCGGATGGGCCAAGCCTGTACCGATAGATATGAACAGAGTCATCAGTGGCGGTGGTTACGGTGCGGCTATCGCCGTATCGCTGGCGGGCATTACCTACAATCTCGCTCTCGCTATGCTGATGGCGACGATTCTGCCACTCTTCTATCCGCCCCAGAGTATTTTTACGGCCTTCATCTATCTCTTCCTGACGCAGAGTGTGATGCTCAATGTCGTTCTGGCCGTTTTCAACCTCTGGCCGATACCTCCTCTGGACGGTTCACAGGCTCTGCGTTTCCTCGCGGCCAAAATGGGATGGAACGGATTCGTGCAGAGTTACGAGAAACTCTACCCCTACGGAATGTTCATTCTCATCGCCATACTCTTTACCCCGATAGCGGATATATTTTTCGCTCCGGTGGGATGGATACTCCATCTGATTCTGCCATAGTGCCATATTTCAATAAAAGATAGAAAAGGAGAGAAGATGAAATTCTACATTGCTACCGACCATGCCGGCTTCCACTACAAAAACGAAGTCAAGGAGTATCTCGCCTCCAAAGGTGTCGAGGTGGTGGACCTCGGGCCCGAAACGGCCGAGAGAGTCGATTATCCCGACTATGCCAGAAAGTGTGCGGAGGCGGTAAGAGCTGACGAAGGGAGCTTCGGCATATTGATTTGCGGTACTGGTATCGGTATCAGTATAGCCGCCAACAAGGTAGAGGGAATCCGCGCCGCACTCTGTCACGATGCCTATACGGCGGCCATGAGTAGGGCGCACAACAATGCCCAGATACTCTGTTTCGGCGAAAGAGTGGTGGGAATGGGAGTCGTTCAGAGTATGATAGACGCTTTTATCCAAACCCCTTTCGAAGGCGGACGCCACGCGGGCAGGGTAGAGAAGATAGGTGCCATAGATATGGCCAGATGTAGTTTCTCAGCCGATATAGGCTGATACCCAAAAAAGGAGAATCGTTGAAAAAGATAGTTATAGCCGTAGTAGTACTGCTTGTAGTGGGTGTGGGAGCACTCTTCGCGATAAATGGAAAAAGCCACTACGACCCGAGTAGATATTCGCTCGAAATCGAGCCTCAAAACAAACCCTTCGGTGTGGGCTCATCCATCTCGTTCACACTACCCGACCAGTTCGACAAGGCACACAGCCTTTCACCGGATACGAAGAGGCTGATATTCGTATTCACCAAGGCTACCGGACATACATTCAAAAGCTATATGTCCGACAAGCCGGCTTCTTTCCTCGACAAGAGAAAAATAGTGGCTGTTGCGGATATCAGCGGTATGCCCACCGTGATATTCAATACCTTCGCACTCCCCGACTTCCGCAAGAGTTCATACACTCTTTTGCTGATACACGACAAGAATATGGCGAAGAGACTCAAAGAGAATCGCGATACGAAGAAGATAGTCGTAATGAGCCTCGAGAGAGGAAAAGTCACGAAGATAGATTATGCCACGGACGAGAAGAGCCTGGGCAAACTTATCGAAGGCGAGAAGAACTGAATCAGGGGCTCCATGAGAGCCCTACCCATTCTCTTGAAACACGATCCAAAAACGCCGTCACGATATGAAGCCCAAAGAGTAAAAATATCGTATATATCAGGAATCGGAAGCTTCAGCCCTGCAAAATGGTGATATGGCGGGACTGAAGTCCCTGCTTTGGGTAGATGGACTTTTACTTTCCATGTCGATGCTAAGCTTTATGGACTTCGATGTCGATTCCGCGACTAAAGTCGCGGCCCCGAAACAGCAATAACACTATCTGGGGCGGCGACTTTAGTCGCCGGTAAAATCTCGCATACGAGAGAGCTTCAATCTCGCTCTCTCGATATTCAGTCCAAAGAGTCGAGGAACAGGGATTGCAATCTCATGAGAGAGCTACTCTGAACGAAATCGTAGGGTCGGCTTCGGCCGACGAGAATATATGTGCCAACTCAGCATCTACAGTATGCATACCATATCTTCTTGTTCCCACCATCCCCGATGGGAATGCATACAAGAGTCTAAGCCACCAACAGCTCTCCACCTCAATCAAAGCATTTATACCTTCACCAAACAGGAAGGTGTTTTGAGGGGTCTTAAAACTTCAGCAGGGTGGGATGTAAACATAACACTATTCCCGACTTCCACCCTAAGCACTACCACCATACCAGGGAAAGCCCTAAATAGAGGGCAAGAAGAGCAAGAGCCCTTTTTGTAGTGCCTAGTTAATTATTCATATTGACTTTTTAGGAAGATTTCGCTAAAGTACAGCTATGTTCGTCAGAGTGAAAAAGACACCCAACAGCCCAAGAAAGAGTGTACAGATCGTACACTCCTATAGAGAGGGTAAGAGGGTTAGACAAAAGATTGTAAGACATATCGGTATCGCACAAAACGAAGAAGAGCTTCAAGAGCTCAAACTCTATGCCCAAAAGGTCAAGCTCGAACTCGAACAAGAGGGCTCTTTGCCCCTGTATAGCCCCCAAGAGCTGGATAAAATGGCAAAACAGAGCTCCAAGAGAGACTCGAAAAAGAGTGATGAAAAGACAAAACGGCAGATGTATAGAGTCAATCTCCTAGATATGGTCGAACTCGATCGCCAGATCAAAGGGATACACGATATCTACGGCAAACTCTACGAAGAGCTGGGGTTTGATAGAGTCATAGGCAATCCCGCCCGCCATCGACGCAGTATCGAAATCCTAAAAGAGATTGTCCTAGCCCGTATAGCCAACGCCGACTCCAAACGGGCCAGCCAGGAGATGCTAAAGAAGCATTATGGTGTCAATATCCATCTGGAGAGTATCTACAAGTGTATGGATAGATTGGATGATAAAGCTATAGAGCGCCTGCAAAATATCGTCTTTGAATCTACTAGGTCTCTTTTTGATGAAAAGGTCGATGTGCTCTACTTCGATGTCACGACTCTCTACTTCGAAAGCTTCGAAGATGATACTCTTAGACAAAAAGGTTTCTCCAAAGACAACAAACATAAACAGACTCAGGTGGTGTTGGCTTTGCTGGTGAGTAAACAGGGTCTGCCCATAGGCTATCGACTCTTTCCGGGAAGTACCTATGAGGGTCATACCCTCTTGCCCACTCTCGAGGCTCTCAAACAGGACTTCAAAGTAGACAAGGTGGTCTTCGTCGCAGATAGCGGTATGCTCTCCAGCGCCAACTTGAAAGCGCTGGAGGCTTATGGAAAGAAGGAGACGACAGGAGATAGCCAGATGGAAGAGAAATTGCAAGAGTTTAGCCTCTCCTATATCGTGGGTGCACGCATAAAGAGTATGTCTCATGCGATAGAGCGGAAGATTCTGGATTTAGAAAGCTATGAACCTCTCGATGAAGATAGAAGAGTCAAAGAGTTCACCCTTGAAGATGGCAGACGACTGATTGTAACCCACTCCCAAAAAAGGGCCAGAAAGGATCAGGCACAGCGACAGGAGGCTATTGAAAAGCTTAGGGAAAAACTTCACAAAGACTCCTCTTTCAAATCGAAGCTATCCAACAATGGCTATAGAAAGTTTCTCAAAGTAGATAGCAAAAGCCAAAAAGAGAAGAGCTCCTGTAAAATCACCATCACTCTCGATGAGGAGAAGATCGAAGCTGATTCGAGGTTCGATGGTCTCAAAGGACTCATCACGAACGATTCCAAACTGAGTAAAGAGGAGATCATCGATCAATATGCCAATCTCTGGGTAGTTGAAGAGAGTTTCAGAATCAACAAGCATGATCTGAGAATCAGACCGATCTTTCATTTCAAACAAAACAGAATAAAAGCCCACATAGCCATATGTTTCATGGCCTATACACTTGTAAGGCATCTGGAGTATCGCATCAGGCTACTTTACAAAAAGCTCTCTGTACGAAGAATCAAACAGCTACTACTCTCGGTACAGGTCTCCTTGCTACAGGATACTAAAACGCAAAGAAAGTATCTCTTCCCTTCCAGCTATGAAGAAGAGGTCAAAAAGATATACAAAATCATGGGGGTGGAACTACGCAATCGTGCCGTATTGATACAAGAGTGATGTAGTGCCTGAATTTGAAGTAGAAAGCCCGTAATATAGGGCTTTGTCGAGATTTTAGGGTGGAAGTCGGGAATAGTCGGTAATATGCTCGAATCGGGTGAGAACAATCGCTTTAGAGTTATGAGCGATCC
>OFCA01000022.1_pt1 | contig 29603 bp, 20 predicted proteins | sample 1520721 | NCBI WGS metagenome assembly OFCA01 (sample SAMEA3696450, study PRJEB22514) | metagenome | biome: water; feature: marine; material: hydrothermal vent | place: Pacific Ocean | collected 2014-08-16 | depth 1514 m
CGACTTTAGTCGCGGAATTGTGTTGGAGTCCATAAAATTCGCCATCGAAATGGAACTCGCAATGGCTAAATTTGAATCCTGCTTTATGCAAGATTTTACCGGCGAGAGAAGTCGCCGCCCCATAGAATCGGATTCGCATGACCTAGGACTGCGACCTTAGCCGCGGAATCGACATGATGTTTCTCTATTCATATTTTTGCACTACATAGCTTTTTGCTCTCCTCATCGCCTCGGGGAGTTTGGAAGGCTCTTTGCCGCCGGCCTGGGCGAAATCGGCTCTTCCGCCTCCGCCTCCACCCAGAATGGGGGCTATCTTTTTTATCCAGTCGCCGGCTTTTATGGGAGTGTTTTTGCTTCCGGCGGCGAGGAGTACCTTTTCGCCCTTTTTCATGAAGAGCATCACTGCCACCTTCTCATGGCGGTTTTTGATATCGTCTATCATCTTTTTGATATCTCCAGCCTTTACCTCATCTACAATCAGCGTGATATCTCCCACCTTTTCGCCTTCGAGCTCTCCGGCGCCACTGCTGATGACGGCATCGAGTTCGCTTCGAAGCTCTTTTACCTGCTCCTTGAGCTTCCTGATACCGCTTAGGGGGTCGCTGTTTTTTATCTCCTGTACGATACTTCTCTTTTCGTCTCTCAGCCTCTCGACGGCCTCTCTCGATGCCCGTCCGCAGATAGCCTCTATCCTCCGTACGCCGGCGCTGACTCCACTCTCCTTGAGTATCATGAAGAGTCCGATTTCGGCACTGTTTCGCACATGTATTCCGCCGCAAAGCTCTATGGATGCATCCGCGAAGCTGACCACTCTCACCTCGTCGCCGTACTTCTCTCCGAAGAGGGCCATCGCTCCAGCACTTTTCGCCTCCTCTATCGACATAACGGAGATATCGCTCTCTATCGCTCTCTCTATCTTGTCGTTTACCCACTCTTCGACCGCTCTTATCTCACTCTCCTCCATCGCGCGGGGATGGCTGAAGTCGAAACGGAGTCTTCGCTCCTCCACCAGTGAGCCCGCCTGGGCGACATGCTCGCCGAGTACCTCTCTGAGTGCGCTATGCAGCAGATGGGTGGCGCTGTGGTGTTTGGCTATTTCGTGTCTGCTCGGGGCCACTACCGCTTCGACCCTTTCGCCTCTTTTGAGTATGGTACCTTCGGTATCTACGAACGAGAGGTTCAAGTCGTTGAATTTTCTTGTATCGAGCACTTTTACATTCGGCCCTCCATCCTCTACTATCAACTCTCCCTCATCTCCTCTCTGTCCGCCCGATTCGGCATAGAAGGGGGTCTCTTCGAGCATCACCCATCCCATACCGCTGAGACTCTCCACCTCTTTGAAGCCCTCATCCAGCAGCGCCTCTATCACTGTCGTAGATTCGGTACTCTCGTAACCTACGAAACGGTTTGGACCGTACTTCTCCTCCAGAGCCTTGAAATCACCGCTCGCGGAGGAGTCGCCGCTCCCCTTCCAAGCGGCCCTCGACTGCTCTTTCTGTCTCGCCATCATCTCTTCGAAAGCTTCGATATCGAGCTCCATCCCCTTTTCACGAAGCATATCCTGTGTCAAATCGAGAGGGAAACCGTATGTATCGTAGAGTTTGAAGGCCACCTCTCCGCTGAATACCTTTTCACTCTTTTCGAGCTCCTGCGCAAAGAGTCTGATACCCGACTCTATGGTGGTGAAGAAGCGCTCCTCCTCCATCTTCATCGCACTCTCTATCGCTTCGGCCCGTTTAGCCAGATAGTCGTAGTGAGCGCCCATCTGCTCTACGAGAGTGGGTACGAGCCTGTACATGAAGGGCTCTCTCAGCCCCAGCAGATAGCCGTGGCGTATCGCTCTGCGCATGATTCGCCTCAGCACATATCCGCGCCCCTCTTTGTCGAAATTGACCCCCTGCGCGAGAAGAAAGCTCGTAGAGCGCAGATGGTCGGCTATGACCCTGTAGCTCGCTATCGTGCTCTCGTCGGGTTTCGAACCGACCACTTCCGCTATCCTCTCTATGATGGGTCTGAAGAGGGAAGAGTCGTAGTTGTTGAGTACCCCCTCCTTGATGGCCACGACCCTCTCCAGCCCCATACCGGTATCTATACTCGGTTTCGGCAGAGGATGGAGTGTCCCGTTTTCGTCTCTCTCGTACTGCATGAAGACGAGATTCCATATCTCGAGGAAGCGGTCACCCTCTCCACCCATCCTGTCTTCGGGACCGTTGAAGTGCTCCTCACCCTGGTCGTAGAATATCTCGCTGCAGGGACCGCACGGGCCGGTATCTCCCATCTGCCAGAAGTTGTCTTTGTCTCCGAAGCGCATTATCCTCTCTTCGGATATGTGCCTTTTCCATATATCGTACGCCTCGTCGTCGTCATCGTGTACGGTCACCCATATCTTCTCGATTGGAAGGGCGAGATACTTTTCGGATGTGACGAACTCCCAGGCATAGGCTATGGCATCCTCTTTGAAGTAGTCTGCGAAGCTGAAGTTGCCGAGCATCTCGAAAAAGGTGTGGTGTCTGGCCGTATATCCCACATTGTCTAGGTCGTTATGTTTGCCCCCTGCTCTGATACAGGTCTGCGAGCTCGTGGCTCTGGGCGGATTGGGTCTGGGAGCGTCCCCTGTGAAGATACTCTTGAACTGCACCATTCCGGCATTGGTGAAGAGCAGTGTCGGGTCGTCTGGTACGAGTGGAGAGCTGGGCACGACAGTATGCCCTTTGCTTTCGAAATATTTCAGAAAAAGGTCTCTGTAATCCATATCTTTCTTCCTCTTGAGGGCTAAATTGGGCTTATTTTATCCAAAAGGGGATTATATCGAGCTATCCGATATCTCCCGAACTCCGCAACGGCGGCAAATTCCTCGGCGAAGAAAGAGGAATCGCCAAAAGTCGCTGAAACTATCTCAGGAGATGACCGACACCCCGTATATACCAGACCTGCGCATATTTTTCGAAAAAAGCCAATGCCGAAACGGAATCGACAATCTCGTCTCTCTCTCCGAGATAGACCTCCACCTTTACGCCTCTGGCTCCTATCTCTTCCAGCTTCGCAGCACTCCACTCGTAATGCAGGAGAGAGTCCAACTCCTGCGAACTTCCCTCGCTTTTGAAACTCTCTATATCGATATCGGAGTCCCCGATACATTTTTTGTAGAAGCTCTCCAGATATCTCTGCGGACTCTTTTTGAAAGCGAGCGACTGGGCTCTTTTGAAACTCTCCTCTTTCGTATTGAAATATGCCGGTGAAAAGAGTTGAAGCAGATCGACCCTCCTCTTCGTCCCGAGCAGATACTCCACGGCATCTATCGCTCCCTTGCTGAAGCCTGCGACGCTAAAGTCGTTTTCTATCAAATAATCCCCGAAAAGCTCCTTCTCGTCACGGAAGGAGAAACCGCTAAAAAATTTCATGCAATATCCCCCTGGCATCCTCTTCCGTGATATTCTCATTGGCCAGCAGATATGCGGAAATGCTCTTTCTCGCCTCCGACAGTTTGCCAAGCAGAGACTCCACCTGCGCCTGCGCATCCTCGAGCAGTTGTTTCATCTGAGTGTCCGTAGCGAATATATCCTGCGACATTCCATAGTCCGAGAGCATCTTGTGAGCTATCGTTTTGGCCATATGCAGGTCCTCCTCTACACAGTCGTAGAATTCGTCGAAAACGAGCCTCGTCGCCGCTCTGCCGGAGAGATGGAACATTATCCTGTTGAAGTAGTCGGCACGGGAGAGAATCTCCCTCTCCTCCTCTCTCATGAGTGTCGTGACCAGACCTATCTTCTCATATGGTATATCGAGCCAGGTAGCGGCCAGTACCTTGCCCGACTGATAGACCGCCTGTATCTCTCTCTCTTTCTCACTGAAGCTGACTATCTTCCTCCTGCCGGATATCACCTTTTCGCTCACGGCATCGAAATCTTCGTCGGAGATTCTCTCGGACCCCCTTCTGAGAGCGTGCAGTGCGGCCTCGTTTACGAGCGTCGAGAGTGCCGCCGAACTGAATCCGACGGTTTTGGAAGCTATCCTTCCTATATCTGCGTCGCAACTCTTCTTCTTGAGGTAGAGAGAGAGTATAGCCACCCTCTCCTCTCTGTCGGGCAGGGATATATGCACGCGCCTGTCGAAGCGTCCCGGTCTAAGCAGAGCCTCGTCTAGCATCTCCATTCTGTTGGTGGCGGCAATCACGACTACACCGCTGTCACTTTCGAAACCGTCCATCTCCGTAAGAAGCTGATTCAAAGTGGCCTCTCTCTCGTCGTTTCCCCTCTCTCCTCTCCTTCTGCCTATTGCGTCTATCTCGTCTATGAAGATGATACTCGGAGCACTCATCTTCGCCGCCCTGAATATCTCTCTGACTCTCCTGGCGCCCACACCGACATAGAGCTCCACGATATCGGCCCCCGAGCGATAGAAGAAGGGTACACCCGCCTCTCCTGCCACCGCTTTGGCCAGAAGCGTCTTGCCCACTCCAGGAGGTCCCGCCAGAAGCACCCCTTTCGGGACTCTTATATCCATCGCCAGATATCTGGAGGGATTTTCGAAAAAATCTATTATCTCGGCAAGCTCCTCTTTGGCCTCGTTCATACCGGCCAGATCCGAAAAGGTGACATCCGAGCGTATGGCCTGTATGGAAGCACTCTGCACTCCGTTTGCGGGCTCCTCCTTTTCAAGCTCGGGAACGCTTTCGAATATCCTTGCGTTGCGCAGACGACGGCGCAGTATAAAATAGAGTACGAAAGCCATCAGAAGCAGTATCGTCAAAACCACGACTCTGCCGAGATATTCGTCTCTGTACTCTATGGGATATCTTTTGGCCAGACTCCTCATATCCACGACACTCGAAGCTATTTTGTATCTATGTCTCTTCGTGGAGATATAGAGATATGGTTCTTTGATTTCGACTCTCTCTATCAGATTTTTGGATAGCAGAGTCTCGAGTTGCGAACTATCTATCGTGTGCGAGTCGTCCCGCAGAGATATATAGAGTATGGCAGACAGCAGCAGCAGTGCCGTAAGCGCCACTATACTCAGCCTCTTCTTCTCAAAAACGGCAGAAGTTGATATCATCACCGACCTCCACATCGTTGAGAGTCACCCAGCAGTGAGTCAAATCCTCCCCACTCTCTATCCTGACTCTGTTGTAATATTGATCATAGCCCAGATATAGTCCGTCGCGCCCGCTCTCCACAAGTACATTCAGCCCCTCTCTATGCTCTTTTCTGAAGAGGAGATTCTTCTTTTTTATCAGCTTTGTGAGTTGCGAATGTCTCTTTTTGGCAATATCTCCACGGACTCCCTCTCCCATTTTAACGGCGGCGGTGCCGTCTCTTCCAGAGTATGTGAAAGCGTGAATATGGCTAAGAGGCAGCTGCTCCACTCTTTGTATCGCCTCTCTCCACTCACTCTCACCCTCTCCGGGATGTCCCACGATGAAATCGGTCCCCAGCGCATATCCGTGCGATGCAATCTCTTCGAAAAGTTTCAAATCCTCATCGTAGCTGTTTCTTCTGTTCATCAGCTCCAGCATCCGATCGCTCGTATGCTGCAGAGCTATATGCAGATGTTTCGCCATCCACTCTTCGTCGAGTATCTCCATGAACTCCTCATCTATCTGCATGGGCTCGAGAGAACCGATTCTGATCCTTCTTACACCTCTGAGAGCCGAGATGCGCTTGAGCAGTTTCGCCATGGAACTGCCTCTGTCTCTTCCGTAACTTCCCACATTGGTACCTGTGAGTATGAACTCTCCGAAACCGTTCGAGGCGAGTCTCTCTATTTGGAGCAGAATCTTCTCTTCGTCGTGACTTCTGGCATTCCCCCGTACGAAAGGGATAATGCAGTAGCTGCATCTAAAATCGCAACCCTCCTGAATCTTGATGAAGGCTCTGCTCTTGCCTCTGAAATTCTCCACTATAGTCGAATCTATATGCTCCAGATCCCCTATTTCGCAAAATCTTTCCGGCCGTTTGAGAATCTCGTTTATCTTCTCCTTCTCCGAGTGTCCCATCACTCCGAATACAGCCTCTTTTTCGAAAAACTCCTCACCTTTGGAGTGGGCTCCACAACCGGTGAGTATCACTCTGACATCGGGATTTTTCCGTTTCAGGGAGTTGATATATCTTCTGACGGAGGCATCGGCACCGTTGGTTACGGTACATGAGTTCACTATCACTATATCGGCTCTGCTCTCATCGTTTTCGAGCTCGTAATCTTCGAGCCTGCTCATCATCACCTGCGTATCGAACTGGTTCGTCCTGCATCCGAATGTCTTGAAGTGGACCTTCTGTCTCTTCATACCCGCATCTCCTCGTCGCCACCGCTCCGGGGGCCGGACTCTTGATCTATCTTCACAAGCGAATCCCTCTTTCTCTCCATATAGAGAGACTGCGTGGGAAAGGCTATCCTGATATCGTCTTCGGCCTGTATCTTCTCTATAATCTCCATGGATATCGTACTTCTGAGTGTCAGCGTGGCGTATGCGTTGGTCAGATACCATGCGCTTATCTTGATGCCGTACTCTTCGATAAAGGAGTATATACGGGGCTCGACATTGGTGTTTTTAAGGTGGTAGCTGCTTCTGAGTTTGTTGAGCTGTTTTCTGGTGATATCGGTATATCCCTTGGAGTACTTTTTCGTCACCTCCTTGGCGATGGATACAGCTTTGGAGACATTGGAGTCGAAGCTTATCATGAAATCTATACCATCCCATACGGTCTTGAGCCCGGAGTGCGAATAGTTGGCTATCATATCCGTGAATACATAGTTGTTGGGGATGAATATCATACGGCCCGAGCGTCTATTGTGCATATAGGTCGTCAGTGTGATATCCTCCTGCATGGTCATTCTGAGCATAGATATATCCACTATGTCTCCCACATACTCCGTACCGTTTCTGACAAACTTGACTCTGTCTCCCACATGTATGGTACCTCCCAGGACTATCGAAAACCATCCCATCACCGACATGAACCAATCCTTCATCGCGATGGCGATACCTGCGGATGCAAAACCCATTATCGTTATGAGATAGCTTACATTCTCTATATATGCGAAGAGCAGAGTCAATACCAGAATGGTGAAAAAGAGGATATTGCTCGCCTTGTTTATGATATAGAAACTCTCCTTGTCGGACATATAGCGGCGCACCAGATATTTGAAGAGCAGAAAGAGAGAGAAGAAGAAGATGAGTACTCCCCCTATGGTAGCCGCCTTCTCCGCCTCTCTTTTTATCTGTTTGTTCATATCGACCACTATCTCTTCGACCTTTTTGTCGTAAACCTCTTTGGTCGTTTTGAAAATCTCCAATGTCGGCTCGAGAGTCTCTATCTCCTTCTCCAGGCCCTTCAGTCTCTCCTTGAGTTCCTTCGAAGAGGGTTGGTATTTCAGAAGAGATTTCAGCAGTCGAAGCTCCTCTTTCATCTGCTCTATCGTGCTTTTGAGTGTTTCGAATCTCGCTTTGTAGTTGCTCTGCTCGCTTTTGAGCTGTTTGATATAGGATATGGCCGAGATGATGGCTATCGGATTTCCGATTTTGGGAGCATCTTTGATTTTAGGGGGTTCGAGCAGTTTTTTGAAAGGGTCGTCCTGAAACTCCTTGAGCAGTTGCAGTTTGCCCTCGTTGGTCTTGTACTCTATACGATAGCTTTCGAGCTCCTTTTTCTGCTCTGGTGTAGGCTCTTTGAGGCTGCGCAGCAAATATATCTTCGCCAAAATCTTCTCCTGTCTGGCCTTGAGCGTCTGATATGTACGATAGTTGCTATAGACTTTGGTCCAGACATTGCCCTTGTCGGTCTCACTCTCTATGCGCGAGAGTTTGCGCATCATCTCATCCACTCTGCTTTTGCCGTAGGCGCTTGCGACGACTGCGTGACTCTCTTTTGTGCGCAAATTTTCAATACCACTACCGTTGTGTGCGAAGCAGAGTCCGACCATCAGAAGCAAAGCCGACACTATGGAGAAGAACTTTCGCGACATCCTAAGCTCCAGCCATCTTGTCGAGGACCTTCATTACGACATCTTTCGGTAGATCTTCGACTATCCTGTGGCTGCCTATGGAGCCTCCGGGCAGTATGAACTTTATCTTACCATTCATGCTCTTCTTGTCGAGGAAAAAGTGCTCGTAGAACTCTTCGCCATCTTCTATACGATATCGGGTGGGCAGAGAGTTTCTCTCCAGAAGCCTGCGCACCCTTTCAGCCTCCTCCTCACTCAGAAGTCCGAGCTCCACAGCGAGCATATTGGCCATCACCATACCTATAGCCACCGCTTCACCGTGCAGATATCTGCTATAGCTGGTTTCATTCTCGACTACATGGCCGAAAGTGTGTCCATAGTTGAGTACTGCCCTTATCCCCGCCTCCTTCTCGTCCATATTGACCACTTCGGCCTTCAGAGATACGGAGCGGGCTATCATCCTCTCCACATTATCTGGGCTTTTCAAATCGCTCTCTTCGAGAAAGTCGAAAAACTCCGCATCGAACATAACCGCCATCTTGACTATCTCCGCAATACCGGCGGCATACTCTCTCTCGGGTAGTGTTTTGAGAAAATCCGGGTCTATATAGACCGCCTTGGGCTGATAGAAACTCCCTATCAGATTTTTGCCGAAACGGTTGTTGACTCCCGTCTTGCCCCCTACACTCGCATCGACCTGACTCAGCAGTGTCGTCGGTATCTGTATGAAATCTATACCGCGCTGATAGATACTGGCAGCAAAACCCGTCATATCTCCTATCACGCCGCCACCGAGCGCTATTAGAAGCGACTTTCTGTCGAAGCGCTTTTCGAAAAGGCTATCGAGTATCGAAAGGAGTGTATCCATATTTTTGTACTCCTCTCCGTCGGGGACTTCCACCACCTCTATCTGCGGCGCCTCTATGGAGGCCATGACTCTCTCCAGATGCAAGGCGGCCACCGTAGGATTGGTGACTATGGCCACTTTCGTATCGAAATCGAGTTTCGGTAACGAATCTATGACTATATCGTATGCTTTCGGGGCTACCGGGTTGAGCCGTATGGGAACGATCATCTACAAATCTCCTCTCTGGTCTATCCTATATGAATATATCTCCCGTACTCTCTATTGGCCGGAAATGCTGTATTCTATCCAAAGAGTTTTAGTTTTTGTAGATATTTTTGCAATAGAAAAAACGATATGGCAAACGAAGATATCGCAACACGAGAGCTACTCTCAATTTTGAATAGCTCCAAAATATGCAAAATGATTGCACAGTTGTAGCCAGAAGCGAAAAACAGGGATAAAAAATCTACAGACCCTTCAGGGCGAGATTGCAAAGAGCCTCCACCTCATCGTCTTCGAGCCAGGTGCTTTTGCCGCATTCGAAAAAGTCCTCTATCTTCCCTCTATCGAAGGAGGATGCATATATACACTCTGGATGGGCCGGTATGAAGGCTCTCATCAAAGAGACTCTCTCCCCGAGCCCCTTTTCACATATATAGCATCTCTCGAAAGAGTGGAGTCTGCCTTCGTGCTTCAGTATGGATATATACTTTTCGCAGACGACTCTGTGGGGATTTTGCCTCTCCCATCTACGGGCGGCGTCGAGAAGGGTATCGAAGTAGAAGGGCTCGAGCTCCTCCGTATCTCTTAGATGGGCTTCGAAGATTTTTACGAAAGAGTGCCACAGTGCCAGTCTGTTGCGTCTGTAGAGCCACGGAAAGCCGATGTGCGTGACATGTCTGAGTCTGGGCAGAAAACCCGAAGCGCTCTCCTCGACCTCGAAATCTATGAGATATCCCAACTGGAGGATAGAGTGTCTCGCGCCGTAAAATCGATAGAGTCTCATCAGACTCTTTTCGGATAGAAGCGTGACTATCATATCTTCGTTGCCGACTCTTCTTAGTGACAATATGAAGCCCTTCACCCTCGCGCCATACTCCCCATCTCTTTTTCATCGTCTTTTAACCGCTTTTTGGATAAAATCCAGTACTTTTGAGGTTTGACAAACCCTACTAAAATAAAGATTAAGGTTAGCTTATGAGAGATCTTTTCACCTCCTTCAAGGACAATTGCGGTTTCGGACTGCTCGCGTCCATAGACAACAAACCATCACACAAGAATCTCGATGATGCGGTGCAGGCGCTTTCGAGAATGATGCACAGAGGAGCTATCGCAGCCGACGGCAAGACCGGGGATGGCAGCGGACTGTTACTCTCCATTCCGAAGAAGTTCTTCTCCATAATGGCGGAGAGAGAGGGAGTGACCCTTCCCGAGCTCTACGGTGTGGCTATGATCTTTCACAGTGACGAGGACGAGCTTATCAAAATACAAGAGATATGCGAAAACAACGATCTTCGCATAGATTTCCGAAGAGAGGTACCGATAGATACCAACGCCCTGGGCGAGCAGGCGCTATCGACTCTCCCCAAAATCACCCAGATTTTCGTCTCACCCAATTCACTGATGGGTACACGCCGCTTCGATGCACTTCTGTATCTATCCAGAAGAGAGATAGAGAATGCGATGAAAGAGAGCGAGAAGTTCTATATACCCTCCTTCTCCAGCAGTGTCGTCTCCTACAAAGGTCTGGTGATGCCTACGCACATCAAAGAGTTCTACAAGGACCTGCAGGACGAGAATTTCGAAATCTCCTTCTGCCTCTTCCACCAGAGATTCTCCACCAACACACTCCCCCAGTGGAAACTGGCCCAACCCTTCAGGATGATAGCGCACAACGGGGAGATAAACTCCATAACCGCCAACCGCTTCAATGTACGAACCAAATTCGAAGCCATCCAGAGCGATGTTTTCACCAAGGAGGAGCTCGAAAGGCTCTATCCGATTATTCAAGAAGGCATGAGCGACTCCGCGAGTCTGGACAACTTCTTCGAATTTCTCAGAGTAAACGGTGTCGATTTCTTCAAGGCCGCCAGAGCGGTCATTCCCGCTCCTTGGCAAAACGCCCCCCATATGGATGCGGACTTGAGAGCGTTCTACGAATTTACCAGCACATGCTTCGAGCCGTGGGACGGCCCCGCGGCAGTCAGTATCACCGACGGCAGATATATAGGATGTGTTCTGGACAGAAACGGCCTGCGACCCTCCAAATATATAATCACCAAAGACAATAGACTGCTGATCGCCTCCGAATACGGGGTCTTGCAGATACCCGACGAAGAGATTGTCGAAAGAGGCCGCCTGCAGTCGGGCGAGATGATGGGTGTCGACCTCAAATACGGCACCGTCCTCAAGAGTGACGATATAGACGACTATCTGAAACACCGCCAGCCCTACAGCAAGTGGCTCAACGAGAGTATGGTCTATCTCCAGGAGCATATGGACGACCCCTTCTCCACCATAGAGGTTCCCGCCAACGAAGTGATGGAGGCGCGCCAGAGATATTTCAACATCACTCTGGAGGTGATAGAGCAGGTTATAGAACCTATGGTAAAAGAGGGCAAGGAGGCGACGGCATCGATGGGAGACGACACGCCTCTGGCCGCCTTCTCGGACAAACAGAGAAACTTCACCGACTTCTTCAGGCAGAAGTTCGCCCAGGTGACCAACCCGCCGATCGATCCCATCCGTGAACGGGTGGTGATGAGTCTCAATACGGGATTTGGCGAAATCAGAAATGTACTGAAGGAAGATGCCGAACACGCCAAGAGACTCAAAACCGTCTCCCCCATACTCTCCTACGAGAAGCTCATAATCCTCGAAGAGTTTGGCGACAGCAAAAACCCGAAATACGACCCGGCATACAGAGCGAGACGATACTACACAGGCTTCAAAAACGATCTGAAAAAGAGCCTCGACGAACTTGTGGAGAGAATCATAGACGATATCAAAAACGACGAAATCCGTACGATAATTCTCGACGACCATGTACTCGATGCCGATACGATGCTCATCCCGATGCTCATGGTGGTCGGACGGCTCAACAACGCCATGCTCGAAGCTGGAATTAGACATCTCGTGAGTATAGTCTGTGTCACCGGAGAGGTCTACGACTCCCACTCGGCGGCCGCTCTGCTCGCCTTCGGTGCGGCGGCGATTCACCCCTATATGCTCTTCCAGACCATAGCCATGAGCGAGAGGCGCAAAGACCCCGATGTAAATATGGCTCCCATACTCAAAAAGGCGAGAAAGGCGATAAACGCCGGTCTGCTCAAGATTATGTCGAAGATGGGTATCTCCACCATATCGAGCTATCGAAACTCCATGCTCTTCGATATTCTCGGACTGGGCGAAGAGATAAGCCGTGACTGTTTCCCCGGTGCCAATGTGCTGCTTGGGGGACTGGGATACGACGATATAGAGAAGAGAATCAGAAGATTCCATATGGAGGCTTTCGAGATAGGGACATCCAACAGGATATTCCCCATAAATATCGGCGGTTTCTACAAATATCTCGATGGCGGCGAGTATCACGACTTCTCCCCGGCCACCGTACACGCCATACATCGAGCCTCGATAAGTGGCAAAAAAGAGGACTACTCCATACTCAAAAACAGGATAGAGAAGAGGGATAAGAAATTCATAAGAGACTTTTTCGAATTCAAAAGCGACAAAGAGCCCATAGCGCTCGAAGAGGTGGAGCCTCTGGAAGATATCTTCAAAAGATTCTGCACCGCCGCCATGTCTCTGGGCTCCATCTCTCCAGAAGCGCACGAGTGTATCGCGGAAGCCATGAACAGACTTGGCGGTAGGAGCAACTCTGGTGAGGGTGGAGAAGAGGCTTCGAGATTCAAGACTATCAAAAACTCCAAAATCAAGCAGATAGCTTCGGGGCGATTCGGAGTGACGCCCGCCTATCTGCGAAGTGCCGAAGAGTTGCAGATAAAGGTAGCTCAGGGTGCCAAGCCCGGCGAGGGTGGACAGCTCCCCGGCCACAAGGTCTCTCCTCTCATAGCCAGACTCAGACATACGATTCCGGGAATCACACTCATCTCGCCTCCGCCGCATCACGACATCTATTCGATAGAGGATCTAGCACAGCTCATTTTCGATCTCAAGCAGATCAACCCCGAGGCCAAAATAGCCGTCAAACTCGTCTCTACAGCGGGAGTGGGGACGATTGCGGCCGGTGTCGCCAAAGCCTATGCGGATAAGATAATCATCTCTGGTGCCGACGGAGGTACCGGAGCAGCCCCGATAGGTTCCATCAAATTTGCGGGCAACCCCTGGGAGCTCGGCCTCGCGGAGGCTCACAACGCATTGAAGGCGAATGACCTTAGAAAATTCGTCACCCTCGAAACGGACGGAGGTCTCAAGACTGGTATGGATATCGTGAAAGCCGCCATCTTCGGCGCCGAAAGCTACGCCTTCGGTACCGGTGCTCTGACTGTTCTTGGATGTAAAATCCTCAGAATATGCCATCTCAACCGCTGTTCGGTCGGTATTGCCACACAGGAGAAGAAGCTCAGAGAGCACTACGAAGGTTCGGTAGAGAGAGTCATGAACTACTTCAGACTCATCGCCGAAGATGTCAGAGAGATTCTTGCCTCGCTTGGATACAGCTCTCTCGAGCAGATCATAGGACGCACCGACCTGCTCAAAGTCATCGACGACGAATTCGCGAAAAAGTTCGATTTCGACTCCCTACTCATAAGACTCGACGGGCCGGATACCTGTCAGGTGAAGAGCAACGAGCCTTTCGACAAAAACGAATTCGAAAAAGAGATTCTCAAAGAGGTGATGCCGGCAATCAAGCATCCCGCCGACAATGTGGTCGTGGAGAGGGAGATAAGCAACCTCAACCGAAGCTTCGGTACCTACATTTCGGGAGTCGTGGCCAAATATTACGGAGACAAGGGACTCCCCGACAAGACGATAGATATCAGACTCAAGGGAACGACCGGGCAGTCACTGGGTGCATTCCTGATAAACGGTATAAGCATACATGTCCACGGAGCCGGAAACGACTATATAGGCAAGGGTATGAACGGCGGACGCATCGTGATAACGGGCGACAAAGGCGGAGAGGAGTTCTCGCTTGGCGGAAATACCTGTCTCTACGGCGCCACGGGCGGCAAGGTCTATATAGCCGGACAGGTCGGTGAGCGCTTCGCGGTCAGAAACTCTGGAGCCATAGCGATAGTCGAAGGTACAGGTGACCACCCCTGCGAATATATGACGGGGGGAGTGGTCGTCATTCTCGGAAGGACCGGTGTCAACTTCGGTGCCGGTATGACGGGAGGAGCGGCCTTCGTCTACGATACACATCACGAATTCGTTGAAAATATCAATCAGGAGCTCGTAGAAGCCAGACGCATAGATACGGAAGATACCGATATAGAGCGCTACTATCTCAAGAAGCTGCTCAAAGATTACTACAACGAAACAGGTAGCAAGAGAGCCCGCTGTATTCTGGAGAACTTCAGAGTACAGATACGCAACTTCTGGCTGGTACGACCCAAAGATATGAAGGGACCTTTGAAGATGATCGAGGAGGGAGAGTAAGATGTTGAGATTTTTTGATCTGGAGCGCATTGAGGCGGCCAAGAGGAATGTGGTGGAGCGAATCAGGGATTTTGACGAGATATACGAGGTTTTCAAGAGCGACAAGGCGGCGGAGCAGTCGGAGCGCTGTATTCAGTGCGGTGATCCCTACTGTCACAACGGATGCCCGCTTCACAACTTCATACCGCAGTGGCTAAGAGCCACAGCCTCCAAAGACTTGGAGTTCGCCTTCCATCTCTCCAACGAATCCTCCCCCTTTCCCGAAGTGATGGGCCGGATATGCCCCCATGACCGTCTATGCGAAGGGAGCTGTACCCTAAACGACGGCTATGGAGCCATAACTATCGGTTCGGTAGAGACCTACATAAGCGAAGAAGGTTTCAAAAGGGGGCTTAGACCCAAATTTTCCAAGGAAAAGAGCGGTAAGAAAGTAGCGATTATCGGTGCTGGTCCTGCCGGTCTTTCGGCCGCCACCTTCCTCCTCAGAGAGGGTGTGGATGTGGAGATTTTCGACAAACAGAACAGACCAGGCGGTCTGCTCACCTACGGTATTCCCGGATTCAAGCTCAACAAAAGGGTCGTGGAGCGTCGAATAGAGATACTCAAAGAAGAGGGAGCCATATTCCATCAAAATACCGAAGTCGGCAAGGATATAGGCTTCGATACACTCTTGGAAAAATTCGATGCCCTCTTCATAGGCGTAGGTGCGACGAAAGGGAGACGCCCCGGAATCAATGCGGAGGATGCCAAGGGCTGCTATCTGGCTATGGATTTTCTCGTGGATATACAGAAAAAACTCTTCGGCGAAGAGAGAGAAAAGTCCATAGAGGTAAAAGACAAGAATGTCGTAGTCATCGGCGGCGGCGATACCGCCATGGATTGTGTGCGTACCAGCCTGAGAGAGAAAGCTGCGAGCGTGAAGTGTCTGTACAGACGCGATGTCCACAATATGCCCGGAAGCCGCAAAGAGTATATCAACGCCAAAGAGGAGGGGATAGAGTTCGAATTCAACGCCTCTCCCAAGGAGATTCTCAAAAACGAAAAGGGTGAAGTAGTCGCAATAAGAATGGTCAAGACGAGACTCGCTGAGCCCGACGAAGGCGGACGCCAGAGGGTCGAAGAGATCCCTGGAAGCGACTTTACCGTAAATGCCGATATCGTCATTTTCGCTCTCGGTTTCGATCCGGTCCCCTACCCTTTCTTGGCCGAAAATGGTATAGAGACCGACAGATGGGGCGGCATTGTGGTCGATGAAAACTACGAAACCACAAGAGCCGGAATCTATGCGGGCGGAGACTGCCACAGAGGTGCCGACCTCGTGGTAACTGCCGTCCGAGACGGTAGAGAGGCTGCCAGGGCTATGGTGAGAAAACTCATACCTACAATATAGATTCGAAGCTTTTCGATATCATATGCAATCACAAACGCACTAAGTAAGGAGTGGTCATGAATTTCGGCAGTCTTTTTAGCGGCATGAGGAAGCAGTCTCAGAAGAACGATGCACCAAGCCACTGGGTGAAGTGTCCCAAGTGTCTCTCTCTGATGTACTACAAAGAGGTCGAAGCCAAAAACAATGTCTGTCCGAAGTGTGCCCATCATTTCAGAATAGACGCGAAGACAAGGGTAGCCATACTCGCCGACGAGGGGAGTTTCGAAGAGAAAGATGCCAATCTCACCCCGATAGACCCCCTGAAATTCGTGGACAAGAAGAGTTATAGAAAGCGTATAGAAGAGGGGAAGAACAAAACGGGAGGAAGGACATCCTCGGTTCTTAGCGGAAGCTGCACGATGGATTCGATACCTGTCGAGCTCGTAGTCTTCGATTTTGCCTTCATGGGCGGAAGTCTCGGCTCGGTAGAGGGCGAAAAGATTGTAAGAGCGGTAAAAAGAGCCATAGAAAAACGCTGCGGGGTGGTGATAGTCTCCGCAAGCGGAGGAGCAAGAATGCAGGAGAGTACCTACTCTCTCATGCAGATGAGCAAGACCTCCGCAGCCCTACACAAACTGCACGAAAAGAGACTCCCCTTCATCTCAGTCCTAACCGACCCGACTATGGGGGGAGTGAGTGCCTCCTTCGCCATGCTTGGAGACATAATAATGGCCGAGCCGGGAGCACTTATCGGTTTCGCCGGACAGAGGGTCATCAAGCAGACTATCGGCGCCGACCTTCCCGAAGGTTTCCAACGCTCGGAATTTCTGCTCGAACATGGTCTCATAGATATGGTCGTGGACAGAAACGATATGAAAGAGAGCATAGTCCGATTCATGAGACTCTTTACCGGGGAGTGACTTGACAAGCCTATACGCCCTACTCGACAGAGACTCTCTGCATAGGCTCTGCATAGCTATCGAGGAGATGGCTCTCTTTTGCGAAAAACTCTCCATACCCATCTTGCAATATCGAAACAAAAACGGCGATATCAAAGAGTTCGAAGAGGATATCGCCGCCATTGGCAGAAACTTTTCGGGCAAAATCATCGTAAACGACAGCATAGAAGCGGCACATATGGCAGACGGCCTGCATCTCGGCCAAGAGGATATGGAGGAGATTTCGCACGATTTCGCCGAAGCTGTGAAGATTCTGCGAAAGGAGTTTGGCACGGAGTTCACCCTAGGTCTATCCACCCACAATCTCGAAGAGATAGAGAGAGCCAATCTTCTCGATATAGACTATATCGGTCTTGGTGCCTACAGAGAGAGCGTCACCAAGGATTCGGTAAATGTCTCGGGCGAAAGACTGCTGGATATGGCTCGATCCTCCGTACATCCCGTGGCTCTCATCGGAGGTATCAGGCTCGATGAGCACTTCGACGATTCGATAGCCTACAAGGTGGTCGGAAGCGACCTCTACAGAGCCTTTCTCGCCGATGGCGACCATCCGGCCACTCTCTCAGTTCAGAAAAAGGAAGAAAAATGAAAAAGAACGGATCTCTCCCCACTCTACTCGGATACGCACTGGCTTTTTCGGCCCTCGCTCTCATCAGTCCGACAATAGAGTACGATATCGGAGCCGACGGAGTCTCTTCCGATATCTCTATCTTCTCTCAAATGCAGGCAGCGGAGATGAGGGCGAGGGTGTGACATACTACAAACCCGCCCCCAACGGCTATGTTGTCGTCGTAGCCCCTCCACAGCAGTAGCCATATATCCAAAATCATAGAGGCCAAACCCGCGAAGGGCGAGGCCCATATCGATATACCGACACTTATTTCCACCATACCACCCAACAGCTTAGGGAATCGGAGGCTTCAGCCCCGCACAGATGATAGATGGACTTCTGCTTTTCAAAGCGATAGCCAGCCCGTATAGACTTCGATGTTAAATCCGCGACTAAAGTCGCGACCCCGAGACGATTACAACTCTTCAGGGGCGGCGACTTCAGTCGCCGGTAGAATCTTGCATAAAACAAGGTCTAAATTTCGCCATTGTAGGATGGAGTCCGAAACCCAAAGGAACCGGAGCCTTCAGCCCCGAACGAATGGCGATATCGATACCGATTTGCACCTGTAAGCCACTCAAGCGAAAAAGTAGAGTGATTCTCGAACCTCTGTCAGCTCGAAGCCATCCTTGTCTATATTTTTGAAAGAGACATCGGATAAATCGACATCGAAATTCTCTTCGAGCTCCTTTATGAGATTTTCGAGAATGGGTTTGGAGTGGAGTTCGATAAAGCTCTCTCTCAAAATCCTCGAAAGCTCTTCTATATCTGCGGCATGGGTGGCGAAGGAGTCGTGGACCGTTATCAAGTCGTATATGCCCTTTTTTCTCAGATGATTTATCGTCATATAGAGATGTGTCGCATCGAGAGAGTGGATGAAGTTTGGCACCATACCCCGGATATGGGCTTTTGTGTCGTAGGTATCGTTGTAGATTCGTACTGTAACCTTTCTATCGTTCATGATGGAGATTTTGCGCTCGTCGCTCTTATACTCCACCTGTTCCACTTCGAAGCCTAGGGGTGTATGCCATCGTGGGGCACAGCGTCGCACAATGATCCTTTCGATCTCTTTTTTCTTCTCTTTTTTCAAAGGAGGAACCTCTTCGAATTGGCAAAAAGGATTATTATCGCTATGCAACTCTTTTTCGTACTCTTCGTAGGGTTTTCGACTCTCGGCTATCTTCCGGGCAATCTTCTTCATTGCATTGTTGTAATTTTCGGCAGACTTCGATACCTGGTCTATCGCTATCTCTATCTCTTTTGCCAATTCCATAGAAATTTTCTTTCTATCATCGTATGGGAGATCTTCGAAAATCCCCCTCTCTTGCATAGTTTCGAGCACTTTTTCCGCCTTGCCTGCAGTGCTCGAACCGTACGATTCCGTCATGACAGGCTTTTTGACAAATGAGCGATCGATGAGATCGAGCTCGAGCAGGTGTTGAAAGATCGACTCCGACACCACCTCCCATCGCTCCTCTCTTCGGACGACCTTTTCATTTTTCTTCTCTATCTCTCCCCGTTTCAGTTTGCGTTTTGCCCTTCTTTTGGCACTTCGGAGTCTATCTATCAGCTCTTCACGGATATCTTCTGGCTCATCGAGTTCGGCTTTGACTTTTTTCTCCAACTTGTTGGCCCATTTTTCATATTTTGCAAGATCATTTTTTGTCAATAGTGAAAAATCTTTTATCTTTTTCTCTTCGAAAATACGGCTGAGAAAATATCCATTGCCTTTCAGTTTGTCGGCTTCGATCGATTCAAGCACTTCGGCGAGCAAATCTGCATAATACTCATACTCGATCTCATAGCAAAAGCTCCTCTTTCTAACGATACCATTGTCTTTTTTGTAATCTTCCGCTCTCTCTTGCATAGTCTTTTGCAGACTCTTTACCCTTTTTTCAAGATTTTCTTTCAATCTTTCTGCGACATCTTTGTAGATATCGGAGACGATCATCGTCTTGTCGTTATCGTCGTAGGCTGGCAAGACATTGACCCTTCTGGCCCCCTCCGAATCTCTCAGAAGGGTACTTATATGCTGAAAACCGTTGTTGGAGCCATCGATAGCAATGGGGAGCGAAGTGAGGAAATTCTCCGGGTCTTTTTTGTATCGGGCATATTCGAAGCAAAATGCGAGAAATTTGAAAGGATCGTCGGCCTGTTTCCAAAATATCGTGTTTTCGAAATCCTCTGCCGAAGCGACAATCTCTTTTTCGTGCTTTTCGATCCAAGCTATCCGTTCGTCGAAAGGGCGCTTGTCAACCTCTCCATAGACATTGGCCCCGTGAATCATGAACCAACGCAATCCGCTCTCCCCCAAGGGGCGCCTCTTGGCAAAAAGGAGTAGCGACTTGGGAATATCGCCACTCTGGGGATGTAGTAGCGTCTGCTGGGGATAGATCCTGCCCCGAAAGTCCATACGCCAGACGAAGAAGAAGCGTTCGTAATCGCGCATCTCATCGGCGATCTCCATGATCGTATCGAGACTATTCTTGTATTTGGCGAGGCTATACCAGATGGCAATATCATACTTCAGCCGCTCTGGGTCGCTTTGGTTTCCGATATCTCCGAGGGCTTTGTGAACCCATCTTTTCGTTTTTTTCGTGGCTTTTCCCCGACGGCCGTACCGTTTGTGGTCGAGTTTGAGCAATGCCTCCTCTATCTCATAAGGGGGTTTGTCGTAGAGATTACGGCTGACGATCTCATGCAGAGCACGATAGTAGTCGAACTCCACCCTGTTTTTCTTTTTGAGGTCTCGTATCTTCTGCCGATAGTGATCGAGGACATTGAAGATCTCTTCGTTGATGCGAAACGGAACCCTCTGCAGAGTATTGATGGCCTCGAGTATTTCGGCGGGAATCACCTTTTTGGCATAAACGGCATACTCTTTCGTATTGTTGCTCTTGATCAGATCGAGCCGAAAACGACGATCCACCCCCTCTCCCGAAAGAAAGCCACCTCCGCCGACTCCTTTCCAGGGTCGGGGCTCCACTATCATGGGCTTGTAGAGCATAGAGAGATTGTTCAACTCTTTTTTTCGGGCTTTTTTGATCTTTTTGAGAATCTCGCCCGAGAGAGAGAAGGTGGGATAGTTGTCTATCGTCGTTTCGACAGACTCCTCGATCACTCCCGCTTCAATCGCCAGGTCGCAGAGCTTGTTGCCGATATCATATTCGAGGCGGGGAGACCAGAGTGGGGCCTCACCTATATATCTATTCAGCTCTTCATCGCAGAGCTCGAGCTCTCTTTTGCCGTGATATAGATGGAGGAGCTCGGAGAGTCGCCCTCCTATCCTGTCAGAAACCTCCACACGACGACTGCTGTTTTCATCGGACTCGGCTCGGTCACGATAGGTCAGCGATAGAAGCTCAGTGATGACGACGGAGCAGACAGTTTCGCTCTTGAGTGGCCAGATGGCGAGGGCGGCACGCTGTGGAGCCTCGCCAATCGTCCCTCCTTTGTCTTTTTTTAGCTCCTGATAGATTTCGTTTTCCGTTGAAAGTATCTTTTTTATCACTTCGAGCGCTTCTCTCCAGCGCTGTTTCAGATATTCCTGCTCCATCTCTTCGAAATCCTTTTTACTCTTTCTCAGGACTTCGAAAGCATCTACACCGCTATCGGGATCCTTGCGACAAGTGATTTGAATCGCCAGAGGTTTGGCTATGGCATCGTCGAGATTTTTGTAATCGACATCGAGGCATCTACGAAAGAACTCTTCGTCGTTTCGGATAATGCGCCCTATGATTTTCTGCATCTTGGCTATGCGAAATATATCGATCTTCTTGCGGAGTCTGTCGAACCATGGAAGGAGCACCTTGGCAGTACTATAACTCTGTGAGCGCAGGTTGGGCTTTTTCTCCTCGTCTATGGCTTTTTGCAACTCTTCGATTCGAGTTTCGAGCTCCTTGATTGCATCCTTTTGCATCTGCAACTGCTTTTCTTCCAGATTTTTCATCGAGCTACCCCTTCCATTTGACTTGAGCACGAAGATTTTAACACATGAGAGCGATTTTTTCCGCGACGGTGAGTATAGAAAGAAAAATATTCGCCTGAGATGGCCGAGTAGAAGGCGAAATGAAGTCACTACATCGATTTTCTAATTTCAAGAAGTAAAAGATGTTGATCTATCAAGCCCCAAGCTTCCCAAGGATGCTTTAAGCCGCAAGGCTCAGCGGAGATCAAACAGCGACTGTTGTAGATTTCCCGCGACGGTGAGTATAGAAAGAGAGTTGCCTGAGATGGCCAATCCAAGCGAAATGAAGCGAGGATATCACAAATATCGATAAAGGAGACTATTTGAGAGTCACTTATCATGCAGCCGAACGATTCCTGCAGAGAGTCTTCCAATTTACCAACTATAGCAAAAAGCAGATAAACGATGCCAGAAAACTGATTGAGCGTGATATTCGCAATCTGCGAACCGATCGCTCCCGTTTCATACTGCCGAGCTTCCCTGACTTTCTGGGTGTGGTGACGGATGGAGCTCTCGTGACAATTATTCCCAAGAAAAGCTGATGCCTGAGATGGCTAGGATTATACGAATTCAAGTATGTCCATCTATTCATATCAACAAAAAGGAGCACTAATGATACCCATACCATTGTGTGTGCAGGTAATCGCCGTGGTAGCTGCTGTCGTAGCCGGCAAAGAACTACTGAAGGATTGATATCCAAGCGCGGGTTTTCCGCGACGGCGAGTATAGAAAGAGAGTTGCCTGAGATGGCCGGGACTATACGAATTCAAGTATATCCACCCTTCACAATAAGTCAAAAAAGGAGAAACAATGAGCATTATGCCCAAATTTGGAAATAGAGGTTTTCTGCCACCGATACATGCTTGGTAAGAACTCTACACCACCCGCTTTGCCTGAGATGGCTTTCCCAAGCGAAATGAAGCGAAGGAGACTTCAAAAACAATCTTGCAAAGGAGAACAAGGATGAACAAAATCATCAAAGAAGTCATTGTCGTGGTCGTTCCTATTATCGTAGAAGTCCTCGTCAAGAACAAGAAACTACGATAGGTCTATCTTGCCTGTGATGGCAAATCGGCACTCGAAGCGAAGAGTCGCCGCAAAAATCAAAAAAGGAGCTCAAAATGCCTCTACTCTATTTTTGTCCACTTTTCTTATAAGAAGAGTTCTGCCCGCTTTATGCGGGCTTTTTTTGGATTTTGCCTATCGATACTATTTTAGCGTATGGTCAATTCTACTTTTTTGAGAAGAATTTTCCGTGATTTAAAGTCCCAAATCATCCGCCACTCTATTGGCCCGTTCCTTGCCGAGACATCGGTCGTCCCCAAAGGTGCCGAAGGGGAACCTCTTTCGTCTTTTCGGAAGATCGGTGATCGAAGTTTTGAGGTGCTCTTCGAGCCGGTTTTTCTGCTCTTCATCTAGGGGATGCACCGCGATGAAGCTTTTGATGAACCGCTCTAGATCCTTGAGTTTCTTGAATTCAGGTATCTCTTCGAAAGTTCTTGTCTCCTGTTGGCTGTCTCCGTCCGCCAAGAGTTGCCGGGCTTTTTCGATATACTCCCCAAATTCCGCCTCTTTTTCATATTTTTTGATGAAGGATTCCACATATTTTCGGTTGGTGTGGTCGAGATTGCTCCAAGCTCTTTTGATCTCGGCGAATTTCTCTTGCTGCGACAGTTCGGCGATCCGCCGTTGCATAGCGTCCACCAATGGATGATCGGCATGGGTGGATAGAAGACTCTCGATGATTTCGATATCTTCACCTTCTATGGATTTACGAATTTTCGATTCCAGCTCCCGGGCGGTTTCCGCCTTCCGCTCTTCTTCCGTCTGGATTTTTTGGAAATCAGCGAGATGACCGTAGCCGACATTGGTCTTGGCCCCGATTCCCAACAGTTCGAGAAGCTCGATAAAGAGGCTCCGCTTCTGGGCGATGGTCAGCACCTTGCCATCGAGCTCGGTGTCGTGGAGCTCGAAATCGAAACGGAAGCTCACACCGGGAGCGACTTTGATGAAACGCAGGGGTATCGGCTCCTCGGTAATACTATCACCATGAGGAGTCAGATAGTCATCGGCCAGAATACGACCAATAGCGGAGACGATGACGGCATCGTAGAATATATCCCTGCCGGGAGTGACCTCACTATCATCGGTCGCATTGCCGAAGATATCCCGCTCCAGTGTCCGAACCTCCTCCGTACTCCATTTATCTCCCGTCAGCTTTTTGAGCAGAGAGGCGATGAAATCGGGATGGGCAAATGCATTGCGCAGAACTCCTTTGACAGAAGAACCCGGCAGAATCGGTAACCCCGTGGTGTAATCGAAGAAAAACCCCAAGATCGCCTGACCATTCAGATCGGGGAGCTCATGGGGATAGCCAGTCCCCAAGACCAGCCCGGGGTAACGGGTCGTCGCTTTGAAGTGTATGTTGCCGAGATAGGGGTACTCTTCCACCGTCTTGCCGGCAGATGCCTGGAGCAGCTCCGCCACCTTCGCCTGGATCGTCGCTTCGTTGCGGTCTGCGCCCAGATCGTTGTAATCGATCCCACGGAAATAGTCAACATAGTAGAGCCAGCCGAGATTTGCCCCCATCTCACTCTCCTTTCGTCTCTTCGAGACGGTAGGTACGGATCGCCAGCTTCACAGCCACCGCGATATCAAGAATCTTGCGTTGAAGCCGGGCTTCGTCTTCATTGCTCTGTAAGACATAGCGCAGCAGCGAGCCTCCGCGACACTCCTCTTCACTGTTGGTAATCTGTGCTATGTCGACGGTTTCATCGAGGATATCGAGGATGATCTTGAGGAGACAGCTCTTGTCGCCTTTCGTGTTGGCGTTGCTGTTTTCGTAGAGGGCAAGGGTGGCCTTGAGCCCGCTCTGGAAGATCCCGGCCCCCAAGGCCGAGATATAGCTATTGTAAACTTTGGGGATTCTGCCGCTTGGGAAGCGGGCATCTAGTACTTTGATCGCACGTGGAATATACTGTTCGACCTGGGTTTTCATCGGTTGATCCTTTCGACGCTGCTGTATCCGTATCCGATGGATTTGTTGGCACCGAAATGCATGGTATGCTGGCTCTCGAAACGCTTTTCGAAGGCCTCCGCCTTCTCCCGGTCGGCCGGATCGAGATGATTGGGTTTGCCGATGAGAAAGTAGAGACGACTGTAACGGGGCAACACCTCTTCGTACCATAGGTTCTTGCTGGTGCCGTCTTCGAGCTGATTGCGGGCGATAACCGGCAGAGACAGATCGATAAAATCCTTATGGTGCATCAGGCAGAGATCCCGGCCCAAGAGGGAACGGGTCGAATCGGAAAGCACCATGGCGTTACCGATCGCTTCCATGTTTTCAATCAGTATCCCCGTAGTCTCTTCTATGACCATCGGAGTGCCGACAGCCGGTTCAAACTTGGCGAGCTCTTCCAACTCGTGCCGTAGAGTCTCTTCTAGCGCGATCTCGAAGGATACGGCCGTCTCTAAGAACTCCCGGAGGATCTCTGGGGTGGTCGCGTTGTAATAAGGACGATGGTTACTCCGGACCGGCCGGCAGAGCAGTCGCGCTTCGTAGAAGTGGTAGGCTCCAGGCTGGTGGGCGGCCTCTTCGTCGGTCGCCAAAGGACCGAAGATGAAGCGGGTGTAGTTGCTTTCTTCGCCGGCGGCCTCCCGGTAGGCTCCCTTGAGGCTGCTGCCGTGAATGACCGGCAGCTGACTGGTGGGATCCTTCTGGATCTGTCGGTCGATGATATCGAAATTGATATCCCCACTTCCTACATGCATATTGCTCAGAGCCGTAATTAAATAAAGGTCCGTTTTCATAATGATTCTCCTTTTAAAATGTGGTTATATCCGATTTTCACGAGGTTTTTCTGGGCTTCGATCGTATAGACCAAGGTTTCGTCTGGTTCGAAGAAGATCGTCCCGGCCCGATAGAAGTGTCGGGGGATGGCTTTGTCGAAGCGTTGGCCTCCATAGCGCTTTTGGACGCTCTTTCGATTACCCCGTAGGTGGCTATGAGAGACTTCGTCGGTCACGGCGAAGCGACAGTGGCTCCGTATCTCTGCGAGTGGAATGTAGCAGTCGCTAAGCAGGAGGAGTCCGCCATTAGGTAGTAGGCTAGTGGAAAGAGTCGGCGCAGACTCTGTGACCGTCAAGCGGAAGCGGCTGCCATCGCCCCCTAGGGAGACAATGCTTTCCGAGAGGGGAACCTCACACTCCAGCTCGAAGGCAAAGGCGTCCCCTTCTTGTTTAAACCGATAGGCGATCCGTCGATAGAGGGCGTTCTCTTCCCCGCCGAGGCGGTTGCCGACACTCTCCCAAGACTCGAAAACTTCATCCAGCGCCAACCATTTACCATCATCGATACCGTATAGATAATCAAAGAGTTTGTATTCTTTTTGGTTATACCCCTCCAACAGAGGCGCTTTGGGATTGTCGAAATTGGGGCGGATACCGTATTTTTCCAGAGCGACCCGAGGAAAATATCGTTTGCCGTTCCTTCGGATATGCAGCGGGCCGATGGATTTGATAGCACCGAAATCCTGGGGAGCGGTCGCCGAAAAATCGAACTTTTCACCGCCGACGAGGGCCAATGCTTTGGATTTGCGGGGATAGTCGACCCACTCCCCACGGATCTTGCGGGTCAGAAGGCACGCTTGGATCATCAGCTCTTTGCGAAGCATCCCTAGGACCGCGCTTTGCTGGGGAAAGTGTTCGGAACGGGCGAGATAGCTGCCGCCATTCTCGTCTCCGAGCCGGCCGAAGGTCTGGGATCCGCCGAAAAAGAAAGGTTCGAGGGGTTCGAGGAGGATGGTGTGGCTCATGCTTTGTCTCCTGTGACGAATTTGGTGAAGCGCAGGGCGGCATAGGTGCGCTCCAGCGCGGCGATGGGATTCTCATCGAGCTCATAAGAGCACTCCATGAATCCTACCAGCATATCGAAGAATCTTCGGTAACTTTTGTGGATCGATTCGTTGAAATAGTTGTCGAAAAAGTTTTTCAGGCGATTGGCACGATTCGATTTCTCGAGCAATTCATGTAGGGTGCGCTCGTTGTGTTTGATCTTATGGTGGAGTGAGTGGAGAAAGTTCTCCGCCTCTTCGCCGAAAGTGTAGCGGGCCAGAGAGCCGAAGGCTTCGACAAACGCCGCATCTTTTTTAGGAATTCTGGCACCAAAAAGCTGGCCGCTATGCTTGATCACTTCGAAAGAGATGGCGTTTTTCCCTCCCTCTTTGGCGTTTTTGAGCAGGGATCGGCTTCGCTCTAGGGCTTCGTACATCGGGAACTTGTGGTAGGTGATGCCGACACCGAAGGAAAGGGTCGCCTTGGGACTCTTTGGAGGAAGAGCCCGATTCATCTCTTCCATGGCATCGTCGAAGATTTTAGATATATCCTCACAGAGGTCGAAGATCGTTCGAGCATTGGATCCATCTCGGACGAGGACCGGAGCGAAAAAGAGCAGGTCGTCCCCGCCGGCGAAGATCGTTTCTCCTCCGTAGTTCCGGATTGTTTCGGAGGCTTTTTTGCAAAAAGAGAGAAGACTTTTGGAGAAACGGCTATAATCTTCCTGGCTCCTAAGGGTTCTGACGACCTTGCCCATCTGGTCACCATCGGAGTGGACGATCGCCACATAGCGGTGGTAGGGCTTGAGCCGGTCCCGATAGGCACTTTGCTGATAGATGCTCTCCTCATCGTCGAGCTTTTTGGCGAAGTAGTCGTCGATATCGCTATGTCCTCTCAGGTCCGCCAGAGCGATCTGGGGCAAAGAGGGGAAGCTCTTTTTCTCTTCGAAAGCACGGCGGTCGAGATAGCGCCGGTCCCCACGGAGCATCCGGGCCAGTTCGTTACGCTCGTAACGGCCCACTTGGAAAAAGAGCTCTGCCGTATCGAGATAGGGGGTGAGCGTCTCGATGACATTCGCACCCTCAGGCACTTCCACCTCCACGGCATGGAGCTGGAAATACTCCTCAATAAATTCAAGGCTCATGGGGGTCTCTTCGCTCAACTCCTCTTTGACCGCTTTGAAGCGCGCTAAAACGCGCTCGTAGTCTCCCTCTTTCGCCCGAAATATCGCTCTGTCATGGAAGAGTCCCACCTCACGGCGATGCTTTCGGTCGAAAAGCTCCGGATCGATATAAGGCACGACGAAATCCCTTTTTTTATCACCGATGGCAAAGGGCTCGAGAATCCTCTCCATCAGATAGGAGAAGAGATAGCTGCCTCCCCAGAGCTCACGGGTCTTCTTGGCGCTGGAAAGGGTCTTGTAGATGGGGCCGATTGTGATGCCGATATAGGTCATTGTCGCTCCTTATTCTGGGAGGATATTTTTTCCATATTTAGTTCCCCTTTTTTATTTGCATCATCGAGGAATTTCTCAAGGAAGTCGTCCTCAATTTTTGGTGCACTGATTTCAAAACCGTGATCAAGAGATTCCGTTATCCATTGTCCCCGCCTCTTTGTTTTTTTATAAAAGTCAAACCTATATGAAGATTGCCTAATGATGTCAGGGATCTTTACCGGAAGGATGTATATCGCCTCATCTACCACCTTAAAAAGGAGGGGTGAAGCGAAGCGTTTTATTTTTCCATCGGGGGTGACTTTCACAACCAGCTTCCTCGAGCCATCCGGGTCTTTGCACTCTTCTTCCTGTGTATCACTTTTATCTGTGTCACCTTGATCGTTTTTGCATAAAAGAAACTCGAAATGTTCGGCGAGTCCAAGGAGCGCTCGAATGTAGAATATGTTTTTCGCACATCCATGCGCTCCCTGTCGAGCCCCTCCATCATTCTTACTAAAAAGACGGATAGTCTTTTCTGTTTCTATCTGTTCCAACTCTTCTTTTATTCGCCTCTTTTCCCAGCCAACCCCATTTTTCTCGCAGAAGTAGCGAAACAGGAGCGATTTCCTGTATTCGTTCCTGTCGGGGTTGTTGATTCCGCTCTTCAGAAGTCTGTAGCTCTCGTCGATCCAGCCAAGCTTTTTTGGCACATCCTCCCCAATGTCCTTTTGGTAGAAAAAGTCGTAGCCGGCTTTCTTCAGGAGGGTATGAGCATTCGCATCTGGTTTCGGGCGAAAGACAGTGAAGGATCCAAAGCCCTTGTTTTGCCGTGTTCCAAAGTTCGTGACCATGAAAAACGCATGGATATACTCATCGATTTGTTCCAAGAGCTTTTCATGAAATGACGCTATCGACAATTTTATGTTTTTGTGCAGAACTCCATAATGGGTAATGGCGTCAAGAACCTCCCTCTTGAACATATAGTCTTTGCTGTTCTTTACTTTTTCGAAGATATTCTGTTCCTGGGCGAAGTAAGAGGAGTTTTCAATGAAGTTGACCTTTGCATTTTTCAGGTGGTCCCTCTTTTTTCCGTTGAGGGGTCCGAAGAAATACCACTTTTTGGGGGATCCGTATGCCGCGATGCTGACCTTGTAGTCCAGTGCCGGTTTCAGAGAGTCAATCTTTTCCTGCTCCTTTTCTTCGCTATATCCAATCAGATAGCGTTCATAACGCTTTCTGTCCCCGCCAAATGCATGTTTGATCAGGAATTTGTCCAGCTTCGGCTTGAGCTCGGTCGCGCGTAGTGTGGCGCCGGGCTGGTCGGCTTGGAAGTGGATGATGGGGGTGTGCTGTTTAAGAGTAAAAGTTCGGATGTTGTCCTTTTCGTTTGTCTTGTTTGAATCGGTCATGATTCCTCCTTTGAAAATAGGGTGTGGATATCGATATCAAGCCGTCGGTAGATCCAGTAACCGGACCCGAACACTAGGGCGAGTACAAAGACGGTCGCGGGAAAGCTGTCCCCCCACGCTTCGGCGAAAATGTTCATCCCAAAGAAGCCCGCGATGAAGGTCGGCGGCAGGAAAAGGTATCCCAGCTGGCTCAGGCGATCCATCTTTTCGCTCCGTTTCTGGTCGTCGATCATCTGGACATAGCTGTGGAGCTCCGCAATCTCGTTGTCCAGATCCTTGATATCGCTGTCGATCCGCATGATCGTGCGGGCCATATCGTAGAGCTCGATCCCCTGCTCCTGGGGGGTGACCTCCCGGAAGTAGAGCTTGTTGACGAAGCGAATATAGTTTTTGTAGAGGCGCGATGCTTTTAGACTTAGAGAGTTACGGGCATCGTCGTCGATATCGGAGAGAGCTGCCACCTCGTCGCTGAAACGAAGAATCGAAGCTCTCTGGGCCAGCAGGAGTGTGAAGAGCTGGTAATAGGTCGTGCGGGCATGGCGGCTGATCACATCGAGAGCGAAGCCCGAACGGTCGGTGAGGACGACGAAACTGTAGCGACTGACACCATA
>OFCA01000030.1_pt1 | contig 24295 bp, 25 predicted proteins | sample 1520721 | NCBI WGS metagenome assembly OFCA01 (sample SAMEA3696450, study PRJEB22514) | metagenome | biome: water; feature: marine; material: hydrothermal vent | place: Pacific Ocean | collected 2014-08-16 | depth 1514 m
ATAACGATTAGTTAAGCAATCTCGCACTATATCGCAAGGGAAAAAAGATCATACCAAGAAAATCACGGCTCGAGATACCCGATGGCCATATCGGGCAAGCCCTGGAAGCGGGGATATTCCAGAGAGTCGAAGAGCATCCACTCTCTCGTCACTTCTTCCTGTAAAGTGATGGGGAGGAGTGTCAAACGAGTTATCATTATCCCCAATCCTTCTTCGCTTGCTCTTGCTATTGTATCTGATTGAAAGACAATCGGTGTGAATTTTGGGGGCATTATAGTCTTGACGCCGGAATCACTCCTCACGATGCTCGAAAGGGACTTTCCCCGTTAGAAAGATGAAATAGCAATACCGTTCCTTCAATGAGAATGGCGAAGAGAGCTACCGGGCGATAGCGATAACTCGGATGTGGAATGAGAAAAGTTCATCCAAAGGAACAAATAGCTATGATTTTGTTGCCTGTACTATACAAAAGGAGGCTGAATGTTAGAGATACTCTTTAAGAAACAGCACTATATCTACAAAAAGATAGCTTCACTCACATATAAAAGATATTTCTTCGATATTGTTGATTTCGATGAAAGACTCATAGGGCTCATAGGGGCCAGAGGTATTGGCAAAACCACTTTTTTGCTTCAGTATCTACGAGCACTCGATATCGCAGATGAGAAAAAACTCTACTTTAGTGTCGATAGCATCATCACAAGCAATATGAAGCTATTTGAGATAGCGGAGAGCTTTAGCAATATTGGTGGAAAAATCTTGGTGATAGACGAGATACACAAATATGGAGATTTCGAGATAGAGCTCAAAGAGATATATGACTTTTTGGATATTCAAGTGATTTTTAGCGGCAGCAGTGCGATGGTACTCGAACACAAAAAAGCGGACCTGAGTCGTAGAGCTATGATTTACAGACTAAAAGGCCTAAGTTTCAGGGAGTTTTTGGAGTTGAAACTGGATAAAAAATTCCCCTTATACTCTCTGGAAGATATCATAAAAAATCATCTCGATATCGTTAAAGAGATTACAAAAAGTATCAAGCCTTTGGAGCATTTCAAAGAGTATCTGCAAGTAGGGTATTACCCTTTTTATTTTGAATCGCGAACGAACTACTGTATAAAACTCGAAGAGACGATAAATACGGTCATAGAGAGTGACTTGCCCATTATCTTCAACATAGAGCCATCAAACATACATAAGCTCAAGCAGCTTACAGCCTACATCTGCGGCGCAAAGCCTTATGAGTTGAATCTCACGGCTTTGGCGCAAAAGATAGGTATAAATAGAAAAACGCTCTACCAATACATCCACTACCTGAGTTTAGGTAATATTTTCAGTCGCCTCGAGGCAAAAGGCAAAGGGGACAATATCTTTTCCAAACCCGCAAAACTCTACCTAAACAATCCAAACCTAAACTACTGCTATTGCCAGGAGAATGAGGTGGGAAGCATAAGAGAGGAGTTCTTTTTGAATATGCTTACCTTCAAACATAAAGTTCTCTACCCAAAAAAGGGAGACTTTTTGGTAGATGAAAAATACACTTTCGAGATAGGCGGAAAAGATAAAAGTTTCAAGCAGATAAAGGATATGCAAAACAGCTTTGTTGCAGCAGACGATATCGAGATAGGGTTTGGAGCCAAAATACCACTCTATCTTTTCGGGTTTTTGTATTAGATTGAGAGCGTTTGATATTTTGTATCAACCCGAAGTGGAGCACAATCATACCATATCTATTTTTCTGTACATATGGGTACACATCTGAAATAGCTTTGCCGTCATATACCATCCAATAGCCAATCTATACAGAGAGCTTCGTACAACTTTAAGCTCTCTTTACGGGATTGAAGTCCCTACTCCTTGCCTCCTTTCGCTTCATATCGAGATGGCGAAATCTAACCGATACTGCATATAAAACTCTACCGGCGACTAAAGTCGCCGCCCCTGTGAGGGTTCTAATTTGTATCATCTTTTTGGGGCCGCGACTTCAGTCGCGGATTTGTCTTGAAGTTCATATGGGCCAACCATCGCTTTGGAGCGCAAAAGTCCACATACTTGGAGCGGAAACCTCTCTTCTATTTCGTAACTTTGACATCACGGGTGACATAGTTCTCAATAGGACCAAAAGACTTCCCAGGAGCTCTCTTTTGCGTCACTATTTGGACATTCGAATTTTGTCATCCTATTATTCCAATCGGTACGGGGCTTTCTGTTTTTATTCAACTCTTCGACACTGCTTGCGGATGATTCTTTCATATAGTCCATATCGAAAACATAAACCGAAACCCAAGCCGTAATATCTCCCATTTTTATCTGCAAAGCGGAAGTCTTCGGCGCGAAGGCTCCCAAGATGAGATTGGGTTTGTCGATTTTGTATCTTCCGGTCAGATGAAAAGGTTTCGACTCCACTCTGATGAGCTTCCATCCCCGATAATAAGGACCGGAAAATTCGTTTAAACACTCATCCTCTTCATCCGAGCATAGATAAAGATAGTGCTCTCCTTTCGGGAAGTTCATCGAGGAATATTTATATCTTGCATTGGAGTCATCCACGATATATAGTTTTATATTGTCTTTAAATTCAAAAGTCAAGTTCTCCGATACGCAATCTTCGTAATCACTTATTACTCTATACATACAACCATGAAGGGTAAAAATCAAAAATGTCAATAATATATATTTTGTCACTTTCAACTCCACCCCCTCTTGCACAACTATCTATCGATAAACTCTCTTATAACAAGTATGGACTTATGCAATCATTATTTGTATCCAAAATCATAAAATCATCGAGAATTTATATAATGAAGAGCGAATATATCACATCAGGGCTCGAACGATATCTTTGGGTTGCAATTAGTCTTTTGTGTCGAGTGAAAGCAAACCGTAATCTATCATAACCTCGGATAGCTATCCAGCCTATCTTCGCAGCAAATGGCCAAACGAGATAGGGCTGGATTTCAGTTGGGGATTGCTTTGATTCAATCTGCTTATCTAAAGCAATCCGGCAGACTTATGCGATATTGTGACGCTGGAGATGTGTCACAAAGATACCACCATGCTTCTTCGGCCTTTTGGCGAGAATCGGGAGTAGCCCAATCTCCCTTTGTCGCTTTTATGGCCTTTTTACCTCTATCTTGTCGGCCTCCTCTCTTCTGAGGGCGATGAGTGTGCCGTCTATCTCTATCTCTATCGTCTGCTTTGCGAGAGAGTGACCTTTGACACTCAGCCTCTCTCCCGCTGCCAGACCAAAAGAGAGTAGTCTGTTTCTAAGTTCGCTGTTGGCATCTATATTCACTATAACGGCCTCTTCGCCCTGTTTAAGTTCGGTAAGTTTCATCGGTAGCTCCTCATAGGAAAAGTTTGACGCTATTGTATGCGATAAAGCTTAACGACCATGCGACAGCCGTGGTCATGAGAAAGAGATAGCCCAGATATCTCCAGCCGCCCGCCTCTCTGACGAATACGGCCATGGAGGCGAAACAGGGGATATAGAGCATTACGAAGACGATGAAGGCTACGGCTGCGGGGAGTGAGATGTTCTTCTTGAGGCTCTCCTGCAAAGAGGAGTTCTCTTCATCTATATCTTCACCCAGAGAGTAGAGTACTCCCAGTGTCGATACCACCACCTCCTTGGCGGCAAGTCCGGTCTCCAGCGCTACTCCCATTTTCCAGTCCATTCCCAGAGGAGCGAAGAAGGGTTCGGAAAATCTGCCGACTATTCCCAGATAACTCTCTTGCATCTTTTTGCTCTGCAGCTGTGCCTGCAGGGACTGCTTCTCCTCCTGCGAAAAGCTTCTTTCTATCTTCTGTTGATATAGAGCCTCCAGTTGGGGATTTTTGGGGTAGTTGCTCGCGAACCATATCAGTATGGATGCCATCAGGATGAAAGTACCGGCTTTGTTCAGATAGTCTTTGGCCTGTCCATAAACCACATGATAGATGAGTTTGAGAGAGGGCATCCTATATTTGGGCATCTCCATGACGAAGGGGTCGTCTTCGCCTTTGAAGGCTGTCATTCTCAATATCTTGGCAGCCACAAGGCCGAGCAGGGCTCCGCCGATATAGATGAGGAAGAGAATGTTCCCTGCATCGTCCCGAGAAAAGAAGGCTCCGGCGAAGAGTACATATATGGGTATTCTGGCGCTACAGCTCATGAAGCCAAGGATGAAGAGGGTTATCATCCTGTCGCTTCTGCTTTTGAGAGTTCTTGCCGCCATATAGGCCGGTACCGTACAGCCGAAGCCTGTCACAAGAGGAATGAAACTCTTGCCGTGCAGACCGAATTTGTGGAAAAAACCATCGAGCAAAAAGGCGACCCTCGCCATGTAGCCGGTGGTTTCGAGAAAGGCTATACCGAGAAAGAGTATCACGATATTGGGCAAGAAGGAGACCACCGCTCCCACCCCTGAGAGTATTCCGTCGGCTACGAGCGAAGAGAGTGCGCTCTCTCCAAGTAGCTCTTTGGACAAGTCGGCCATCCAATCGAAGGTAGCGCCTATCCACTCCATGGGGAGCGCCCCGAGTGTAAATGTGAGCTGAAAGAGCGCCCACATGAAAAAGAGAAAGATGGGAATACCGAGATAGGGGTGAATGAGCAGGTTGTCGATCTTTTGTGTAAGATTGTGTGCCCTCATACTCTTCGTGCTCATGGCCTCCATCTTGGCGCCCTTGGCGAAGGCGAAGTGCTCATCGTTGAATATCTCTTCGATATCTTTTTTGCCGGTATGCAGATAGATATGTTCGAGTGCCTCTCTCAAAACGGGAAGAAGCTCTATCCAGATAGGCTCCTCGTGCATTTTGCGATAGATTGCCGTATCTTCTTTCAGAAGTCTGATAGCCAGATGTCTCAGGGGAATATCGCTTTTGTAGTGTCTCTCCGAGAAAAATCGGACGAGATGCTCTATCTCCTCTTCGATGAAATCGCTATATACGATTTTGGAGTCGGTCTCTTGTTTTTTGTAAACCTCTGCGATAAGTCTCTTGAGCTCGTCGAGACCTTCGGATGTTTTGGCGCTGGTCTTTATGACCGGCACTCCGAGTATCACGGAGAGCTGTTTTTCGTCTATCTCTATCCCCTCCTTGAGGGCTTCGTCATTCATATTGAGTACGACTATCATCTTCCTTCCAAGTTCGAGAAGCTCGGCACTCAGGAGCAGATTTCTCTGAAGATGGGTGGAATCGACCACATCTATTATCAGGTCGTAATCTTCATTGAGGAGAAAATCTCTGGTGACCCTCTCTTCGAGGGTAAAATCTCTCAGGGAGTAGGCCCCGGGCAGATCGACTATCGTGATATCGTATTCGCAACACCCCTCTTCGTCGCAATATCTCGTCTCCACCTCCATCTTTTCGACGGTAACTCCGGCGAAGTTGCCTACATGAAGATGGGCATCGGAGATGGAGTTGATGAGCGAACTCTTGCCGACATTGGGCTGTCCTACCATCGCTACCTTTATAGGAATAAGTTCCATGATTTTGATACTCCTTTTTGATAATTATAATCAATTTCGTAGAATTTTAGCGCTTTTATCTTTAATTTGCCTTGAATCTGCAGGCTGGGGTATAATTCGCTCATGAAAAAAATAGACGAACTCTATGACGGCGACAAGCCGAGAGAGAAGCTTATGAAAAAGGGTGTGAAAGCTCTCAAGAGTTATGAGCTTGTAGCCGCGATACTTGGCAGCGGAGTCAGAGGACGAGATGTACTGGGCATCTCGAGAGAGATTGTAAAGGTACTGGAGAGTTGCGAGGGCGGTGTTGTGGAGCCGGAGGCTCTGATGCGTATTCACGGCCTGGGAGAGGCCAAGGCTGCACAGATTGCGGCGGCAGTGGAACTTGGCATGAGGAGGGTCGAAAAGGGGAGACAGAAGATAGATTCGGCCCAAAAGGTCTGGGAGGTGCTCAAAGAGTACGGACGCAAGAGGCAAGAGTACTTTCTGGCTGTCACTCTCGACGGGGCGTCGGGTATGATAGCCAAGAGGGTCATCAGCATAGGCACGCTCAATCAGAGCCTCGTGCACCCCCGTGAGGTCTTCGCGGATGCCATTGCCGAGAGGGCGGCCGGTATCGTCGTAGCTCACAACCATCCGAGCGGACAGTGCTTCCCGAGCCGTGAAGACAGGAGAGTCACACAAAGACTTGTCGAAGCGGGGAGACTGCTGGGTATAGAGCTTCTCGACCATGTCATAATCACGCTCGAAGGCTACTACAGCTTTTCGGAAGAGGGAGAGATGTAAGTATTTTGTCGAGACAAAAACGGCAATATATTTGATACGAAAGAGGGGCATCAAGAGAAGTCCACAGGGTCCATATCTATCTCCATTCCCTTCGTCTTTACGAGATGGAGGGCGCGAAGCAGAGGTACCCTCTTTTCGGATCTTAGGAGTATGGAGTATCTGTATCTACCCGCTATCCTCTCCACGGGGGCTTTGCCGTATCCGACTATCTCCACATCGGCCACTCTTTCGAGTCTCTCCACCGTCTCTTTCACTCTGTCTGCGGCGATATTCTCCTTTTTGTCGGAGATCAATATGCGTGCCAGAGTTCTGAAGGGGGGATAGAGCTCGCGGGCGAACTCCTCTTCATCTTTGAGAAACTCTTCGTAATCTTCGATATATCGGGAAAAATACTCCTCCCTTGCACTCTGGATTATCACTTCCGCCTTCGAACGCCTGCCGCTTCTGCCCGCTATCTGATGCAGCAGCCCTACGGCTCTCTCCGCAGCTCTGTAGTCCGATATCCCCAGCAGATAGTCCAGACCGGTTATGATGCTGAGGGTGATATTGGGATAGTCGTGCCCCTTGCTGAGCATCTGGGTCCCTATCATCACATCACTCTCTCCCGAAGCTATACGATCGAGAGCTTTTTGCAGTTTCGCCGCCGTAGTGATATGGTCCTTGTCGAAAATCTCCACTCTTATGTCGGGAATATTTTCTCTTATAATCTCCGCGGCCTCCTGAGTACCGATTCTGTCGCTCACGAGAGGTTCATGGCCGCAATATTCGCACTTCTGTACTATTTTGTGGGTATAGCCGCAGTAGTGGCACTTCAGAGCCCTCGCAGCGCGGTGGATACTCATCCCTACACTACAGAAGGGGCACAGATGTGTCTTTCCGCAGTTGCTGCAATAGAGATATTTGAAATTGGCCCTTGTCGGTACGAATATCAGACTCTGGGAGCCTCTACGGTAGTTTCTCTCCAGAGCTTCCAGAATTTCAGGGTTCAGAGTCTCTCCGCCTACGAAGCGGTATCGCTTTTCACTCTTTATGTACGGCTCTTTGAGTCTGACACAACTGTTTCTCAGATAGCTCGTAAGCAGGGGTGTGGCGCTTGCCATCCATAGCTGGGCATCTCTCTTGGCGGCTATATATGCGGCAATATCTCTCGCGTTGTATCTGGGTCTGCTCATAGCTTTGTAACTGTCGTCGTGCTCTTCGTCCACAATTATCAGCTCTATATTTCTCAGCGGTACGAAGAGGGCCGAGCGGGCCCCCGCCACTATCCTGACTCTCCCCTCCCGTATGGCTTCGAGGGTCTCTTCCCTTCTCTTCTTCGTCAGTTTCGAGTGCCATATCGCCACTTTGTCACCGAAGTAGTGTTTCAGTCTTTTGTTCATCTGCGGAGTGAGAGAGATTTCGGGCATAAGCAGTATCGCACTCCCCCCTCCGGAGAGGACCTCCGCCATCCTGTGTATATAGAGCTCCGTCTTGCCCGAGCCGGTCACTCCGAAGAGCAGTGCCTTTCTCTTCTCTTTCAGTTGCTCATACGCCCTCTCCTGCGCAGCGCTCAACTTGGGCAGAGGGTGCAGGGCTGCAAACTTCTCTTCGTCGTCCCGGACTCTTTGGGCCGAATCGAAAGGCAAAAAGAGAGCTATCGCCTCTGCGAAAGAGGAGAAGTAGTAGTCGCTTATGAATTTTGCGGTGTTCATGGATATCTCGTCGTAGAAGAGAGTGGATACCTCATCTATCGGGAGCGCTTCGAAATCTTCGGGCTTTTCACAACTCTCCAGCACTACGGCTTTGTGTATCTTTCCTCTGAGAGTCACGCTCAGCAGAGTCCCTCTCTTTATACCCGCTCTCCCCTCGTAGGTCAGCTCGGGAGAGGCCATGCGGATAAGAGCGACTCTGTAATATGCCTTGTCTCCCATCTATAGTCTCATGCCCTCCGGTGCCGCCGAGGCTATCTCGGCTATTATCTCTTCGATATCCCTACCCTCCATATTCACCACGACATCGGCTACCTCTTTATATGCCTTTTCCCTCTCCATATAGAGTTTTCTCGCCTTTTCAGGCTCCAGAAAGAGCGGTCTTTTGGCAAATTTCTTTCTGGCGTTTTTGGCGTTTTTGAGTCTATTGTATATCCAGTCGAAAGATGCCTCCAGCAGTACCACCGTACCGAGTGCGGAGAGATTCTCGACTTTGTAGAAACCGCCTCCGCAGCTTATGAGCGTATTTTGCACACAGCACTCTATCCAGTCGGCGGTCTCCTGTTCCAACTCTCTGAAACGGGCCTCTCCCTCCTTTTTGAATATCTTTTTTATCTCCCTGTTCTCTTTCGATTCTATCAGGTCGTCCGTATCTATGGCATATACTCCGTATCTGGAGCTGAAGGCTCTTGCGGTCGTCCCCTTCCCGACTCCCATGAAACCTATCAATATTATATTGTCCCTCTTTTTCATACTCTCTCCTCTTGCCGATTCGGTGATACTCTTCGTTTCGCGGGCTAATTATAGAATATTTTGTACAATGTGGGTTATAATCGCACATAAATGCGTCGCAAAAGGAGTACAATCGATGGATGGAGGATTGATAATTCCCTATAGAGGTATCGAACCGAAGATAGGAGAGGGCAGCTGGGTGGCTCCAGGAGCTTCCGTGATAGGAGATGTGGAGCTGGGGCGGGAGTGCTCCGTATGGTTCTCGAGCGTCATCAGAGGAGATGTACACCGTATCCGCATAGGGGATCGTTGCAATATACAGGATTTGAGTATGATACATGTCACCCACTACAAAAAGGAAGATATGAGCGACGGATATCCCACCATCATAGGGGACGATGTGACGATAGGCCACAGAGTGATGCTTCACGGCTGCAGGATAGAAGATGCCTGTCTCATAGGTATGAGTGCGACGATTCTCGACGGGGCCGTGATTGGGAGAGAGTCGATAGTGGGTGCCGGGGCTCTGGTGACGATGAACAAGGTCTTTCCCCCGCGCTCTTTGATACTCGGTTCTCCCGCCAGGGTCGTAAGGGAGTTGAGCGACGAAGAGGTGGAGGAGCTCTACGCCTCCGCCCGAAGATATGTGAAATTCAAGGATAGTTATGTTCAGGTATCTGAGTAGAACGCTTCGGGATATTCTGAGTCCTCCGGTACTCTCTTTCGTTCTGAAAGTCGGTATGGCCTCCTTTCTCTTCTGGATATTCGTATTGGCGATGTTCTGGAGCCAATTCGAGAAGCTCGTAGCCTCGTATATATCGATGATTCCATATATAGGCTCTTCGGGCTGGGTTCAGGAGGGAGGGGCTTTCATGCTCGCGATAGTGGCCGGCTACACTCTCGTCGTGCTTACGGTCAGTATCGCCACCTCGCTTTTGAGTGAAAAGCTGCTGATATCTCTCGCACGCAGAGAGTATCCCTCCGTTGCGATAGCGGGCAGTGCATCGATACATCGCTCTATCTACCATACCGTCAAGGCTTCACTTCTCTTCGTGATACTTTTTCTGCTGACTTTCCCCCTGCTCTTCGTTCCCGTGCTCGGGCAGATAGTGATGCTCTGGCTATGGTCGGTTCTGCTGAAAGAGCCTACACTCTACGATGTGGGCTCGCTATTCGTAAAAGATGAAAAAGTCCTGCTCGAGAGAGCCTCCAAGGCGCGAATCGCCGCCCTCGTGGCGGCACTCTTCAACTATCTGCCCATTGTGAACATCTTCGCCCCTCTTTTCGCCCAGATACTCTTCATGCACTATCTTCTCTCCGATGCGGATAGACTCAGAAGCTGAAATCCGGTGTAGAGAACGAAAGGGTGGCGAAGTTGGGGTCGCTGTAACCGGACTGTAGGCTCAGTGTCCGCAGAGCGAGTATATCTCCCTTCGGGTCTATCCCCTGGGGGCAGACTGCCGTACATTCTCCGCAGAGCGTACAGTCCCATACTCCCGAGTTCTGTACGGATGCTACAATCTCCTCTTTTGCGCCCTCTCTGGAGTCGGCCGCATATCTGTAGGCTCTGCTCAGGGCGAAAGGTCCGAGAAAAGAGCCGTCTATAGCGAGTACGGGACAGGCGGAGTAGCAGCTTTCGCAGAGTATGCAGTCGCTCTGTATCTCTGTCTTTCTCTCCTCCTTCGTATCCGGCACGCTCCGCTCATATCGATGGAGATAGGCTCCGGCTTTCGTGAGTTTTTCGAAAGAGTCCTCTCTGCGTACGAGCATATCCCTCTGCACCTCATGATATTCGAGGGGCTCTATCCTGTCGTTCTCCATAGGAGTATGGGAACATGCCAGCCGCTCTTTGCCGTTGACTCTGACGGCACAGGCACCGCATATGCCGCTCCTGCATTCGGCTTCGAAGGTGAATGTGGGGTCTTCGAACTCTTTTATCCTGTAGAAGGCTTCGAGCAGGGTTGCCACTCTGCCCACTTCGAACTCCTCGTACCTTTCGACTCTTTTCCCGTCGAAACGCATTATCTCCAGTTTCATGAGACTACAACCTCCCCTTCACAGAGTCTGCACAGTGTATCTCTACACCACTCCTGTCGCTCATAGGGAAAATCGCTCCTGTAGTGCGCCCCTCTGCTCTCCTCTCTCGCAAGAGCGGAAACGAGCATCGCCTCCGCCGCCATGAGCGATGAACGAAGCTGCATAAAGTCGATGAGATAGGTGTTGAATCGGGCAGATTTGTCGGATGATACGGCCTGCGAGAGTCTCTCTCTCATGGCCGAAATCTTCTCCATCGCCTTTTCGAGTCCTTTCGCATCTCTGTGGATACCCGCATCTTCGAAGAGTATCCTGCCCGCTTCTCTCCTCATGGCATAGATATCACACTCCTCTCCTTCGCTTCCCAATATCCTCTCCAATTCGGCTTTGGCTTTGTGCAGAGTCTCTCCCGTATCTCTACAGACTCTTTTGTCGCTCTCCAGAGCGTTTACGGCCGCCATACGGGCGAACACCACTATCTCGAGCAGCGAATTGCCGCCGAGTCTGTTGGCACCGTGCAGATGGGCGTTGGCACACTCGCCCGCCGCATAGCAGTTGTATAGACCCGACACACGCAGTTGCCTGTCGCACTCTATTCCGCCCATGCTGTAGTGTGCGGCGGGAGAGACCGGTACGAGCTCCTCCACAGGGTCGATACCGGCGTGCAGACGACATAGATGTAGCTCCTGCGGCATCAGATGCTCCAGCTTTTCTCTGCCCAGATGTCTGATATCGAGGAAGACTCTGCCTCCTCTCTCTATTTTGGAGAAGATGGCTCTGCTCACCTCGTCTCTGGGTGCGAGTTCGTTCGTGAATCTCTCTCCCCTCTCATCTATCAGATAGCCTCCTTCTCCCCTTGCACTTTCACTGATGAGAATAGCCGAGCCCTCCAGAGCGGTGGGGTGAAACTGTATCATCTCCATATTGCTCAGATATCCTCCGGCCTCCAGGATGGCGGAGTGCATATCCGCACTGCTGCCGTAGGCGTTGGTGGTATAGCCGTGATATATGGAGGAGAAACCTCCCGAAGCCACTATCGTGGCCGAAGCTCTTATCTCTTTCAACTCTCCCGATTCGATATCGAGAAAAAGAGCCCCGGCGCATACACCCTCTTCGTCGTGTATGAGGGAGAGTGCGAAGAGTCTCGTACGAATCTCCACTCCCATCGAAGAGGCTTTGTCGTATAGCGTATGGACGATTTTCAATCCTGTATAGTCCTGTGCATAACATGCTCTCGGGGCGCTCGCACCCCCCAGTCTTCTCTGGGCTATCGACTCCAGGGGAGTTTTCGCACCGTCGATACGGGAGAAGGGCACTCCCAGCCTTTCGAGCCACTCTATATTGGAGGGAGCCTCTCTGCAGAGTACCCTCACACTCTCTTCGTCGGCCAGTCCGCCGGAGGCTTTGAGTGTATCTTCGATATGCGACTCCACGGAGTCTCCGCTTTCGTGCAAAACAGCGTTGATACCGCCCTGTGCCATGACCGTCTGGGACCTGGTGGGAAGAGTTTTGCATACCATCAAAACCTTCGCTCCCCTCTGCATAGCCTCTATGGCGGCGCTGAGTCCGGCACCGCCGGCACCTATTATCAGAAGATCGTAATTCATGGCTGCCTGCTCCGTCGCTTCTGTGCAGAGAGGAACTCTTCCATATTTTCAGCTATACCCTCTATCAATCTTTTTCTGGCTTCGACAGATGTCCAGGCTATATGGGGAGTTATCAGTACTCTGGAGGAGAGTGAGGGTTTAAGCAGAGGGGACTCTTCCGGCAGAGGCTCTATGGAGCAGACATCCAAAGCGGCATAGATTCTACCTCTGGCGAGCTCTTTGGCAAGAGCGTTTTCATCCACGATACCTCCTCTTCCGAGATTGAGTATGAGCGCATCCTCTTTCATGAGCTTCAACTCTCTTTCGCCGATGAGATTCTTCGTCTTTTCGTCGAGAGGGGCGTGAATGGAGATTATGTCGCTCTCTCTCATCAGCTCTTCGAGAGAGAGCCTTTCGTATCTGTCGCAGTGGGATTTCCCCCTCGTGGAGTAGTAGCTCACTTTCGCGCCGAAAGCTTCCGCTATGCCCGCTACTTTCCGTCCGATGCTTCCGAGCCCCACGACTCCCCAGCTCTTTCCTTCGATTTCGTGAAACGGACGCCCTATATGGGTGAATATAGCGCTGCGGCTCCATTCGCCCTCTTTTACATAGCTGTCGTAGTACGGCAGCTTCTCCAACAGATAGAAGAGCATGGCGAAGGTGTGCTGGGCCACACTCATGGTGGAGTAACCCGCCACATTCTTCACCTCTATACCGTACTCCTTCGCAGCCTGCAGATCCACATTGTTCATACCTGTGGCCGCTATGCAGACAAGTTTCAGTTTTTCCGCACTGCGCAGAAGCTCTCTGTCGAGTACGACCTTGTTGCTTATTACGATATCCGCGTCCGCGATTCTCTCTCGCGTCTTAGAAGGGGAGGTGCGTTCGTATATATCGAGTCTTCCGAATCTCTCTATGGGAGTGAGGTCGATATCCTCTCCGAGTGTGACGGCGTCGAGTAGAACGATTTTCATCTTCAGTCTCCGATCAATGTTATTAGAATCTCTCTGCTACTACCGTGCTCCCTGTGTTCGAGCAGATATATACCCTGCCACTCTCCGAGAGCGGGGAGATACTCTCTTACGGGTATGGTCAGCGAAGAGCCGATAAGTATATTTTTCATATGTGCGGGCATATCGTCGCACCCCTCCAGCGTATGTTCGAAACCCTCCCAGCAGTCCGGGACGAGTGTTTCGAGAAATCTTCGGCAATCCCTGCGTACGGCAGGATCGTAGTTTTCGTTGATGGCCAGAGAGGCCGAAGTGTGTCTGAGAAAGATATGGGCTATACCGTTTCGGATACCCTCTATCTTCCTCTCTATCTCGTCGCTTATGAGGTATATGCCCCTCTTCCTCGGCGGAAGTATCAAAGTGTTGGTAAGTGTCAATTTCCATCTCCTTCGGAGCAGGATGAGCTTTGCAGAGGAGATATGCTGCACCCCTCCTCCTGCGGGTCGGCGTAGATATCCACACTCTGTGTCGCTTCCTCATCCGCCGCTTCCGCGCCGCTTTCGAATCTCTCCATTATGGCTCTCTCCCCTCTTAGGATCTCTATCTTCTCCCCTTTCACGACAAGGGCTATCGGTATCTCCCCTATGCCCAGAGTGCTCGTCATGGAGCGTGCGTTGGGGTCGGATATCCCGATGGCTCTATATCGTATATGCTCTTTCGAGAAGTACTCTTTGACTCTCCTGCAATGCGGACACTTCGGAGAGTGTATCAGATAGATTCCGTCACCCTTTACAAGTGCGTCGTTTTTCGGTATCGACAGCGTACTCATGGCGGCGAAGAGGGCTATTATGGCGGGCAGGGCCATCATGAAGTATCTTCGTTCACTCAGAAGGGCCGTAAGCAGCAGCATGGCATAGACTCCGAGACAGAAGAGGCAGATTTCGGGATTGGCGAAAAACTGATAGGCTATCATGACACTTTCAAAGGCGATTGCCGTATAGAGTACGATATAAAAGAGGAGTTCGAATATGGCGCTCCTGAGTGAGAGTATACCCGTTATGAGTATGGACATCGCGGCCACGAAGCCAAGATAGTCGAGATAGATTGCGTCGAAATTGAGCAAAGATGCCGCCAGTTTGCAGCCTGTGGCCGAGCAGAGAGAGGAGTGTTGGAGTTTCATCCAACTCTCTGCGGCTATATATATCATCAACAGCGACGGCATCAGGATTCTGGCGAAAAATTTCATGACCTAATCCTCCTTGCTTGAAATCTTTAAAATCGGGGCAATTATACCAGAGTGAATATAGCCGAAGTAAAACCTCTCTCTTCTCGTTTCACGCTCCATCGGCGACGAAAGGGGGTAGGTTAATCTACACTTAATCCAAATCTCTCTAAACTTAAATCATTCAAATCGATCGGAAGAAGGAGAAGATATATGAAAAAAGTGTTGGGACTTTCCATAATTGCAGCACTCTCGGCAGTGATGGTGCTCGATGCCGGTACGCTCGAAGATGTCAAAAAGGCGGGTATCCTCAAGTGTGGAGTGAATACGGGTCTTCCAGGTTTCAGCGAAGCCGACTCCAGAGGTCGGTGGAGAGGGCTCGATGTCGATTACTGTCGTGCGCTCGCAGCTGTGGTTCTCGGAGATGCCAAAAAGGTCAAGTTCGTTCCCCTCAACGCCAAAGAGCGCTTTACGGCTCTTCAGAGCGGCGAGATAGATGTATTGTCGAGAAACACTACCAATACCGAAACGAGGGATAGTGCGCTCGGTATCAACTTTGCGGGTGTGATGTATTACGACGGGCAGGGTTTCATGGTGCCCAAGGCTCTTGGAGTCAAGAGCGCTAGGGAGCTCGACGGAGCTACCATATGTATTCAGGCCGGTACCACGACCGAGCTCAATCTCGCAGACTACTTCAGAACGCACAATATGAAGTTCAAAGCCATCACCTTCGATACCAACGACCAAGTGAACAAGGCTTTCGAAGCTGGTAGATGCGATGTCGTGACTACGGACGCATCCGGCCTCTATGCCGAGAGGACCAAAATGAAAAATCCCGAAAAATATCTGATTCTACCCGATATCATCTCCAAAGAGCCCCTCGCACCAGCCGTCAGACATGGAGACGACAGATGGTTCGATATAGTCAAATGGACCAGAAACGCTCTCATCACTGCCGAAGAGAAGGGTATCGGTATGAAAAATGTGGATGAAGCCAAAAGCAAAAGCAACGACCCCGAAACAAAAAGACTGCTCGGTGTGGAGGGCGATATGTGCAAAAACATAGGTCTGGACAAGGAGTGTTTCTATCGTGCCATCAAGCAGGTGGGCAACTATTCGGAGATTTTCGAGAGAAACATAGGCTCCAAAACACCTCTCAAGATAGAGCGCGGTCTCAATGCTCTGTGGAACAAGGGCGGAATACTCTACTCCCCTCCATTCAGATAGTTTTTGCATATCGCCATGTCGCGAAGAGGAGTCGGACTCCTCTTCCGGTTTTGGTCGAAATAGTTTAGAAGAAAAGGGAAGGAGCTCTATATGCCGGCATTTTTGAGGGATGAGAAGATAAGAGGAGTGATATATCAGATTGTGGCGATAGTCCTCTTTATGGCTTTTCTCTTCTATATCGCGCAGAATACCTCTTGCAATATAGAGCGCAGAGGCATCAAGACAGGTTTCGCTTTTCTCGATGCCACAGCCGGTTTCGATATCACGGAATCCCCCATATCCTTCTCCCCCGCAAGTACACATCTGAAGGTTTTCGAAGTAGGAGTGCTCAATACGCTGATAGTCTCTTTCTGGGGTATAGTCTTCTCGTCGCTGCTGGGGCTTCTCATAGGTGTCGGGAGACTCTCCTCCAACTGGCTCATAAGCAGGCTTTCGGCACTCTATATAGAGATATTCAGAAATATTCCCGTACTCCTGCAGATACTCTTCTGGTACAATGTGGTACTGGCCACTCTGCCTTCGGTGAGGCAGAGTATCGATATTTTCGGAGTTTTCCATATCAACAATCGCGGTCTCTTCATGCCCTCTCCCATATTCGGGAGCGGAGCCTGGATTGTGCTCGCCTTTTTCGCGGCGGCCGTAGCCATATCCTTTTTCGTGAAGAGATGGGCCCACAGGAGACAGGATGAGACGGGAGAGCAGTTTCCCATAGTTTTGTTCAGCCTATTCGTTTTGATACTCTTTCCGATAGTGGGATATTTCGTAGCGGGCCAGCCTGTGGAGTTCGATTATCCCTCACTCCAGGGTTTCAACTTCAAAGGCGGGAGAAGTTGGACTCCCGAATTTATGGCTCTACTCTTCGCGCTGAGTATATATACGGCCACCTTCATCGCCGAAGCGATACGAAGCGGTATCGAGGCGGTACCCAAAGGCCAGAAGGAGGCGGCCAAATCTCTGGGGCTAAGCCCTTTGCAGGAGCTTCGTTTCGTCGTTCTCCCCCAAGCGGTGAGAATCGCCATACCGTCAATCATAAATCAGTATCTCAACCTGATCAAGAACTCCTCTCTCGCGGCCGCCATAGGATATCCGGAGCTCGTCACCATATTCGCGGGAACCAGTCTGAACCAGACCGGACAGGCTCTCGAGATACTTCTGATAACGATGCTCACCTATCTGCTCATAAGTCTTGTGGTCTCTGCGATACTGAACTGGTTCAACGCCAAAATGAAAATCAAGGAGCGCTGAGATGGTATATCCTCCCAAAGAGACGAAAGAGCCTCCCATACTCGAAAGGGGTGCGATAGCCTGGATACGCAAAAATCTGCTCTCCAGCCCTTTCAATATCTTCTTCACGATTGTGGGAATCGCCGTTTTGTATATGATACTCCCCCCATTCATACACTGGGCCTTTCTCGATGCCAACTGGAGCGGAGCGAGCAAAAGCGACTGTACGGGTGAGGGGGCATGCTGGATATTCGTAAGAGAGAAGCTCAATATGTTCATTTTCGGTTTCTATCCGCAGGAGCAGCTATATCGACCGAAAATCGTCATGGGAGCTCTCGCGGCGCTTCTGATACTGCTTGGCACTCTGAAAAAGTTCAACGGGCTCAAGATAGCGCTTATCGCTCTCTTTCCGATATTTGCCTATACGCTCCTTCATGGCGGATATTTCGATATGCCTGTGGTGGAGAGCAGCAAATGGGGAGGCCTCCTGCTCACTCTGGTCATAGCGTCGGTGGGTATCACCCTCTCCTTTCCTCTCGGTATCGTTCTGGCACTCGGGCGACAGTCCAGACTTCCCATTATAAAGTCGCTGAGTCTCTTCTATATTGAATTCGTCAGAGCTGTTCCCCTGATTACGGTACTCTTCATGGCCTCCGTGGTACTGCCTCTCTTCTTCCCCGAAGGTGTCGATTTCGACAAACTCGCCAGAGCGCTTATCGGAATCACACTCTTCGAGGCGGCCTATGTGGCCGAAAACATTCGTAGCGGTTTTCAGGCCATACCCAAAGGGCAGTACGAGGCCGCCGATGCCATGGGGCTGGGCTACTGGCACAAGATGGCTCTGGTCATACTCCCCCAGGCTATACGCATCACCATACCAAATCTCGTCGGTACCTTCATCAGCCTCTTCAAGGATACCTCTCTGGTGATGATAATAGGTCTCTTCGACCTTCTGGCCATGGTTACGGTTACGGCGAACGACAGGGACTGGCTCGGTATGGATACGGAAGGGTATGTTTTCGCCGCCTTCCTGTTCTGGATATTCACATTCAGCATGTCCAGATACTCCAAGTATCTGGAGAAGAGACTCGATAGGAGCAAAGGAGAGTAGATGAGCGAAGATAGGAAGATATCCGAAAAGATGATGATAGAGATAGAGGGGGTAAACAAATGGTATGGAGATTTCCATGTCCTCAAAGAGATAGATTTGAAGGTGAAGCAGGGTGAGATAGTCGTCATCGCCGGCCCTTCTGGCTCGGGTAAATCTACACTGATACGCTGTATAAACCGTCTCGAAGAGTATCAGGAGGGGACTATAAGAGTGAAGGGAACGGAGGTCAACAGCGATTTGAAAAACCTAAGAAAGATTCGTTCCAATGTAGCTATGGTCTTTCAGCACTTCAATCTCTTCCCCCATATGACGATACTGGAAAATCTGACTCTCGCACCGGTATGGGTCTATAAAAAACCGAAAAAGGAGGCTGTGGAGACGGCTATGCACTATCTGGAGAGGGTCAATATTGCCGACCAGGCCCATAAATACCCCAATCAGCTCTCCGGCGGTCAACAGCAGAGAGTGGCCATAGCCAGAGCGCTCTGCAAAAGCCCCGATATCATGCTCTTCGACGAACCCACCTCCGCACTCGACCCCGAGATGATAGGAGAGGTTCTGGATGTGATGGTCTCTCTGGCGAAAGAGGGCAAGACGATGGTGACGGTCACGCACGAGATGGGCTTCGCCCGCAAGGTCGCCGACAGAGTCATCTTCATGGACGGGGGACAGATAGTGGAAGAAAACGACCCCGAAAACTTCTTCAACAAAGCTCAGAGCGAGAGATTGAAACTCTTTCTCGCTCAGATTCTCAAGCACTGACACTCCCGATAGTGCCACACTCTGTAAACTGTGTGCCTCTGCGCTCGAGGCGCACATCCGCCCATCGAGAGCTCTATAGGACAAAGCTTCGATTTTATCCTCACGCTATGAAGTGAGAGGAGTCGAGAAGTAGGGACTTCAATCCCGCTAGGAGAGCTTGAAATGTAAAGATGTACGAATCTCTCTGTAGGCATTGCATATAGGTGACCCGGGCCTGATTCTACTTTTGGGAGTGATGGAAAATGGGTGGGTTACTGGGAGTTTGGAGAGTTTAGGAGTAGGTGGATGGTACTGGAGGAGATGGGTAGGTTGGAAAGATGCTATAATTTTAGAGGGGGGGGAATATATGGAGGCAAATATTATAGACGAATTTGAAGGTGAACAAAGTGTAACGGTGGGTGATGAATCAGAAGATATTCATGAGATTTACCCTGTAACTGTGAAAGTAACCAGAGATGTGTACTCAATCTATGAGTTGAAGAGAAAATACGAAGAGAAAAAGACAGTTATTCTTGATCCTGAATTTCAAAGACATCAAGTGTGGAAAACAAAACAAAAATCAGAATTGATTGAATCCATACTGATGGGTATTCCTCTTCCGCTTATTTACTTGGCCGAGGATAAGATAGGCAATCTTCAAGTTATTGATGGCAGACAAAGACTAACTGCATTATTTGAATACTTAAATAACGATTTTAAACTGCAGTCACTCTCCATTATGGAACATTTAAAAGGTAAGCAGTTTAAAGATTTAGAGCCTGCAGAACAATCCAAGCTTGAAGATTATCAGTTGATCGTATATGTTATTAAACCTCAGACACCTGATAGGATTAAATTTGATATATTTGATAGAGTTAATCGCGGGGGGACCCAGTTAAATAAACAAGAGATGAGAAATGCGTTATATCAAGGAAAATCTACGAAGCTTTTGAAAAAGCTAAGTAAAATGGATGAGTTTCTTAATGCAACAGGCAGGGCTATTAATGGTAATAGAATGAAAGATCGATATCTAATCCTTAGATTTATAGCATTTTATATGTGGAAACACAACATGTTGTTTTACAGTAAAAAGAAAGTAGAATACAAAAGTGATATTGATGATTTTCTTGGTAAAACAATGGAAGCTATCAATAATTTGAATGACAAAGAAATAAAAAATATTGAAAATATTTTCCGAAAAAGTATGTCTAATGCTTTTGATATTCTCGGAGAAGATGGATTTAGAATACCAAGCACTGATAGGAAACGACCAATAAATATGGCGTTATTTGAGACTTTTGGATATTTGATGAGTCATGATGATGTTCTATTAGATAAAAAGTTTACAAAGGAAGTATTATTTGATATGTTTGAAGATGAAAAGTTTGTTGAATCTTTGACAGAAAGGGTTGATAGCTCTCGAAGTGTTAATACTAGGTTTGAAAAAATGGATGAAATTTTGGAGAAATTGGAATTATGCTTAGTGAAGTGACAGTCAAAAATTTTAAATGTTTTACGGAAGAGACAATTGAGTTTAGGAGACTGACAATTTTGACAGGAGAAAACTCAAGCGGTAAGTCAAGTTTGGTTCAAGCGCTACTTTACTTGGGACACAATCCCACCATTGGCACTCCTTTTGTAGATGAAATTAATCGATTTCTGTTTACTCTTGGGACAATCAAGGATGTAAGTAATAAATTTCAAAATGCTAAAGAGTTTTCCGTTTCTGCAAAACTGGAAAATGGTGAAAATATGGATGTGACTTATTCTGGAGACTCTGGGAAAAGTATTCATATTGATATGATTGAGTTTCCAAATGAATTGACATATGTCCACAATATGTTTTATCTTAATGCAGATAGGGTACAACCACAAAAAGAAAACCCATTTATACAAGATATAAAAGATAAAGTATTTGGCATTATGGGACAATATGTTCCGAGCTATTATGAATTGCATAAAAGTGAAGTGATTGAGGAGGATTTGATTCGAGACAATTCAAGCTATACTCTTGAAACTCAAGTTAATTACTGGCTTAAAAGAATTACAGGCATTGATGGGATTGATTTCAATACAGAAAAAATATCTTCAACCAGCGTAAAGTCTTTTTTTAACCATAAAGGCTTTGAATTCTCTCCAGAAAACATAGGTACAGGTATTAGCTATCTTGTTTCTATTCTTGTTGTTTGCCTTTCTGCAAAAAAAGGAAATATTATTATTATAGAAAACCCAGAGATTCACTTGCACCCAAAAGCACAGGCTGGAATAGGAGAATTTCTATCATTCATAGCATCAAAAGATATTCAGCTAATTGTTGAGACACACAATGACCATATTATCAACAAGATATGTTATGAGGGATATAAACAGCATATTAAAAATGAAGATATTGTCATTCACTATAAAAAAGATCAGTTTACACCTTTTGAAAAGATTGAAATTCGTGAAGGTCAGTTTTGGAATGAACAAAATGAAAACAGGTTTCCTGTAGGATTTTTTGACGCAACATTAAAAGAATTGTTTGAAATTAATGGATAGCATATGTTAGCATTAAATAAGAGCTTGTTAAATAAGTTTATAGAAATTTTTATTAAAAAAGATCCTTTTGTTTTAGATGAAACAACTTCTAAACTAATAAAGTATCTACAATTACCTGTAGCAGTATCTACGCATCAAAATCATCTTTTTGCACAACCCCAGATCGCCAGCCAACAGGGGAATCTTTTTAAAATACATAAAAAAAAGACTGATGATGAACTTGTTGCATCTACGGCTTTAAAGCTAATGTTGGTGGATACTTTTGCTTCCACAAGTTTTATAACTGTAAATATTACTGATCACTTGGAGATGCTTGATATCCGATATAGTGCAACATATAGATCAGGACGATCTCGAGAAAAAGCAAAGCAACACATAAAAGCATTGTTAGAAGATGCACACTACATTACAATAATAGATCAATTTATAACCTCTTCTGCTTGGAATACAAATAAAAAGATTTTGTTTGATATATGTCCAGATAAAAGTGTGGATATAAAACTATATTCCGAACCTCAAATTACACAAGATCAAAAAAACGAATTAACCACTCATTGTTTTGACTGGAATATTAGTGGAGGTAGGTTTGATAGAAGCAGGATTCACGATAGATATATTGATACAGATAAGTTTGAAATTTTATTGAGCAGTGGGTTGCTATATTTGCAGGAAGATAGTAAAGATTTTACCTATACCGTGAAATTAAAGTGATGATCTTGTTATTTTTTAATAGATTGTAAGCAGTTGTTTGTTGGTTATTTTGGAACTATAATGCCCCCAAAATTCAGGACAACAATTTCACCGATTCTCTTTCAATCTGATACAATACGAAATAGTAAGCAAAGAAGGAGATAATGTCAAGAAATGTTCACAAGCGGCATTCAGCCGCGCCTCGTAAATTTCCATCACCTCCTGTAGCTTGTCGGGCCTGATGTAGCTTCTTTCTATCTCCCAATCCTCGGCATACTCCATCAGATAGGTGCCGATGAGTCTGATATAGGAGGCCTGAGAGGGAAAGAGCGATACGATGCGTGAATGTCTTCGTATCTCCTTGTTGATACGCTCCAACACATTGGTGGAGCTGATTTTTCGTTTGTCGATTTGGGGGAAGTGGTAAAACTGCAAAGAGTCTTCCAATCGCTTCGGGATATCGTTGACCAAATTCCTGGATGATGGCTTGAGCGATCATCATCGCCTCTTTTTTGCTCTCTTGTAGCCAAATCTGCTTGAGTCTGGCGGCAAACCTCTCTTTGCTCTTTGGGGGAATATGGGCCACAATATTGCGCATGAAGTGGACCTTGCACCGTTGCTAGGAAGCGCCCAGAAAGCTCTCTTTCAATGCGCTCTGAATCCCCATATGGGCGTCACTGACCAGCAATGCGATCTCCTGGAGGCCTCGGGCCTTGAGTTTGTCGAAAAAGGCTTTCTAGGTTGCATGGGTTTTAGCTCTGAAGGGTTCGACGGCCAGAATCTGTCGTCGCCCCTCCTCGGTGACGCCGTAGAAACCACCCGACCATCGGCAGCTCTGACCTTTTCGTACAAGGCGTCGACCCAGACAAAGGGGTAGGACTTTTCCAGAGGACGGCTACAGAAGGCCTCCACCTGTTCATCCAGTCCTTTGCCAATCTGTGAAACTTGGGAAGCCGAAATGTTCTCGATCCCCATCTCTTTAGCCAATCGTTCTCTTCCTAGTCGATATCCCGTTGACATAGGCCTCCCGGACCATTGCCATCAGGGCCTGTTCACTGCGTTTTTTTTCCGTGAGGAAAAATGGCACATATCCCCCTTTACGGATCTTGGGAATCATCAGATAAACCGTCCCCACTCTGGTATCGAACCGTCTGGGGCGGTAAGCGCTGAAATAGCTTTGACGCGCATTGCTGTGTTCTCCTTTTTGGGCACCCACCTTCTGTTCCGCCTCGATTTGCATCAACTGCTCCATCATCCATTTGAGCATGGACAGAAGCGGATCCTCCTCCGCCACGAATCCGGTTAAAATTCTTCTGAAAATTTCGCTATCATTCTTCATGGATAGGCTTCCTTTCTTCTTTTTTTGCACTGGGAAGTCTATCTCAAAATTGCGAACTTAAGTGTACAGTATCATTTTTAGATTTATATAATATGCTTTAATATTAGAATATTTGTTACCTTTGTCTATGCAAAAATTATTTTGATTGAAAATTTTTTTTGTGGATAATGTCTTCAAAACACCCAGTACGACCAAAAACAACATATTTAGCTCTTTCCAAGAATGGCTATTTTAAATAGCACTGCATAAAAAAAACCCACCACTATGCCGATAATCTTATCAATAAATGGTGTTGATGGCAACGAAAAATATATAATGTCATTTTCATTTATATCAACAAAATAGTGCGCCTCTTTGTAAAAAAGCACGGCGGCAATATAGCTATTATGCAGCAAGACCGCATTCTTCTTTGGAAATAAGAATTTTCTATCATATAGTTCGTACGAAATATCATGACGCCTTAAAAACTCAATCATTCTTTTATTATATGTAACGATCAAATTTTTCTCATTGAGTATCTTTCTAAATGATTCGCCATCAATTGAACTATATGGAAATACATTTTTGTCATCATTGTGTATGAAACTATTATCCCAGTATCCATTTCTCCAGTCTTGAAATGCTTGCTTCATAATATTAAATTTGTTTTTTTCAAATATATAAAAATGATTATAAAAAATCTATTTATTATTATGAAAAATCATTAAAACTTAAACAGAATGGGGAGGATGTTGGACTATTTGTTAGAAATATTGAACATGTGCAAGGGGATGAGAGGGATATAATTATATTCTCAACTGGATATGCAAGAGATAGAGATGGAAGATTGAGATATAACTTCGGACCATTAAACAGAGTCGGAGGAGAAAACAGGCTGAATGTTGCAATAACAAGGGCAAAAGAAAAAGTGATAATAATCACATCAATAGACCCAGAAGAGTTAAAAGTTGAACATACAAAGAATGAAGGGCCGAAAT
>OFCA01000031.1_pt1 | contig 24112 bp, 29 predicted proteins | sample 1520721 | NCBI WGS metagenome assembly OFCA01 (sample SAMEA3696450, study PRJEB22514) | metagenome | biome: water; feature: marine; material: hydrothermal vent | place: Pacific Ocean | collected 2014-08-16 | depth 1514 m
TCCATCCCTACCAGAAGCTCCGTCCGAAAGGGCGGAGTAGTTCACATTGGTAGATTTTGCATTATGAAATACACATTGTGTTTCAATATACAAGATTGGAAGTCTTGAAATGCCCTGCAAAGTGAAAGGGACGGATTAGTTGAATAGTCAAATGGTTGAATGGTTAAACAGTATTTCACTATTTAATTAACCACTCAACTATTCAACCATTTAACCAAATCCTTTAGTAGAAATGCCCTGAAAAGAGAAAGGGATGAAGCCGGAGGGTTGGAAGTTTAGAAGGTTGGATCGTTAACTGCCGAACGTAAGTAGAAAGTTTTGTGTAGATTGAGGAATGAGTGGGTCTAATAAGGCTCTTATTTTTCTTACATGTCTGTTAGTTCCCAGTATTATATCGTGTTTCACCAGCATATTCAGATTTAGCATAACATCCTGAAGTATATCCTGCCGTTTTGTGTCCACCACTTCCATTTTTAGCTGAACGGGATGTAATATTAAATGCATTTCCAGATGAAACGTGACTGGAATGTTACGGACTTTATGGGTTACATCGCCTACAATACGTCTCTCATCGGCTGTGCTGCCTACTATGAAATGGATTCCCACGTCATAAACACCAATAACGATACCGTATAGCTCAACGTTGTTCATATTGAATTTTATTATGTCTCCGACCTCTATCGACATTGCTACTTCTCTCCTTGATACTCCTGGAATTGGAGTTTTTCCTACATTCTGGTGGTTAAAACATTTCAGTTTTTTCAAGTATTGATAGAAATATATTCTCTTCTCCTCTCGTTTTTGCGTTTTTGAAAAAGTTTTTGTTTCCGACAAAGATTAAATTTTCTCTTGCTCTTGAAATTGCAACGTTCAGCCTCCTTGTGTCAAGGAGAAACTTTATGTTTCCTCTACTTCTTACGGTGGAGTAGAAAACAATATCGGCTTCTTTCCCCTGAAAAGCGTCAACGGTATCTATTTTTATGTTCAGGAACTCTTCCATCTCAGGATTTTCTTTAAGAAGGGAAGTAAAGTACTGTCTCAATAGCCTCTTCTGGGCAGTATAAGGAGTTATTACTGCTATCTCTTTCTGTAAGTTTCTCTCCTTGCAGATTTCCTGAATTTCAAGTATCTTCTCCATCAATACTTTTGCTTCTTTTTCATTCTTCCTGCTGGTTCCCTCCAGTTTTTCTTTTCCATTCACGTTTATCCACTGGATAACTCTGTCAGGATAGACAAAATCGGATGTATCTTTTACCAGACCGTTGCGGAGCTCTCCCCCGTAGAAGAGTTCACTGACGATAGTCCCTATCTGTTCTGGCATCCTGAACTGCTCCAGCAGTTTTCCTTTAAGTTTTTCCGGGACAGCTTCAAAGAGCCTTTCAAAGAGGCTTTTCTCCAGAAACTCCCTTTCAAAAGGAGAAAGTTTATAAAACTCTTCTCTTATAGCAGCAGAAATTGTCGGTGGAAGCTGGTAATGGTCTCCTACTAAAATCAATTTTTTCGCTCTGTTGACCGGAATCAGAAGTTCCCCCAGATTAGCCCTCCCGGCTTCATCCACTATTACAAGGTCAAACTCAGAGGCATCAAAACCAAGGTTACTGTTTGCCAGTCCTACACATGTAGCCCCTACTACGTTGAACTGAGAAAGTATCAGCTCTTTTGCCCTCGGAGAGACGTTTTCTCTGTCTATTATCTGCAACCATTTATTCCTCAGCTCCCGGACAGAATGATGAAGTACTTCCTCTTTCCTGAGATTTTCCCTGTAACTTTCAATTCGTCTTCCGATAAACTCCTCTCCGAGTTCAGGGGAAACCTTACTATCTGTGGAAGCTACCCTGACGATCATACTGGAGAATCCGAGTTTTTTCAGTCTTTCAAGAACGTTATCAACCGCAACGTTCTGCTGAGAAACTATTAGAATTTTTGAATCAGGATTTTCCTTTAAGGTCTGGCGGACTATCTCCGTTATTACTGTTGTCTTTCCTGTTCCAGGAGGTCCCTGAATGATGAAAAACTCCTTAGAACTTAAAGCCTTTTCCACAACTTCTTTCTGATTGGAGGTTAATTTATCGTTGAAAAACTCTATCTTCTTTGAAGGAGAAAGGTCACTTTCCACTCTAAATAGAAAAGGCTTTAAAATCTTCTTTCTGATTTCAGAGTTTACGATTTCTTTATCGTTTATAAATCTGTCGATTGCCTTTATCTGTTTCATTACAGGATATGGATTGTAAGGAAGTGAGAGTAAACCTCTTTTAAGCAAAAACTCTTTTTCAAGCTCCTTTAATCTTAAATGCCTGAGTTCAAGTCTCAGAAGAATCCTGTTTTTCTCTATGTTGAAGTCCTTTATCTTTGAGATTTCTTTAAAAGTTCCATCAATGGCTTGAAGATGAAAAGAAGGTAGTTTCTCTTCCCTGAAATTTCTGAGAATTTCAACAAGTTCGGGAGCTCCCTTAATTACAACCATTCCCTCTTCTGCATCTATCTCTTCTATTTCAACTTCAAAATCTTTTGAGCTCCCTTTAGAAAGTTCAAGAAGGTTAACTTCTTTCCATTTGTTTATAAACTCTTCAATTTCGCTTTTATCTTCCCTGTAAACAGACATAAGGTATTCAGTGGTCAGACTCTCCACAAAGTAACCTATGTTTTCCTCACCACAGAGAGAAAACTCCACTCCATCCGATGGAGTAAACACCACCTCAAAAGGAACAAATATGAGCTTTCTCTTATCCTGGTTTGTAAGAGGAGGAATTTCTCTGAGATTCTTTGCAAACAGGAAGGAGTTCTTTAACACCACATCTATCTGGATATTTCCAAGAACGAAGGAGAGTTCCTTTTTCTCTACATCTACCTCTTTCAACATTAAAGGTTCTTCTTCAACAAGCCTTCCAAATTTTTTAAAAGCCTCGCTGTTTTCCATCTCTAAAGGATAGAATATCTCCACGCTCTCTTTCTTTTCCACCTCTTCAGGATGGTATTCCGAAAAGGTTACTCTCTTCAGGAGGTAATCGTATTCAAGTATATAAAGGTTCAAAGGTTCACCTATTTTGTAAGTCCTCAGTGGCTGTTTCTTATACTCCCGTGGCAGTTGTCCGACTCTCTGATTGTAAAGGGACACAATTACCTTAGTTTTCCAGTCCTCCTCCACCGCTGCTTCTAAGGGAATCCTTTTAAGTCCGTAATCGTGAAGCAGAATTCCTTTGACAAAAGAACCGTAGTAGAGCTCAGGAAATCTTTTACTTCTTGCCGTTATGAGAACAGGAATTTCGTTTCCTTCATAGTTTGAGAAAGCGATAATTTCGCAATTTCTATAAGGATTATCTCTCGGTGGGATTCTCAGGGTCTGTCCATAGCTGTTTTTGTATATTCTGCCACTTTCTAAGATTTTGGCGTCTTTTTTCACTTTTATAAGCTTACCCGTGTAGAGATAATCCTCTGGAAGAACGGGCTCCGGTGGATTTTCATAAATCAGTGATTCGTAGTTACCCTGCTCAAAAAGAAAGTTTATTCTCTTTCTAAACCACTCCAGATATTCAAAATAAGCTTCTAACTTGTAAATGGCTTCTTCTAAGAAGAGAAGCCACTTTCTAAATTCCCTCTTCCTTACAGAAGAAAAGGCAAAGGTTTCTAAATCTCTCTCCACTGCAAGCCTGACATCTTTTATGCTTTCATAGTCCCGCCTTCTTGACTCCACAAGCTCATCAATTCGCTCCAGATATTTCTTCAGAACAACTGAAGCAAGTTCTCTCTCCTCAATAACCGGATTCTCCAGCTCTTTCCCCAGCTCTCCTATCTCTCTTTTAATCTTCTCTATGCGTTCCCTTAGCCTCCTTTGTTTTTCTCTTACAGCCTCAATGTCCCTTTTTATCTTTTCCTGTTTCTTCTTCTCTCTTTCAGAAAGAAGATCAAATACTATTTTTGTTCCTATAGCTACAGCCGCTGAGACAATATACCAAAACATCCTAAATTCTCTCGCAAATGTTCATAAGGAACTCAAAGTAGTATGGTAGGTGTTCTGGAGGAATAGAAGATGTTCGAATCTGGAACATAAGAAACTCTTCTACCATGTTGAGTTTCTTTTCTCTTATTTTCTGCTCGATTTCCAGCTTCTTCATTTCCTCCTTATGTCTCATCCTGCTCTTCTCCAGCTCTGCTTCTATCCTGGCTATGTAGATTTCCGCTTCCCTTTTAATCTCCTCCTTTCTAAGGGATAGTTCTTCTTTCTTAACGGATGCTATCTCTCTAATCTGTTTACTTTTTTCTCTCTCCTTAAGCCAGCCAAAGAAATTATCCGCCGTATCAACAAATTTCCCGATATCAGGAACGGGCACAGGCAGTTTCTTTTCAGGCAATCCAACCTTGATAACAGGGTTTCTGTTTATCTTTGCCATCTTAACCTCCTATACCGGCAAGTTCTTCAACGGAATTTCTGTTTTCAATCCGAGCTTCTCTACAATGGGCAATTAAATTGGAAAGAGCCACAAATTCCCTTACGAGCCTGTAATACTTCATTTCAAGCCTGGCATAGCCAAGATTTTTACCATCGGTTCTGAGTATTTCCTTCATCTCTTTTCTTATCTCCATAATTGAATTTTTCAGGACAGAAAGAAGTCTGGAGAAATCTTCTATAGCAAGGGCTTTTACACTCCTGATTTTATTTTCGACCTTTTTCTGAAACTCTTCAATAAGAAGCTTTTTCTTTTCCTCTATCGCCATTTTTATTTTCTCTTTTATCTCCTTCAGATTTTCGTATTCTATTCTCAGCACATTGAGAACTTCAATCTCACTTTCAAGAATAATTCTGAAGCGGGATGTCCTTTCCCTTTCCTTAAGATAACCAAAAACTGATGAAGCAACATCAAGCAATATAGATACAACTCCTATGACCTTTGAAACTGCCTTACTCGCAAGCTTTGTTCCTTTAACAACAACTTTTCCGATTTCTTTCAAAATACCTGGAGTGGTAACGCTTCCTCCGGCTATTCTGCAGTTACGCCCCATAAGGGAGCTGATCTCATCTACCCTTGCAACAGCTACAATCACTTCTTCTCCTCCATTACCTTTTCAAGAAGTTTCCTGCCAAAAGGAATCTGAAACTCCTTTTTACTTATAGAAACGAACTTTTCCTCCGATATCTGACAGGAAAATCCGCTGTTTTCACAGGAAGGAAATGGAAGAGATACAGTAGAAACCTTTTTACTTTTTCTCAGTTTTACATCCAGAGCTGGCAGCTCCTCAAAATAAGGAGAGAGTATCCAGCTTATCTTCTTTTCACCAGAAGAGACCTTCACATCCAGATACGGAATGCCGGCGTAGAAAAGGACATCTTCATCTCTTGAAGGAAGAGACTCAATAAATTCTTCTATTTCAAACTCCCTGCACAGGAAGTAATCTTCTTTGCTTAAAGAGAGACTAACGTTGATGAATGCTATATTCTTTTCCAGCAGGTCTTTTTCCTCTTCCATCTGTGGAAAAGTTTCTCTTATCAGCCTTAGCTTCTCTTTATTGTTTCCATTTATCCACTTTTCAAAGTGAAGCTTTGCCTTGTAGTGATAAATGTTCTCCTTAACTTCCTGATATCCTTTCGGAACCCTCTGAGATATTCCGGGCGGAAGACCTTCTTTTTCTACAAGGAAAAGACCTTTTTTACTTTCTACATACTTGTCAATGTAAATTCTTCTTTCGGCACTGTTGTAATTTCTTACAAACCGATTGAGGAGAAAGACCTCTTTACCGTAAGGAGTAAGAGAAGAATTCTCTATGAACTTGCCTTCGAGATAGGAGAAAAATCCTACAAGTTTCCCCCTATCTATATTAATAGCTTCTGAGATTTCCCCGAAAGAACGTCCTTTCCACAGGCTTTCAAGAATAAAGTACTCTACCTCGTCAAGCTCCTTTCCAGCAATTGAAAGCTTTACAGTGCCTCTGGTAAACTTCAGAGCAAGTTTCATCTTTTTCATTTGCCTCTCCTTCACCCACATTACCTTTTTACCTTTATGAACGATTTTCTTCTCCTTTTTCTGACGTTTCTTCTTCGAATTTCCAGAACTTTCCCTTCTCAATTTCTACTCTGTGGCTGTAACCACATACGGGACACACAATCTTTCCATCGATTTCAAGCACCATATACGCTCCACATCTGGGACACTTTCCATCTGTTGGAAAACGAAGAAGTTTTAGCATCTGACACCTCCCTTACTGATAAATAAACGAAATTTTTTTTCGATTTTTGACACAAATCTGGGGTATTCAGTTCAAAATTTGATAAATTCCCCCTTCGCAAGGGGGATACAGGGGGTTCAAAGCTCACTGCTAACAGGAATCCCCCTAACCCCCTTTAGGAAAGGGGGAACTTTTAACAGTTTTTGAAGAGGAATACCAAATCTGGTATAACCATGAAAATCTAGGAAATTGTGGTAGAATATGGCATATATAAGTAGTAATTTGGTCTTTTACAATTGAATAGGTCGGGATTAGCTGGTAGTAGTCGACCGCTCATAGGGAGTGATAGTGTTACATTCTCTATGAGTGTGGGGTGGGGACTACCAGCGAGAAGGGATTCGTGTCCCAAAGACTTGTTTTGACTTTAAAAGTCAGTAGAAAGTATCCTGCGAATCTCTCTGTATTTACGGAGGGATAGCGGGTAGTAGTTAGCTTTTGAGCAGGGTCGATGTCCCTGTGTTACCAGATATGTAGTTTTTTAACCACATTTTAATGCATCTGGTAACCAGTGGATATACCTACCTACCTAACTTTTCTACAGGTCTTTGACAGCAGAATAGGGAAATTCAGGGCAGAGCAGGAAAGTTAGGGTTGGCTAAAAGCTCAAAATCTTTCTTAAAGTTCTATTGATTTGCATAATAGTAAACTTTGCATTATGAGATACACGTTGGAACTCAATGCCTCATTCCGGAAGTCTTGAAATGCCCTGAAAAGTGAAAGGGATTGCGACAAGGTAGGGTTAATAAGCTTCACAGTTTTCTGGTAATTTTCTGTTCTCTGTAGCGATTAGACGAGAGTTTTCTGGAGGATAGAGAGGTCAACTCCAGCGGATTTAAAGGAACGTAGAATGTAGTCTTTTAGTTCTGGATAATGGGAAACAATAGCTTCATAAATTTGAGGAAGATATTTTCTGTCTATTTCCTCTACCTTTTCTCCTTCAAGTTTGTAGCGGAACATCATAAGTTCGTCAAAGTCTGTAATCATCTGAGCTACATTTTCAAAGTTAACCTCCTCCAGAAATACTTCTACTTCTCTTTCGTATTTCCAGAGACGTTCTTCTAATCTCTTCATCTATAGGAACCTCCAAAATATTGGCTCTTTTACTAATAAGATAGTTTTTCCATTCTCCCCAATTTTTAAATATATCAAGCTCAAAAAGTGAAGCAACTTTTCCAGTTTCATCAAGAATTACAGCAACTCGACTTTTCGAACTGAAAATGATGATGCGATCTATCGGATGATTTGGAAGTTCTTGAAGTGCTAACTTTTCCATATACCCAAGCGTATCCAGGAATTGGAGTGCATAGTTTATCTGATAGGGGAATAACTTTTGAGAGTTTTTCATAACGTCTTTCCACGTTTTTATACGGAATTCTTGTAAGACTTTCTTTGGTAGAGCGTGTCGTCTAATATGCCTCCAGTAAGTCTGATGGTCTGTAAACAAGGACCGGAAAGTCTCTACAAGCTCTTTCTCGTCTTTAACGTTGGAAAACGTACTGTAGTAGTTTCTCAAAATTTTCCTTACCTGAATTTGCGTTCTCTTAACTCTGTCCATTCCTTTAACCTCTGTGGCAGTGACAGGGACAATATAGCATAGGCATTTGGGAAGGATATATTGGGAATTCCTTTTGCAAAACTGTGATACAATAAATATAGTTCTTTGAAAGCAGAATAAGGTTTTGGGAAAGGGGTTGTAGAGGAATGAATATCAGATTATTCTTAAATCCGGATAAATAAACCTTTGTATTCTAAAGGCTTAAAATCTGTCCGGCGACACTTGTTGAACAGCAAGATATATTAGATTTATATAGAAAACTCAACTTCTGGAACTATTGATTTTCAACGCTCCATTTTAAGACCTGTTGAAATGCCCTGAAAAGTGAAAGGGATTGCGACAGCTCCTTGAAGACGTTGTAAGGTACAAATTTGATAAACTTCTTGAAATGCCCTGAAAAGTGAAAGGGATGAAATTAGAGGGTTGGAGGGTTAGAAGGTTGGTAAAGTAATCACTTTTTCAGCATTTTAGTAGAAGAGCTTTTCCAAATCCCATTGTTACTTTTCTGCCAATGCCTGAGAATTCAGCAAATAGAGATAAAGTATGCAGTTTTCGGAGTGTATCTTCATCTTCCGTTCTGGCATTTATGAACACTCGCCCGGTAAAGCCTGTTAATTTGGCATTTTGAGAAACAGGCAATTTTCGGGTTCTTATCCAGAGTCCACCAATTTGAAGAGTCTTACGCAGTTTCTCAGATGAAAGCTGAAATTTCCTTTCTGAGTAACTGTTCCACCTTTTTAGGAGACTTTTAAATATCAGAACAGGCTCCGGAACGGGATAATCGGCATCTCCTTTCTTGAAGGTTGTAGGGGTCTTAAAGTAAAAGAGAAAATCTTTCGTCGCTTTTCCCTCTTCCACCAGTTCTTCGTAAGTTTTATGTTTCAGAGAAACTATTTTTCTACCTGTGATTTTTATTCCTCCAATATTTAACTTCCTCCCAAGAATTATTCCTTCAGAGAGGAACGGGAAAAGTTCATCTCGCAACAGAGTTATTGTCAGTTTAACCTTTTTAACTTCACTCTCCTCATTTTCCAGAAAGAAGGCATCAGAACAAACGGTAAAGGGCTTTATCCCTCCGATTGAATGTATTTCCTGCGATATCTTTTCTGGCAGGATAGCAAAAAAGAGAGCATGTATCCTTTCGGGAAACAACTCCTTTACTGGAATTGAATCCTCGAGATAAAAAAGGATTCTTACCTTTACAGGCATTAAACAATCTCCACAGTGCAGAATCCAAGAGGAAGTTTCTCTTTTATTGTAAGCTTTCTTGTTTTGTTTGGAATTCCTGATACTCTTGGAACGGAAATTTTAAATATTCTCTCAAACAGTTTTTCATCCCTTTCTTTCAATAGAGCCATCACCGTTGTGAAGAGGTATCCTTCATGCTTTCCAATTCTTACTACCGGACGTTTTCCTTCTTTTAATTGTTGAATAAACTTTACTATTTGGAGAGCTCTTTTATTATTACCTACTGAATCCATAATTTCACTATTGGAAACCGGAACAAGATAGGGATCACACTTAATACACTCTTTTTCAGCTTCTTTCCAGATTTCAATGATTCTTTCTATGGTTGTTTTTTCGTTGTTTGAGTTCAGAAATAGCTCTTTGATAAGATTATGGCAGTTAAATGCCTTAACAAACTCTTTTATCTTAGCTGGTATGCTTATATCAAATTCAAGCAGTGTTCCTGGCAAAACGACTTCAGAGAAGAAAGAATTTCGCTTTTCAGATTTTATATAGAAAACCCCAACTTCTTTTACTTTTAGATTTTTTTCAGATGGCTGAATGGGGTTTGTATCACTCACCCTTAAGAATTTTAAAATGTCTTGTTGAGCGTTTTTATTCCCTCCTCTAAAAACAATATTCTCTATTTGTTCTCCAAATGTTTTCAGTTCTTTCTTTCCTTTTATCCTTCTCAGTTCTCCTAAGAATCTTTTGAGGAGCTGTTCATCTCTTTTTAAAACGTAAAGAAGCAGACCTCTCCTTATGCTTCCCTTAATTTCACTGCCCGGAATGTAAATTTTCCCGTTGCTCTTTATGAACTCTTCTACTTCTTCTTCCCTTTTAAGTTCTGCTTTGATTATATATTCAGGTTCTACTTCTGAGATGGCTTTTCCAAGGATTGGATTACTATTATAGATTTCCCTCAAGCTATGAACCTTTCGGTTTGGTGATACTCCACTCTTAAAGTAAGAGGCTAACGCACTTAAAAGATTCTTTTCTTTTGCCTTCTGGGTTATTTTGTCAATGTTGTATCTTTTTAAGGTTCCATATTCATAGATGTATTCAAGAGCAGAATACTTTTCTCCGCTACCTATATGCAGGGGAGTGATTACCTTTAATTTAACTTTCATCCTGACTCTCCTTGATATAGACAGGAAATTCAAGTCCGTAGTGGTATAGTTCTATATTTTCAAATGGTTTTAACAGAGCTCCTGCAACTTCTCTTCCTTCCTTTAACTTTATCAGGCTTCCACCTTTTAGATAGAAAATCCTGGGTTTCCACAGGAATTCTTTGTACCCGCTTTCTATCGCTCCTTTGTAGGTTTTTATATCGTAAAAGCTTTCTCTATAGTCTATTCTATCTGTAGCAACCACAGGTGACAGTGTTATAAATTTCCTTCCTTTTTGATTAATGAACTTTTCAAACTCCTCTGTCCTCTTTACTTCAAAAGAGAAACTACCAAATCCAATACTTCTGTTTCCTCCGATTCCCCAGTCCTGTAAAAGTTTTAACGATGGTGCTATAATTCCATCAATGTGATTTTCATCTTTAACAGCAGCAAGGAAATAGATTTTAAACTTGAAGAATAACGATTCTTCAAAGTAAAACTCGCCGCCTTCAGATGTGCTGTTTGTTATCCTGTTTAACTTTGCATGTGGTAGAGACAGGAAAGAGAATAGAGAAATTTCTTTGTCTATCTCTTTTTTTAAACTTATCATAAGGTCTCTATCGCTCTTTATTTCCCCTTCTGTAACTTTTATCAGAGTATCAAAAGGAACAAAAGAAAGTTTCCTGAACTTCTTGATAAAGTTTCTGAATTTACCTTCATCTTCTATGCCTATGTCTTCTTTTTTGATGTGTTCAGGTTTGAGTATTGGCTTGAATATATAGTCTTTTCCATCTATCCATGGCATGGCAGAAGAAAGTAAAAATTTCTTATCCTTTACCAGCCTGATTAGTTCTAAAACTTTCTCCTCTCCATACAGATATCTTACTGCCCAGCAGAGAGCTCCAAAAATTGTGAAAGAGGAGAGCTCTGTAGAAAAGTAACCTATGGGTTTCAGAATAAACCTAAAAACTTTAAAGTTTTCCATTTTCTCAGTCTCCACTCATTTACTGCAGACTTTCCTGGAGTTTATGTGATGCTTCTAATAAAGTATCTATTCCCCCTTCTGAAAGAACAATCTCATTTTTCTTACTCTCATAATATTCTTTACTTCTGAAAACCACTTTAACCTTTTCAAACTTTACTCTACCTGAACCTCTTGAACCTCCTCCGCCAAGATAATCATCTTCAAGAAGTCTAAAACCTTCGTAGAGCAGATTGAGAAGTTTGTTATCTTCTTCTAAAAAAATTCTAACAACTATCTTTCCTTCAAATTCTGTTCCTGCCGGAACTCTTTCAAAGTTTCTGGGATTGGCTTTTGATGTTATCCTGTTGATGGAGTTTTCGAACTTAAGTTCCGTTTCCACCTTTTCAACTGGATAAGCATCAAAGACACGAATTCTTATGGGTTCCTTGAAATCTTTATCTGCTGGAGCTCCAAAGAGTTTTTTTATTAATGGATTTTTAAACGTAGGTTCTCCAAAAGATTTTGAGTTACTATCAAAATTCACATCACCATACTTTAGCTCTAAGAGACTTCTCATTTTACCTTTTATAGAAGAACCGGGAATGTACGGCTGTTCTGAAACTACAGTTATTTTTCCACCGAACGCAGATTCAAAAAGAAGGTTTTCAGGGATATTTGTAAGCTTTATGACTGGATTATCTACTCCTCCTATTTCAAATGTATCCTTGGATCCTCCAATATGAAGTCCTGTTAGAGTTTTAAGCCTATAATGAACAATAACATTTCCTTTAAATTCCATAACTGCCTCCTTTAACCGTAAAGTTTTGAATAAGCCACTATGGCTGTTATCAACCTGATTACGACTTTCGCATCTTCTCTATCTTTTTCAGCTTTTTCGAGTAGTGAAGTAAGAAGGTTAAAAAACTCCTTTGGCATTAAATTTCTTCCGGTCGAATAAGCAAGTTTTGGATAAAGTTCCAGAATTTTTACTTTATAATCATCTCTTCTGTCTATTGCCTCTTCTATCTCCTTAATTTTGTCAAAAACCTTTCTCAGTTGAGTTGATCTAAGATTCCCCTCTAATTCCTTAGCTATTCTATCTGCCAGTCCATTTTTAGCATTTCTTCATCGGTGAGTATCTGGCTTAGTCTTCCTCCCTTTTTTACTCTTTCTGTTAGTTCTTTTATAACACTTTCTTTCTTTTCTGTTTTACTCATTTTCTCCCCCTTGTAGCTGTTAAAATGTAGTTACAAAGAAACTTTACTTTGCGGTTTTCTACGCTATTAACAAGTTCTATAACTTCATTTCTTACCTGCTCATTCTTGATAGTTCTGGCTATTGTGTAATGCATTAGAGGGTAAAATGACATGTCCTTACTTTCTCTTTCCATCATCTTCAGGTAAAGTTTGTAAAGTCTGTAAAAGAATCTTCTTGGTATTTCTTCTTCCTCCACGTAAGGTATCCATTTATTTTTACATTCATCGATCAGATGAGTAACTGTTTCCCAGCTTAAGACATCTCTGAATGCTCCAATGGAGTCCTTCCCTCCATTTTTGGCTCTTTTCTCTTCGTCTTGACACATCCTTGCTGCCATTCTAACAGTAAACTTTGGCTTAACAGCAACAAAACCGGCAGAAAGCGAGAGTCCTTTTTTCTCTCCATTTTTATTCTTCTGGTAAAAAACAATTTTATCTTTTCTCTTTTCTTTTCTCAGGAGCTCCGCAATTTCTCTGTCTTCATTGAGAGATTTTGCAAACTTTTCAAACGCTTCGTTAACCATCACTGCAAAATCCAGAAGTCTGTCCCAGGGACCTATTGCAAACAGGTCATCTCCTCCAGCGTAAAGAATGTATATTTCCGTTTTATCAAGTAAACCAAGTTCGTTATCCCTGGGCTTGAAGTTCTCTATCGCAATCTCAGAAACTTTCTCTTTGAAAAACCTGTCTATCCTCTTGCTTACTGCTTCCTGGAGTTCTACATTAGAAATCTTTCCAAAAAGCAATCCTAAGTTGTCAACATCCATAATTAGATAACCGAGCTTCTTATCTCCCTTTGCGTAAAGAGCTATTACTTCAAACGGTGCTACCAATCCTTCCTCTAAATCCTTCACATCTTCAGATAACTGGTATTTCTCTATGTCCTCAACAGTTAGATCCCTCTTCAGCAGAGGAACAGTGATTAAAGGATTTTTGTTGCCTTTGCATTTATTGTTCAGGTGTAGAAAATAGGTTCTTTCTCCAATTATAAACTGGAATGTTTTATCTTTCGACTCTCTTTTAATTATCTCCTTTTCTAAGCTTCTGGGGAGTAGAGTTCCAAGTTTCTTTAAACCTTTACAAAAGTTACAAATGTCTGTATTTTCTTCAAAAAAAGTTCTACAAATCACACATTTTCTATTACTTTTTGTTTTTCCTGGCTCTTCAAGGAAGAAAACTCCGTCTTCACTCTTTGATAGAGCTCTGCCTTCATCAAGAACTGTTTTGAACTTTCTTCTTTTCTCTGCATCCAGTTCCTTATTAAGGGAGTCAAAATTGCCATTATCCCATTTTTCCTCTATGTATCCGAAAGTTATACCTATTTCTCCATGGAGCTCCCTTAAGAGAAATGATTCTATATCCCTCCTTATGTTTTCTAACTCTTTTTCAAATATGTCTTTTTCCTGATTAGTTTTAATTCTCAGTATAAATCCACCACCGCCGTTAAGCACTATTTCACACTGCCAGTTTTTACCCATTCTGTCTTTAATGTATTTGATAACAACATCGGGCAGGATGGAGATATAAAAACTCCTTGCCCTTAAAATCTTTGCAACTCCTCCTTTTCCTTCATAGACATTGTATATAAAGTTTTGAATACCGTTTATGTCTCCTTTAAGAAGGTAGTTTTTCATTGGTACCTCTCTTTCACTTCACAATATTTAATAGTTCCTCCGTTTCCCTTATATAATCTCTTATTCGTTGAGACAGTTTGTCTGCTTTTCTAACTTTGCTTTTATTTATAAACCCGTGAGCCATGCTGTTCCTTATCTTATCAACTTCTGCAAGAATTTTTTTTAATCTCTTTTCTACTTCGAGAAGTTTTTTCTTATCAAACTCACTTCTACTAACAGTAATTTTTCCATATTTTTCCATTAGTTTAGGTTCTTTATCCTTCCTGTCTAATAGTAACCGTTTATAGGCATTTCTTATGGAATATATACTGCCTTTTTTCTTCTTCTTTTGAAACTCTGAAGGTTTGACAAGCATTTCTATAATGCATAATAAAGCTTCAAATAAATTAGTTACAGCATTTAGTTGGTAATTTCTTTTATTATATATCCGGGCTAATAGTAAATGCTTTTCAGCTTCATGAGAGGAAGATTTAACTTTCTCAATTTCTTCCAGGAAACCAATGGCTTTTTTGATGCCGATCGTTGAGAAATGAAACTTTGAATCTTCTACTAAATCCATTAACTTTGTTTTAAGCTTAGATACTTCCCTTTCAAGGACAGGAAGATTATTTTCAAAGAAAAAGTTGGAAAACTTTGCAAGTTCCCTACCTACTTTTTTAAGTTCCGGATCTTGAATCTTTTTTGTCAAATATAAAGGCATGTTGACTGATTTTCCAAAAAAATAAAGAATCTGATTAAAATAAGCTATATCAAGATAAACAGTAAGATTCATAAACTTGCTCTTACCGTACTTACTATTGGCAGGTCTTTCCATTTCTAGAGCAAAAAGTATGTTTCTTTTCTTTTCTAATTCTATATTTTCTATTAACGTTGCTATTAAAAGCAACATAGGTAAATGTCTGTAACCCTGGGTTAAATCAATGAGTGCATTAGAATTTTTGTCAAGGCAATCAAACATATTTTCTATAACCTTTTCAAAATCTGTACTGGAAATATCTCTATATTCGACTGGTACTGATAAATTTTCTTCTTTTATTAATTCTTCTGCAACATCCCGAGATTGAGGAGTAACAAAAAGAATTACCTTCTCTATATCTTTCAGAAGCTTCGAAATAGCTATGAAAGTTGCCTTAGATACCACTTTCTGGTCATTGTACGTATACTCATATACTTGGCGACTGGTTCCTTGACAGGCTATAAGGATTCTTCCCATTTTCTTCTCCTTCTCTTCCAGTAAAACCTCTTATCCTCCTTTACCCACCTTCTACGATTATAATGCTTACTCAACTCGTGATTATACTCCTTATGCATTATAACTTTAACAATTTTTACTTCTTTTTTCCTTCCCATCTGCTTTTCTCCTCTCAAATAAAGATACTGTCCAGAGTTGCGATATTCCTTCCGAATCTCTTTATCTTCTTTGCCACTTTACACTCAATAGGATAGATGTAGATCCTATCCCGCTCAGTTCTTGCAACCTTTTTTATTTTCTCGATAAGTTTGTTCATCTTTGCAGGAGAGATGTTAACCTCAAAAACGCTTTTCTGTGTCCTTATGCCATATTCAAGTAGAAACCTTGAAATTCTTGCCCTTCTCCTGTTGGACAAAGAAGCCCATCTGTCCCCTCCATCGGAAAATATATCGTAGATTACGATGTAATTATTAACCCTCTGTGGAAGCTTAAAGCCCATAATTACAATACCCTCCTGAGTTCCCTTCCTTTTCCTATTTCAATAATCGAACTCTCCATATTCTTAGAAATTGGAAAGAGAAAAACACTATCTAAGGATTTGTCTATGTTCTTCTCTATGAAAGAAACTACTGCTTTCAGCTCTTTTTCTCCACATTCAATTTCAAAACAGCTCAATTGAACCCTGACTCCGAACTGTAAGAGAAACTTCGACAGGCTATTCCTGATCTTATTATCCGATATATCGTAAGTTACAAGGTATTTTGTTTTCTTCATTTTAGAATCCTCTCCTTAATGAATGCTTCAACTGGAAAGAAAATATCGAAGAAGAGTATTTTTTCCATAAAAAGCTTGCATAACACCTGAGTTGCCTTTGGTTTCAGAAAAATACCTGACCTGAACTTTTTAAAATCGGATTGGTCGAAATATCCTCTGTTTAAGATATCAGCAGTAAAGAAAATGAGCTCCGGTCTTGCCAGCTCCATCAGATCAGACGAAAGAATTGCGTGCTTTCCTTTTTTTATGTGGAAGAAGCCTACATAGGGGTCAAGGTCATAGGAAATTATGAGAGGAAAAAGAAGAGAGTAGAACATAGAGAATACAAGGCTCAAAACAGCATTCACTTCATCTTCTGGAGGATGGTACGAGCGATTTTTAAAAGAGAAGAATTTTTCTATGGAGGATGCAAACTCATTGTAAAGCGTTCTCATTATGAAACCGTCAATTCCCCTTAATTGTTCGATACTACGGGCACTTTCAATAAATCCTGAAACGTCTTTGTAAAAATCTCTGTAATAGGGATGTGTTTGAGGGTCTAATCCCTGAGCTTCCCTGAATTTTTTGAGAAACCTCTGGGTAAGGAGGGCTTTTCTTAAAAGGAGCTCCTGAGAGAGATAAATTCTCATTCTTTCATCTTCAAATTTTTTATACTGCCTTGCTCTGTTTCCTGTAACGGAAGTCACAATTTCTGGAAGTATTATTGATTGCAACTTGCCAGCAGTATTTATTATGAAAACGTACTTTCCGTTTCTGGCAAGAAACTTCAGAACCTGAGTGGTTATTGAAACGTTTGAGAGAATAAACACATTGGAAAACGCCCCAAGAGGAATTTTCTCGTTTACATCTTTTCCTTTTACTACAAGGTAACTTCCAGACTTGGAGAGTTTTAAGCCATGAGTTGTAATGAAAAGGTTTTTCATCGTCTCTTCCTCCACCTTGCAAATCTTTCATCCCTTTCTATAAACCTGCCTATAAAGAAACCGATAACAGCATAAAGCACAAATGGAGCAATAGCAGCAAGGAGAGCAAATAACGTCAAAATTGCCAGTAGAACAGGAATTAGAATCTTAGCCGCAATGTACAAGACAAAAAGTGCAAGGATGAAAATTACTACTGGCATCTTCCTCTCCTTACTGTTTCATTTTCTCCTTGATGTTTTTGTAGAATCTATCTGTGTACCATTTATCAAGCTTATAAAACACAAAGCACCAGAAGATAATACTCAGAATAGCCGTAAGCATTTTTCCAACCTTCGTTGATTTCATCACTCATTTACTATAAAACGACATTTTTGACGAATTTCTGACATTCGTGTCTATTGCTTTTTTCATGAATTTCTGTAAGATGAAAGCGAAAAAGACATATGGGATTCAATACTTCATCCCGGAAACTTGAAACGCCCTGAGAAGTGAAAGGATTGCAACTTGCAACGCTTTTTGACTGGAGATAATCTGAAGACTAAAATTAATAATGATTAACGCCATTTCTGGAGAGAAGCTGTGAAAATTGAATGTTTAGGGAAAGAACTCTTCAAGAGAATAAAAGAGGAGCGATTTGTACTTACCTCGGCTCAACAAGAAAAATTGGAAAGATGGATAAGGGAAAAAGGAGAATCTTCCTTCTCTTTACATATACTTAAGTGGAAAGAAAAAAGAAAATTCTTTTTCTTAAAAAGAAAAATAATGACAGATTTTGTATTGTATATAGATGGAAAGAAAATTCTTAGCGGAGGAATTTTTCCAAATTAGAATCCTGTATCTACATCAGGAATTAACAACTAACACTTATAGCCTTTTCAAGCTTTAAAATTCCGTCAAGAAGCTGCATAGGAGATAAAGAAGGACTTAATAGTATATTTTCCTTTGAGAAATAAAGTTCTTTACCTTCTTTGAGTTTTTCCAAAATCTTTTCTTTTAGTTCTATTTCGTCGCTGGCAAATGTAGAAATGTCTGTAATTACCTCTCTCGAGCTATGAGTATTTAGAAATCTTTCTTCTTTATTATGTGCTCCATCCGGTATTAAATCTCCTATCTTAAGATTTTGGGCATACCTGAGATTGATTTCTAATGAAGCAGAGAGTTCTACATTGAATATCCCTCGTGTAATTGCTACATACTGCAAATTTATCTCATCTATATATTCACTGGCATATGGATAACCTTTTGATACAGCTTCGAAAAACTTTTTCTTACCTTCTTCTATGGGTATTTCTCTTTTCGTACAAAAGCTTTTTAGAAGAGAAGGAATCAATGGAAAGTCATCTCCTAAAATAACTTCATCAAATTCAAGTCCTTTAGATGAGTGTGCTGTTGTGAAAACAATTACTGGATTATCACTCACTCTCCGGTAAAGTTCTCTATAAGCCTGCCAAACATTAATCTTTTTCGCAATTTTCAATGCAGTAGAATGTTCTATGTCCCCAAGTTCCTGTAATCTACTTATAAGCTGATCTACATCCTCTATCTTTTCTCTGCGTATCAACCATTTTATATGAGGAGGAGTTCTCCTGAGAGGAGCTTTTCCATAAATGTGTTGAATAACCTCTTCCGCTACAAAAAGAGAATGAAATATTTCCTGGAGGGGTCTCGTAAATCCTATCCTCATTGAACCTTTTAGGTCAAGAGCTTCTTTTATCAAAGCAGAATTTGTCCTGGTTATAAAGGCAATTATTCCTTTTCTTCCTTTTGTGTTTCCAGCTCTACTAATGGTTTTCTCTTCAAGTTTAAACTTCTGGAGAATTAGATTTGCATTTTTAACAATCTCGTCATTTTGAAACCGGAACGACTTTGTTAGGTAATATCTTTTGAAATACCTGAATGCGGGATTTGAAAGAGAGTTAACAGCTCCTCTCCAACCGTAAATGCTCTGATGAACATCTCCTACCATAACCTTTCTTTCTATCGGAAGAGAAAGAAAAATTCCTACTTGAACAGGATTTACGTCTTGTGCTTCATCAAGGAAAACTGCATCAAAGTGCTTGAAATATTCGTTATATCGACCTTTAGCAAGATAAATTTGAAATTTCTTCTGATAAAAGTAGTGGGTTGGATCTATAACTTTACTTTCAAACAGCAACCAGAGACGCTCAATGTAAGAAACAAGACTATCAACTGTCAATCCCAGAACGTAAGCTCTATACCTGAGTTCCCAATTCCTTTCTAATATCTCTTTTACGCTTTCTGAAGACAATTGTGTATAGTGCGATTGGCAAAAAGCTTCAAAAACCTCCTTAATAACCATTGCAGCATCTATATTATCTGTTAATTTTGCCAATATAAGTTCTAAGTCATCTCCTTTATTTGCAGTACTTCTGATAGAAAGCATTCTGTAAGCTAAAGAATGGATTGTTGTAGCATGAACATTTGAAGGCATAGTTCTTCTCAATTCTTCAGCAATGCTTCTATTAAAAGCAAGAATTAGTATCCTCTTATCAGGATTGGCTTCCGCAATCAGCCTTAAGGTTGTGGTTTTTCCTGTTCCAGCAAAAGCATTAATTTGAAGATTTCTTTCTCGAGAGAAAGCTTCTATTATGCTTTCCTGCTCATCTGTCGGTCTTAGCCTTTTCATAATTAGCCTCTAAGGAGTTTTTAAATCTGTTTTTCTAATGCTTTAACAGCTTCCTCAACGGCAGTTCTTTCAGGACTTCCCTTTGGTAAACTGGCTGCTACTTCTTTTAATTTATTAATCTGCTCAAGGATTTCCTGTTTACGCTTTTCTTCTTCTAAAGACCTCAACTTAGACTGTAATTCTTCTACTTCTGCTTTCAGAGACTCATTTTCTTTTCTGCAGGTTTCAAGATCTTTTTCCAGGACTTTGGTAAGCTTTTCACAGTTTACAAGTTTTTCCCAATTAGCAGAATTATCCTTTTCCAATTCAATTACTCTTTCTATAAGAGCTTCATACTTTTCAAACGGCACTCCCTCGTAGGTTACCCTCTGTCCTACAACTTCTCCTCTACCAAGAAGTTCCTCTACGAAGTAAGAAAAGAATCTGAGCAATTCGTCATCTTCTTCTATCCTGATTGCCTTACCTACCTCCTGATCCTCCACAATAGACAGCTCGTATTTCTCAGGTAAAAGCTTCTTTGCATCGTTGTAAGGTTTATGAGGCTTGATACCGTATCTCTGTAGTTTAGCAAGCACTGATAAAGGAATCAGACACTCCATTAGAACCTCCCGAATTTAAAATTTGACTGTTAGTCTAATTTTATATCCCTTGTTTTTATTCTTCAACTACAAAGATACATTTAACATTATTCTTTTATTTTCAACAAATAACGAATTCAGTTTTATCATAACTACAAAATATTTACAGAGAAAATAAACTTGACAGACCCCTCATTCCACTATAAAATATGAGTGTAGATAAGGGATATTATCTACACTTTTATTAACTAAAAAGTCTGAGGAAAAGGCGATGGATAGGGAAACAATCAGTTACCTTCTAAAGGAACATGAAGGGGAACTCTTGGTCCACGATGACGATAGTTGTCTACTCAAAGTCAGCTATTCTCGTGGAACACTTCCCATGTTCTCAAAGCTTGAAGTTTTCATCCTGGATAGAACCAAATTTTCAATAGTTGACGGCAAAGTTAAGATAAACCATGAGGAACTCCAGGCTTCATTTGAAGCCTATCAGTTCAGAAAATTTATCCCACTCCTTAAATTCGCACTTATAGGCGGGGATATCTCTCCAGATACCTTTGAAGAGGCAAAGAGAAACATCTTAGACGGTCTTTACCCATTCGTTAGGCTGAAGGATAGTAGAGTGAAAATGCTTATAGTTTCCGCTGGAAATCTGGAAAAAAAAGGAATGTTTTACTATCCGGATCAGGAAGCAGAAGCAATAGCACTAATAGAGCTTGAAGAAAATACTGTAAGAATTCATAAGGAAAACCTTGAAAAGATTTCTGAATTGTAAGGAGGAAGGGAGTAAAGCAAATTTGTTTTTTTAGAAGAAGACGTATATATTTCAAAATATCAATACGGCAGGAGGAAATTTTGAAAACGAAGCTGACTCTCAGATTAGATAAGAATGTTATAGAAAAGGCTAAAGAATACTCCGCAAGAAGGGGAGAATCGGTTTCTCAAGTCGTTGAGAAATTTTTCAGGATTCTTTCAGAAGAAAGAGAAGAAGTTACTCCTACTGTAAGAAAACTTAAAGGTTTGTTAAAAGGCTCAAACGTTGATGAAACTGATTACAAAAACTTTCTCGAAGAGAAATATCTATGAGGGTCTTGTTTGATACAAACGTCATTCTGGATGTTCTTCTTGAACGCCAGCCGTTTTCTGAACCAGCATCAAAGCTACTCTCCAAAGTTGAAAAAGGGAAAATCATCGGACTTATATGTGCAACTACAATAACCACTATTTACTACCTTGTAAATAAAGCTCTTGACCGAAAGAAAGCTGATGAATGTATAGACCTCCTTCTTAACCTTCTCGAAGTTGCATCTGTAAACAGAGTTGTTATAGAAACTGCCAGAACTTTGGAATTCAGAGATTTTGAAGATGCCGTTGTGTATGCATCAGCTCTACATTCTGGATGTAGTTGTGTTGTTACAAGAAATCTTAAAGACTTTTCTGCTTCAGAAATTCCTGTGTTTTCTCCTGAAGAACTATTACGAGCATTAAGAGTGAAGAACTTGGAAAACAAGCAGGATGATGGCAGACATGCTGAAAGATAAAAACTTGAAAACTCCATTTGTAAGATGCAAATTAGTAGTAACCTTATTTCAGGTGGTAAGATGAGCATAGCAAAGATTACTTCAAAAGGACAAATTACCATACCGGCTCACATCAGAAAACGCCTCAAAACGAATCTTGTTTCTATTGAATTTAGAGAAAATGCTGTAATACTAAAACCAGTTTATGGCATAGGTGGGACTCTCAGTAAGTATGCCTTTAAAAATAAGTCTTATGATGAAATCAAAGAATTAGAGGAAAAGGCCATTGAAGAAGGGTTCACAAAAGGTGAGAGTAGTTGACACTAATGTAATATTAAGATACCTATTAAGAGATGTTGAAGAGCTATACGCAAAGGCTGAGAAAATAATCACTGAAACTATGAATGGAAAAACTATGATTTTTATTCCTCAATCCGTCATTGCAGAGGTTGTATTTGTACTTCAGAAGGTTTACAAAGTTCCGAGAGATGAAATTGCATCAGTCCTTGAATTTTTCATACAGTTAAGAAACTGCAAGATTCAGGATGGAGAAATTATAAAGAGAGCCATATCTATCTACAAGGAAACGAACTTGAGTTTTGTTGATGCTCTACTCTGTGCTTTTAAAGCAGAGAAAGGCTATTCCCTGGAAACTTTTGACGAGGCTTTATTGAAAAAATGCAAACATTGAAAACAAAAATACTCCTGAGATTAGTTTAGGATTAAGGAAAACATGCTAAAAGAAAAGATAACTCTTAAAGGACTCTTTGAAAAATGGAAACTCAATGCTCCTCTTTCCCTCAGTATGAAAACAGTAAAAAGCTACGAAAGAAGGCTTCAAGGCTTTATTTTGGAATATGGAGACTACTACCCAGAGGAACTGAGAAAGGAGCATTTGGGAGAGTTCATTAGAAAACTATCTTCCGAATCTGTTAGGGAACAAACTGCAGCTGCACTTACAAATTTCAGAAAGTTCCTTTCTGACTTGGATATTCCTTTTCCAGAAGTTCCTTCTTATGCCCGTCCAAAGGGAAGACAGAAACTTCCTAATCCAATACCTGAAGAAGTTTTCTGGAAAATGATGAGATTAGCTGAGGAAGAGGAAAAAGAATTCCCATACAGAAAGGCAGTTTTGATCCTTTTAGGTTTAGCAGGTCTGAGAATTCAGGAAGCTCTACAGCTTCTACCATCGGATATTGTTAAAGAGGGAAATAAAGTAAAAGTTATCGTTAGAGAGGGAAAAGGCAGAAAGGACAGAATAGTTCCGATAGCTGGAGAATATGGAAGTTGGTTGTGGGAGAGGAAGGGTAGGCTATTCCCGTTAAATCTGCATGAAAACTCTATAAGGAAGTTTCTTAAAAACTATGGGAAAAAATGTGGAGATCCAGATGTTTATCCTCATCGGTTAAGACATTTCTTCGCTACTCAGCTAACGGCTAAAGGAGTGCCTGTTCAGGTTATCCAGAAACTCTTAGGACATTCGAGTCCTGCTACAACAATGGTTTATTCTAAGGTAATAGATAGTTTGATGGAAGAGGCAGTGGAGAAGTTGATTGGCTGATATACACTCCGATTTGAAATTTTCACAGTTCCGTAGATATTCCCGTGTGTGACCTTGTTATACCACAAAACTACAGCTTACGCTGTGCGACTCATCCATGCTTTGAAAAGCAGGGCTCTCTCGCATAAATTCCCTGTAAGCCATTTAGAAGTACCTCTTGGAGAACATTTCTATAATTTCCAGCGGTTGTCAAGAAAAGTGTGTTTCCTTATCCTAATCATCCTTAAACTGTTAAGACCCTCAGCTATATTTGTTGAAGCTATAACACTCTTTACCTCAGATGGATACTTCAAAAACGCAAGATAATGTTGATTTCAGGCAAAAATACACTAAAGAAGATTTTAAGAATTTCAGAACTTTGCCAGATTATTTTTTAAACAAGAAAAATAATAACAAATTTTTGGAAAAGAATCGTGAATCAAGCGAAGTAAAACAGCAGTAATTTAACGTATTCAATATTGAGTTCAGGCTTAAAGAAAAATAAGATTCAGTAAATTTAGGCTAAATCGTTGTGTTTCAAGATTTTTTGGAATTTCCGCAAGTTTACAAGAATTACTATTCTTACTACTATATATAGACTATTAAAACTTTGGAGGTTTTTTTGAGTAGACAAAAGATGGATATTCTGCTTCGGGACTTGGTTCAGCAGATTCCAGAGAAGTTCATTTACACTCTCACGGGACATAAAGCTACCAGATTTCTTGATAATACCTTTCCATCGGTCAAGGAAAGACGGGCTGACTTTGTTCTGGAGCTTGATGACGGTTCAATCTTCCACTTGGAGTTTCAGAGTCAATCAGATAAGAGAATGCACCTACGAATGCTTGAGTATTACATTCTCCTCAAACAACGCTACCCTGACAGACCTATCAGACAGATGGTTCTATTTGCTGGAGATGGAAATCCGAGAATGGAAAATGAGATAAGGGATTGTGGAATAGTCTATACCTATG